>Ga0265798_10011008_pt1 | contig 11068 bp, 5 predicted proteins | sample P3T30metagenome_FD_192430 | JGI IMG/M metagenome (GOLD analysis project Ga0265798, IMG submission 192430) | Plant litter microbial communities from East Loma Ridge, Irvine, California - P3 T30 | ecosystem: Environmental > Terrestrial > Plant litter > Unclassified | place: USA: California... | reverse complement strand
TGCATCGCTCCGGACTGCAGATTTAGTATCAGCGTTCCCTGGCGGTAACACCATCGCTTCCTCTTGGGACAGGGAGATGATGTACGATCGATCGCTTGCCATGGGCAACGAATTCAGGGCCAAGGGAGCTCACATTGCTCTTGCGTGAGTGTCCACCGTTCTCTGATCCATGAACAAGATAGTCCAGCTAACGTCAATATCCAGACCTTCTGTTGGTCCTATGGGACGTTCGGCTTACTCAGGTCGTAATTGGGAAGGTTTCTCACCTGACCCCTACCTCAGCGGTATTGCCATGGAGGAATCCGTGATGGGACTCCAGGATGCTGGGGTTCAAGCAACAGCAAAACATTGGATATTGAACGAGCAAGAAATTTTAAGGAACCCTGTGTCTTTCCCCAACGGCACCCTGCAATACGAAGCCCTCTCGTCAAACGCAGACGACAGGACTGTTCGTAAGTGCACACGAAGAACACTCTGGTGACTGACGGCCGCTAACGTAGATCTAGACGAGCTGTACATGTGGCCCTTTGCCAATGCTGTGAAAGCCAATGCCGCTGCTTTCATGTGCTCTTACCAGCGTATAAACGGAAGGTAAAGTTACGTGACAAGCTCTTTGACTTACAGCACGCTGACAACACCCAGCTATGGCTGCCAGAACAGCAAGGCACTCAACGGCCTCTTGAAAACAGAGCTTGGTTTCGACGGCTATGTTATGTCAGGTACGTGTGAACGAAGATCTTTCCCGCTTGATGCCCGAGTCCACTAACAGCAACGTTAGATTGGTTCGCTACGCATTCCGGGCTCGCGTCGATTGAGAGCGGTTTGGATCTTGACATGCCTGGTTACTTCAACCCCAAAAGGGTGATCAACGAGACGCAGACGCTGGCTTCCTTCTTTGGTGGCAACATCACCACTGGAGTCAACAACGGTACCATCGATACCGAGCGCCTAGACGATATGATCACCCGGATCATGGCTCCCTACTATGCCCTGCACCAGGATGAGGATTACCCTTCGGTTGACCCATCGATCGCTCGTCTCAACACTTTCTCGCTACCCAACACATGGCTTCGCGAGTGGAACCTTGAAGGTCCTGCGCGCCGTGATGTCCGAGACAACCACGGCGAACTGATCCGCAAGATCGCCGCCGAGTCGACCGTCCTCCTGAAAAATGAAAACAACGCGCTGCCTCTTAAGGCCCCGAAATCGATTGCCGTCTTTGGCAACGACGCCGGAGATAACACTGAAGGACCCTTGAACCAGGCGCAATTCGAATTCGGCACGCTCGCCGTGGGTGGTGGCTCTGGCGCTGCTCTGTTCACCTATCTCGTATCCCCACTGGAAGCGATCAAGACCCGCGCGGCCAAGGACGGCGCTCTCGTCGAGACCTGGCTGAACAACACCCAAGTCATCAACCGCAACCCCAACGGCTGGAGCGCCTTTCCCCTGCCTAACGACCCCGAGGTCTGCCTCGTGTTTTTGAAAGGTTGGGCTTCAGAAGCTGTAGATAGGGAAACCCTCGAACTCGACTGGCAAGGCAACGAGCTCGTCGAAAAAGTCGCCTCCTTCTGCCCTAATACTGTCGTCGTAACACACTCGGCCGGAATAAACCTGCTCCCCTTCGCCGACAACGAGAACGTCACCGCTATCCTCGCCGCCCACTACCCCGGCCAAGAATCCGGCAACTCGATCGTCGATGTCCTCTACGGCGACGTTAACCCCAGCGGCCACCTGCCATACACCATCGCCTACGAAGCGGCAGACTACAACGGCCCGATCGTGACCAACATCAACACAACGGGTAAAGACGACTGGCAGTCGTACTTCACTGAGCGCCTAGAGACAGACTACCGCCACTTCGACGCGCAGAACATCGACGTGCGCTACGAATTCGGCTTCGGACTGACGTACACGACCTTCGCCTTTTCCTCCGACCTCACAATCTCTCCCGCCGCCAACGCGGACGGAAACATCTCCTCGCGCCCCCCTCCCCTCGAGACCAAACCAGGCGGCAACCCTGCCCTCTGGGAAGTCCTGTACAGCGTCGAGACGACCGTGCACAACACCGGCTCCGTCCGCGGCAGCGCCGTCCCGCAGCTATACCTCTCATTCCCGGACAGCACGCCTTCGGGCACTCCGCCCAAGCAGCTGCGCGGGTTCGAGAAGATCGAGCTCGCGGCGGGCCAGAGGGGTGGGGTCAAGTTCGACCTCATGAGGCGTGATCTGAGCTACTGGAATGTCGAGGAGCAGACGTGGGTCATTCCCGAGGGCGAGTTCGAGCTGCACGTTGGATGGAGTAGTCGGGATTTGGTGCTGAGTGAGGGGTTGACTGTTGTTTGAGGCTTGGGTGAGGGAGGTTGATTTGGAGAGAGTGCTGAGTGCGGCTTTGGGTGAAACGAAGGGGCTTTGGGACGTGACGTAACGTTGTGGCTACTGTACAATAAATTGAGCATCATGATTGATACAATAGCGAAATCAAGCACATACGACCATAGGTCAGTGAGAACTGGGCATCCCGTCCGAAATTCCCCATTCTCACCGTGGTTCCTATTTACAGGATTCCAGCGCGGTTTCGTCTGTACGCTGCAGGAACCCGACTCCCCCAGGGTTAGGGCCAGTTAGGCTCAGAAATTGCAAACTCGAAGATTGGAACTGCGTTTTGAAAGTTTAGGTCAAGTCAGGATTGATGCGATACTGCTAACCAAAGGTAGGATACGAAAGCTAGGTACCAGGTTCCTATTCTGCAGCAGCATACTATTAAACATCCCCACACACAGTCTTCTCGGCTCTTAAATCGCGGTGGGCACCAAGCGAAGATGCCACCTTTCTCGATTTTCGATCCGTGACTCTCGAACGCGGAATTCCGATCCTAGTGTGATAACGTTTCCATAACGTTCCTAGAGCTGTGGTCCTGAGACAAACTCCCACGACCATCTTTTGCATAAGATCGCCGACCTGGTGGATAAAGAATCCAGGATCCTGAACCCTGGACCCAGGAATAGGGAAGGAGACTGAGGCCGAGACGGATTTGCGCTCACACCACATCGCATGCAACAAATTCATTATCGCCGTCCAAATCGCATGAAAAGACTACAGCAGGCTAGCGTTGGAAAAGAAAACGAGCATCGATTTCCGTCGAATGACGGCTTTCGTTAGGCATTCAAGTTACATCTGCATCCATCTGCAGAGCCAGCCTCTACCGAATCCTCCAATAGTAGACGCCGTTGCGTGGAGCTGCCAATGTCTTACTGCATCTCATACCAACGAAATCATCTCATGATGCTGACTGAGACGGTCTCGTTATTGGTCTCGGCGCTCTGGTCTAGCTCGCACCTATAAGGACACTTCGAGTTGAGTCGAAGCCATTGGGAAATGCAGTTCGTGCAGAAAGTGTGTGAACAACGCAATGTCTCCAAGCCGCCATTCTCGCCATTTTCTTCTAGACAGATATCGCAGTCGATCGGAACCCTACGGCTCGAAGAGCTTCCTGTATTCCCAGAGACATCGGCAGCACGGTGCGATACCTGTGGCCCAGATATCTCGTGGTCAGCTCGAAACGCCACCGATGAAGCCTGTTGTTGGACGCTCGGTAGCTCGCGAACTTCTTCCGACGGCTGGGCGACAAGATCGAGAGACCTAGAGGTTCTGGACATTGTGGTACGTTGCTGGACCTCTTGTAACTGCTCATTTTCTTCTTCCATTCCCGTCGCTCGCGACAAGGGCTGCACCGTAACAGCAGCCCTTTCGCTTCCGTTGTCTCGACAGAGAGGGCAGCTGCTTGATTCACTCCGCCAGCGATTGATACATACTCTGCAAAAGGTATGATCGCATGACAAGGTCTCACGGCCGCCATTCGTTCCAAGGCGATCCAGACAGACAGTGCAATGATCTAATGCAGAAGCTCCAGTCTGATGACTGAGTTCGGAGCTCTGCCGCTGCTGCAGATCTTGACGGGCACTTTGACCTGGCGTTTGTGAAAGTGGAACTTGATCCGAACTCTGGGCTAGGCTGATGGCTTCCATCCATCGAGCGATCACTCGAGTGTGCTGTCCGGGCTTCCTGAGATGTGGATGCTTGCAAAGAGTCAGGGAGGCCAGCTTCCCCAATCGATGCTCGAGTGCTCGTACATCGTTTGCGATTCTCGGCAGTGCAGTCAAGAGCCGCTTTGCTTCGGCGATATTGTCTTCAGCTATTGGGTTCCGACATCTTCGACCGTTTAGACGTGGCGATTCCGTGTGGCCCACGCAAACCCAAGCATCGACATCTGGATTGATCATTTCGAGGAGATCGACAGCGTCCCACGATGGGGGCTGGCCTAAGGAGACGGAAGACATTGCAACGATTGTATGAGAGTGACTGTTTGCGACCGACGCGACTATCGGAGTGTAGCGGTACTCTGCAGTCGGCCTGCGTGGCTATAAGGGGTGCTGACCTTGACGACCTTGACGCCGAAGCAGCCGTCAAGGCTGTGCAGCGCGGCTGGACTTGGGGCGCGCGCATCTAAGGACGCACTCCGCCCTCTGCATTGCAGGCTCGCTTGACCGAACTGGATGTCGAAGCTATTCATGCGACCAGGCAATAATCACATGGGATGCGACAGGCTTCTGGCATACACTCCGAGACGGCAATGGCCTGGCTAAGCCAATCAAACTTCGCCGGCTGGAGCGCACCGGAAACGCAGGATTCTGCTCTAGAGTACGCTTGACTCGCGCTTCTGCGGGGCCCAACTTTAGTTGCACTGCGCTGCCTTCCACTGGCGTCAACGTCGTTTGCAACAAAGCCTTACAGCACCAGGCGAAAGGGCCTACTGCGCGCGTGTTGATCGCGAACCCGTCCAGCTCGTTTTTACGTCCGTATACGCGCTGCGGCAATGGCACATCCTTCTTTCTTCCTCTTCGTCCAGCTGCCTAGACATGCCTAGGCAGGCTTCGCGCCTCGACGCATGCCTCAGCGACCCTTAGCGAGCTGAAGACCCGAAGTGCTCGTGACTTCATGTGCCGCAGATGTGATGTGAAGACGCACGTCCATATGAACTGTACCTTGCCTCCGCCGTCTTACACCATTGCAAGCGACCTGTTTCGATCCGTGCTTTCTTCCAACATATCTGCGCCACCGTTTCAACACTCAACCGAGATCATTCGCATCATGTGGTGCGGGCTGCAACTCGACCTTTGCTCTACGAGAGCGAAGTCTGATCCAGACGGCGCTGGCGATATACTTCGTTGTTCTGGCAGCATTGAAGCGCACTCTAGTAGGCATTTGACCACTCGTTGCAACGAGCGATAAGCGTTCGACAACATGATGTATCTTCTCCGAAGTGCAACTACCAGTCGACCTCGCGGACAGTCCTGCTCCGTGGCATCGCTCCATATTGAAACAAGTGACTCCCTGTTCATCGACATACCAAGCTCGGTTGTTGGGAGCCAGGGCATCGCACGCCAAGTCGGCTGTGCATCGTCTTAGCCGTAGGGAAAGAATAAAAGCCCTGAACCATTCCTTCTCAGAGATCCTTCACATTCGAACGACAAACCCATTCGTCTCGACAACTGCAAGTCTGTACCGGATAGCTTCCTGCAACATACAACACTCCTTCGCGAATTCGCCTATCATGTCCGCCATGCTTGCGATGTCCTTCGATGAACTGCAGGCTGATGTAATACCGCGAGAGGTTTTTGATCAGTATAGGTGTATTTGGAACACAGGCAACGACCGCTGTGAATCTGTGCTGACAGACCAAAACTCTCTTGCGACACTTCGGAGTATTCTTACATCGCCCAAGTCGCAGCTTGACGACAAAACGATTCAGCATGCAGGCCATCTCTCGTTGTGCCCTGATCACGGCGACGTGATATGCTTAGGAGATGTGTTTAACACTTACTGGATGCACGATATCGCTTCTGACGTCGACTTCTCTGGCCCACAAACACCCTTCCAACACAATCCGGGCTCTGCTGGTAATGATGCTTCCCCGGGCGATATCCCGGCACGTCAGTCTCAAACATTGCCGTCTCCGCCGACTGGTTCTCCAAACCCTTCCCGACCTCATGGTATTGTGACCGTGAGCGAAAGCGCTGTCCCACGTCTCGCCGGCCCTCCTTCGCCTACCGTAACCCATCTACCTCGACATGCCAGGCCATCTCGAGCTTCGAGCGCCTTCACTACCCCTACTCGCGACTCAAGACGAGTAGTGTCAACGCCTGTATCGCAGCCGTCTGGCAGGAAATCCTCTATAACATCGCCTTCGTGTCTTGCATCGGCTTCCGGTCGAAGGAACACCTACAATTATCCCCTCTTCTCCACGCTGCAAGCAGAATTTCGGAACAATGACCTCAAACAATACCGGTGCTTGGCCAAGAGGGGCTCTGGACGGTGCAAGAATATGATTGACAATGACGAGACTCTCGACCAGGTTCGACGCATCACTGCGGAGCCCATAACACGCCTCACTCCGGACGATGTCCGTGAAGTCAATCGCTTACTGACTTGCGCCGAGGGGGGTCAGTATGAGAAGCAGCAGAGGGAGATCGAGTCGACATGGAAAGACGAGTTCCCCGGATTCCCTAGTGACTTCGGAGCACTGCTTTTTCCTGGATCTCTCCCATGCAGAAGGAAGTCACCTTCGCAAGCGCCACCTGCTAGTGACGCTCAATTCCGAGGAAAAGTCCGACGCCAGACACACGTGGACATGGGTGAAAGTGCAGACTCCGATTCACGCGATGCACCTGGCCCGGAAGACGGTGCACCTGATTCGGTGTACATACGACCTTGGACCACCGAAGCTTTGATTCAAGATTCCAAAGCGTTGAATGAATTTAACGACCCTCCTCCATGCAGTTGTCGAGACCGTTCTGAAGACTCACGCTCGTTGGCACCAGAGGGAGACGTCATGATTGGAAGCCGATCAGGAAATGAAGACACTCCCGATACAAGCCCTAGCCATGAATGTCGCTACAAAGCAGATGGCTTCACTGAAGGGGTGAGCACCACATGGTCGCCCACAAGGGTCAGGCAGGAGGTAGCCGAGCTGTTCAATACTCCCCTGCCAACTCAGAAGACCGTAGGGACCCTGTATCTGCTCAAAGCCGAACATTCCAGCCATGTCAAGATTGGGTATACTCTTGGTAATTGGAAGGAAAGGAAGTCGGACATCGAAACAAAATCTGGCATAATTTTGGATGCCAATAACACCCAAGCGATTCAGAACATACCCTACGCGGTCTTGTTACGTCTCGAACAGATTGTGCACACCGACCTCGCACCCTTCCAGCGGCACGTTCCGCTCAAGAAAAAGACCCGGGCACAGCATGAGTGGTTCGAGATCGACTTTCATATAGCAAAAAAGACGGCTGAATTTTGGCTGGACAAGATCAGCACGCCTGGAACACGTCTCGGCGACGTCGACCAAGTTACTGATGCCGAGAAAGAGCAAACCAACTGGCCTGGTATACACCGGGATCACGAAAGGCGATTTCGGGTCTGGGACATGGTCGCCAATACGCCTCCGAAGCCCAGCTGGTGGAACGGCCTTCAAAGTGCATGGCGAAAATTTGGCATGCTGTGGGTGCTAGGCTGGATTGTGATCTTCCTTGCAGGTATAGCAGAGCGAAGCAGCGCGATGGTTGTTTCGGTGCTGTTGATGGCCTTATGGTCCGGCAGTGTGCTCTGGATCTTGGAGAACGGTTGTCCATTGGAGCATGTCTGAGTGTGGACTCCATAGTGGCAAGATTGTGAGTCGTGAGAGTCAATCAGGTTGTAGATTTGGTTAGATATGATCTCTATCAGAAGGCTTGAAGAGGCGCATGTCAAAGGGCATGTTTGAGGGGCATTGCAGCTGCAGAGAAGTGTTTATCTTCTTGTTATATACAAATGTAAAGAGCTGTAGTATCCGCTAGAGCAACACACGCTTCATGTTCATCGCCTCGGTTCAGGTGGAGCATCACGTTGCTCTGCACACACGGGTTGGATAAGCTTGATTCGGCGTGCAGTATAACCTCCGAGCGTTGAGAAAACATGGCCTTTGCGAAAGGTGTTTGTGTATGTTATAGATGACCCTAGCTACTCGGAGCACTTTGGCCCACTCCCACGTCCTCAGCTCGCGTAAAGAAAGAGGATGTAGCAGTGTGGATCGGGGAACAGTGACGTGACGCCTCTGTGGAGTAGCGCATATTGAATGGATTTTCATCGAGTCTGACAGCCATACCTTAAAGGCACAAACATACCGGGTTGTCGGACTGGAGTGAAAAGGTCCCGTGCCTGAATCCTTCGCGTTTCGCATCGACTCGCGTGAGCTACGCAAGCGTGGTCATGCGGCATTACCAGCGCGCTACCCCTTGGGAATTGCATGCAATGCTGGCGGCGTTGTCAATATCTCGCGTGGCAGCGGTGCCTGCATGTCGGTAAACGTGGTTTCAAGCAGGTTGCACTTGGTATACAGCGTCGGGAACGTTCCCCAGCGCTCAGCTGCGCTAAGAGTGCCTCACTAAGGCAAGGTAGCACCTGGGCGCAGTACTGTAGCTCGACCGGGAGGCCGTGGACAAGTACATGCAGATCATGGTCATATTTGAGCCGCTCGACTTGATGGCCAGACATGCCGCATGAGGCGTAGTGCGCTATCTCGCTAGATATCAGGATTTCCCCTACAGGAAAGGCGTCAAGGCCACCTCCCTCGTCTTGTCAAGCAGGGAGGCCCGCTTGAGTGCTGGTAACAATTGCTTGGCCCCTTATAGTGTCGCACTGTCCGAGGAACCCGCCATCACGGAACCGCCAATGTATGTCCCTCACGAACCACGGACGCTCCCTCGCTTGGTCGGACGGGCGTCAGCAGCTAGGCTGTGCGAATGGTACCAATATTGTGGTCGGCGGGAATCAGCTCCGCTATCTCGGGTCAGTCCAGCCGGGCCCTTCATTGCGGGCCGCCAAGTGCGGGAAGGAAAGGGTTCCTGCCGCTGGTATCCGTGCCATCCTGTCTACGCACGCTGCATGTGCTGCACGACTAGCCATCTATGGTATACCATACGCACACGCTGCCGCCATCTGCATCAAGCTACTACCTCCTGCTAACGCCGACTGTGCTTCGCCTCGCAAGCGACATCATGGGTCTAACGCATCTGATGCTCCCAGCTTGCCGAAGACACACGCTGATTTCTTGCCATTCCACGCCATCCAGGGCAAGCCACCTTGGCCTGTAATTAATTCCATCAACCTTGCAATCTACCAAGACACAGCTGATCTCGGGCGTACCACGTGGTACATCACATGAGCACATTAAACTGTCATTGGCGATTGAGTGTACTGGCTTCGATAGCACGTCCCTTCATGCCAAACTAGATTACCAACGTACCACATCGACTGAGTGTCCTGAAGCTGTTGGCATAGCCAATACCATTTGTGTTGAGTGGAACCTGCGGGGCGGTGCAATGTATGTTCGCATCGCAACCTCGACGACAGCATGCTTGTCACTCCAGTCCCTTGGTTGCAAGGGACTTAGACTCGGACATTGCAGATAGCGAGGGAACGCGTGACATCCAGAATCCAGGATCGTCTCTGGTCGCCATTCGAAGACACATTGCCCGCATACTCATATTTCTGCTATGTAAAATAGCCTATCACATCTGCTGCGTCTGCGATCATCTAGGCAGAAGCACTCAGAAACGATTCAAGCCTCCATCTCATGGATATTTCCCTTCGTGCCTCCGTCGATTTCGCGGCATGGCGGAGCCGTCTTCGAGAAGAAGCTATTCAACAGCTCCGAAAGCACAATGTCCTCCAACTCAGCCGGCCGTTCCGAGTGTGTTGCATCCATCTCTGGTATCAAGCGGTCGTTTGCAAAATCCGCCACTCCGGAATCTCTCGTGGTATCGTCATCGTTGTTTTGGACCCCCAAGTGTTTCGATCGGCGATAGAATATAGATACCGCTGCCCCCAAGCCGATAATCAGGAGGACCGCTACTGCGACACCGGCACCGATACCTGCTTTGGCACCTGGCGAAAGGCCGGAGCTCGGCGACGGTACTTGTTCGTCAACTGCGCCGATGTTGGTTGCAAGTGGTTCTGGACCACCCGTTGGACTGGACGTGACAGTATCACGAGTCGTACCAGTCGATGGCAAAAATGGTACATCTGACGGGCTCGGTGCTTGTGAAGATGTTTCCCTGGCAATCGTTAAAGTCACCCCAGTGGTACTCCGTGTTGTCGTGGAGGTAGTGCGTAGGGTGGAGTAGTAATCATAGCCTGAACCGAAGACGCCAGAACTGCTTCCATATTCCTGCCGTTTGTTGATCTCCCATAGCGGAATGGTGATCCTGCCAACACCACTCTCACAGCAATCTTCACGAGCTCCAAGAACGCAGTAGAGGGGATTATGCGCATCACTTGGATTGCAAGGTGTCAGCCCCAGGAGCGAAAAGAACGACATGGTGACCTGTTTGTACGCATTAGAAATCAGCAGCACATGCCTCGACCTTCGGTCCGACAGAATCTCCAAGTATGCTTACTGTAACACCAGGTCAGATCGATTTGCGTGAATGCTTGTCGAATTGTATAGCTTACAGCTCTCCCAACACGACTGTATTTTCTTCAGGTTGGAACCGGCACCTCTGAAGCGCGAGAACCACAATATACTTGTCGAGCTGGGGGTCGTCGTAGCATGGGGCTGGCGATTATCGTCCAAGCGCATAACGACGCAGAGCAATATGAGTAGCGAAGGGTCCTCATGTTCGACTGGGGTACTAGTATGTTCGCTTCAACAGCCAATCTGTCGAAAGAGCGCAAGCCCGAGTGTTAGGTGTAAGCCCAAGCTGAGCCTTCCCGGTTGGCTAACTAGACATACCGTACCGGGTAAGGCGCCTTACCAACAGCCACTGCGTTAGCGTGGGGAAACGTCAGGGACCTCAATTCCAGTACCAGGTGCCCAGCACTCGACCATATTTGAGTGAGAACTGGACATCCCGTCCGCTCTGCCATACATAAGCACTGAACCGGGCGACTAGTACTAGAGTGGGTGACCATCTGGGAATCCCGCCTGTTGTATGTTTTTGTCTCTTGCCCTTGCTGGTCACTCTCCTTCCCC
>Ga0265798_10011006_pt1 | contig 11069 bp, 7 predicted proteins | sample P3T30metagenome_FD_192430 | JGI IMG/M metagenome (GOLD analysis project Ga0265798, IMG submission 192430) | Plant litter microbial communities from East Loma Ridge, Irvine, California - P3 T30 | ecosystem: Environmental > Terrestrial > Plant litter > Unclassified | place: USA: California... | reverse complement strand
CCAGGAGGCGCCAACGAAGGCCGCGGTCGGCCGGTAAGTAGTTTGCATGCGTGGTCTCCGTTAATTAACCGACGGAAACTCTATCATGTTCCAATGACGGGAAGATCACCGAAAATCACTATTTGCGACGGATCAAGCGCGCAACAGGCGCCAGCTGGCGAAACCGGCTGCGCACAGCAGCAGTGCGCCAATCACATGAACGGCCGTATGCGCCAGCGCCCAGCCGTACTCGCCGCGTTGCAGCAACGCGACGGACTCACCCGAAAAGCTGGAAAACGTGGTCAGCCCGCCCAGAAAGCCAGTAATCGCAAACAGGCGCCACTCGGGCGACAGGTCCGGGCGCGCAGCAAAAAAGGCCAGCGCCAGTCCCACCAGATAGCCGCCAATCAGGTTGGCCACCAGCGTACCGGCCTGCACGAAAGCATGCACGCCGCCCAGCCACAGGCCAAGGCCCCAGCGCAGCCAGGCGCCGATGGCGGCGCCCAGGCCAACCGCCAGAAAGCCCATCAAGCCTCCCATCGCGCCTTGGCAGTGTCGTCGGTCACGCGGGCGTCGACCCAGCGCGCGCCGTCCGGGGTTTGCTCCTTCTTCCAGAACGGGGCGTCGGTCTTGAGGTAATCCATGATGAATTCGCAGGCGGCGAAGGCGTCGCCGCGATGGGCGGCGCTGCAAGCCACCAGCACGATCTGGTCCAGCGGCAGCAACGGACCGACCCGGTGGATCACCAGCGTGCCATACAGCGGCCAGCGCGCCCGGGCCTGGGCCGCGATGTCTTCCAGCGACTTTTCGGTCATGCCCGGATAGTGTTCCAGCTCCATCGCGGCGACCTGGGCGCCGTCGTTCAGGTCGCGCACGGTGCCCACGAAACTGACCACCGCGCCGATCCGCGCGTCGCCCGCGCGCAGGCGCGCGACTTCGTGGCCGAGGTCGAAATCCCCGGCCTGTACCCGTACCTCGTTCATGGCTTGGCTTTCGGCTGGCGCAGCAGCAGGTGTTCCATGCGGGTCGCGGTGCGCACATCGGTCAGGGCCGGCAGGCTCAGTAACGCACGCAGCTCGGCGGCGTGGGCGCCGGCCTGGCCGGCCGCGCCCTGCCCGTTCTTGAGCGAACTTTGCAGCACTTCGACCTGTAGGCGCAGGCGGTCGCGCGCGAACTCGGCGCCGCTGTCGATGCCGGCCCCGATCTCGAGCCGCAGCAACGCGTTCAGCAGCGGCTCGCGGTTGCCTTCCAGCTGGCGCGCATAAGCAGCGCGGTCGCCATCGAGCGCGGCCAGCGCGGCGTCGAAGCGCGCGCGCAGGACCGGCTCGTAGCCGCCGTCCACCGGCAGCAATGCGTCCCAGCGGCCCTGCCAGTCCGATGCCTGGGTCTGGGCGTCGGCGTTGACCAGCGCGGTCTCGAGTGCCTGCACCAGGCGCAGCTTGTCGCGCACCGCGCCCGCCAGCGCCACGTCGGCCGCGCGCCGCACCACGTCGGCGTGCTGCTGGACCTGGCCGATCGCAGCCTGATAGCGCTTGTCGATGCGCGCCTCGTGGGCGCGCGGCACCGGGCCGATCGCCTGCCATTCGGCGGCCGCCTCGCGCAGCAGCTTGCCGACATTCGACGGGGTCGCGTCAAGCGCCGCCGCTTCGAGGCGTTCGCAGACCGCCTCTTTGGCGATTTCGTGGGCGCGCCGTTCGCTGTCGGCGGCGTGGGCCTGCTCCTTGCGCGCCGCGAACAATTCGTCGCAGGCGCCGCGGAAGCGCTGCCACAGGGCTTGCTCGGCCTTGCGTTCGAGCGGCAGCGCGCGGGCGTGCTCCTGCCAGCGGCTTTGCAGCTCGCGCAGCAGGTCGACCGCGTGGCGTTCGTGCGGATCGAGCTTGCGCACTTCTTCGATCAACTGCTCGCGCACCGCGATCTCGACCTTGCGCTGGTCTTCGAGCGGCCGCTGGAGCGTCGTCAGTGCATCCGAGAACTCCGCGTCCAGGCGTTTCTTTTCCTTGCGGTCGACCGCGCCGAGGTGGCTCCAGGCGGTGCGCAGGCGCTGGACGGTGCCGGAGACGTGCTTCCAGTCGGCTTCGCCCGATTGCAGGCGGCCGATCTCGGCCTGCGCTTCCTCGACCAGGGCCTGGCCGCGCGCCGCATTCGCGTGGCGCTCGTCGGCCAGCTGGCGGAAGTGTTGTGCGGCCGGGGCGTAGGCAGCGCTGCAGGCGGCGTCGAAGCGCTCCCACAGGCTACGCGGCGCCGGGCCGGACAGGCTGTCGAGCGCCTTCCAGCGCTCGCGCATGCTGCCGACCTTCTTGGCCAGTTCGGCCATCGCCAGGCTCTGGGTGGGCAGCGCCTCGACTGTCTTGATCAATTCTTCGCGCGAGACGTTGCCGCCCCAACGCGCCCAGTCCGACAGCCGCTTGCGTTCGGCGCGCAGGTGGGCCAGGTGGTCGGCTTGCTGGGTGCTCAGGCGCACGCCCTTGTCCTTGGCTTCCTTCAGCGCCTTGTCGAGTTCGGCGGCGGTGCCGAGCGAACCTTGCTGCAAGGCCGCCTCGAGGGCGTCCATAAGGTCGAGGAAGGGCTGGTCGGCGCCGCGTGGCGGCGCTTTTGCCCCCTCTTTGGCGCCATCCTTCGCAGCTGGCGCCGCGGTAGCAGCCGGAGCGGCTTTCGGCTTGCGCACTTCTTGCGGCAGGCTGGCCAGCAGCGCGTCGAAACGCTCCTGCAGCGCGCTGCCGGCGGCGTTCGCCGGCAATGCAGGCAGGCGGCTCCAGGCCTTGCGCAGCACATCGGCCTTGCGTTCGGCCGGGCCCTGGCCCTGCCATTCGTCCAGCGCCACGGTGCGCGCGGCGAGGGCCGCCTGGTCCTGCTCGATCGTCGCCAGGCTGGCCAGCAGGCGCGCGTGGCCGGTCGCGAACTCGGCCACCAGCGCGCGCGGCAGCGAAGCGTGGCCGGGATCGACCAGGGCGGCGCCCTGCTCCTGCTGCAGTTCGGCCAGGCGTGCGGTCAGTGCGGCGGCGTCCAGACCTTCGGTGTCGAGCTGGCGCAGCGCGGCCAGGCGGTCGATCATGGCGCGCTGCAGCTGCACCTGGGATTCGAGGCGGCGGCCCAGTTCGGCGCGCACGGCATCGAATTCCGGCGCCAGTTCGGGCGCGCGGATGACCGACCATTTGCGGTCGAGCTCAGCGACGTGATTCGGGGTCAAGAGGGCTTCGCCGAGCAGCGTGCGGGCCTGCGCCAGCGCTTCCTGGCCGCGCCGCAGTTCGGATTCGTGATGACGGATCGCGTCCAGCCGGCCCTGGGCCAGCTTGGCGACGCGGCGATCGAGATTGCGCATCGCGCCGTAGACGCGTTCGAGGTGCGCGCGGCCGTGGACCAGTTCGGCCGCTGCCAGGCGCAGTTCGGAGAACTCGGACCGGAGGATGAAGTCGACGGCGGCAGCCTCGTCGCTGCCCAGCGCCTTGAGCTCGTCGGCCTGGCGCTGGCGGGCGTCGGCGATGGCGGCGCGCGCGTCAGGCGCGGCGGCTGGCGAGTTCACCGTCTTGCCCGAGCCGGGCTTCGATCCGGCGGCGACCCCGCCGGACTTGGCCGCGGCGAGCTTCGCATCCGGCCGCTCGCCGGACGCGGCCGATTTCGAGCCTTGCCGCTTGAATAGGAATTCGAACATGATGAAATCGCACTTCCAAAACTGCCATCATAGCAAATATCCCCGTTCTCATCGGCGCGCCCTGCCTGCCTGCCCTTCTCAATTTTCCATCGGCAATGCTTGATTTTGCCTTGATGAAACCTCCGGGGGCGGCATGGCGCGCACTGCCGGCAGGCCGGCGCCGCGGTTCTCGCTCTGGTGGGCGTCATGGGCCAGCATCTGGTGGGAGATGGCAAGCCAGCCCTCGCCGGGGATCACGCTGCGCGCCAGCGGCAGCAGTTCGCGCTCCTCGCGCTCGAGCCGCTCGAGCAGCAGTTCGCAGCAGCGCTCGAGCGCCGCCAGGCAGCCCGGATCGCCCTCCATCGCCGCCGCCTGCGCAGCCTGGCGCGCCTCATGGGCCTGCCGGCTCAGGCCATCGAGCTCGGCCACCAGGGCGGCGGCGTCCTCGCCGCGGCGGCGCAGCACCGGCAGCACGAACTTGTCGAGCTTGCGCCAATGGCAGGATTCACTGACCTGGCGCAGGGCGTCGCAGGCCTGCTCGTACTGGCGCATGGCCGGCGGCTCGCCCCACCAGGCTCCCGGACGCCAGCGCTCGAGCAGGGCCTGCACCTCGACCCGCGCGCGTGCTTGCTCGACGGACAAGGCAACCAACGTATAGGTGGACGTCAGCATGGTGTCTCCTCTCTGAATTGCTCCGCCAGCGCGCATGGCGGCGCCATGCCGGATTGGCTGGGGATGCTTTTATGGGGTTGCCGGCATTTGGAATGTTGTCACCGGCGACAGGAACTTCGTAGTGTAGAGAGAAGCAACTCAGCGGGTTTGACATTTATCAAACCCGATTTCACGATGCGAGCGAGGTCAGGCAGGTTGAATTTCCTGCACAAAATTTCCCGCCAACATGGTACCGAAGGCTGGTGGATCAGCCTGGACCAGGGTGACGCTCGGGCAGCCGTGCCAGCGGGCGCAGCGCAGTATCGCGCCAGCAACATCGGCCGCCAGCCGCGCGCTCACCCGCACGCCGGTTTCCAGCGCCATGCTACGCACTTCGAATACGCCGGCCTTGCGGTGCGCCTTGGCGTCGACCCGCCCGACCAGGGCGCCACGGCGCAGGATCGGCAAGGTGAAATAGCCGTAGCGGCGCTTGTGCGCCGGCGTATAGCATTCGAGCCGGTAGTCGAAATCGAACAGGTCGAGGGCGCGGCGGCGGTCCCAGGCCACCGGGTCGAAGGGCGAGAGCAAGGTGGTCACGCCGGAAGTCAGGGTGCCGTCCGCGGCCTGCTGCGCCAGCTGCGCGTGGTCGGGGTGGATGTAGACCGGGTCGCGCCAGCCCTCGACCCGCGCGCTCAACAGCAGGCCTTCCTGCGCCAGCTGCGCAGGATCGACGTGCGGACGGCGAGTGCGGTGGTAGTCGGGAATCCAGGCGGCGCGGGCCAGGCCCAGCGCATGCACGGTGCGTAGCGCGAACGCGCGCTGCACCAGCTCGAGCTCCGGAATGCGTCCGTCATGCCAGGTCGGATGCACGCGCTCGGCCAGGTCGTAGACGCGCTGGAAGTTGTGGCGGCGCGCGATCATCAGGGCGCCCGAGGTAAATAACACCTCGAGCGAACGTTTCTCTGGCTTCCATTCCCACCAGCCGCCCGATTTGCCGTCGGTGCGCTCGAAATCGGCTGCGCGCACCGGGCCGTTGGCGCGGATATGTTTGAGCAGCTGCGCAACGTCGTCGGCCCGCTCGCGCATCCAGCGCGCCGAATACTTCCAGCCCATCGCCTCCGGATCGAGCATGCGGTGCCGGTACAGGCCATAATCCTCGATCGGCAGGAAACAGGCTTCGTGGGCCCAGTACTCGAACAGGTGGCCCTCGGCCAGCAATTCATCCAGCCAGCATGGGTCGTAGTCGCCCAGCCGGCTCCACAGCACCAGGTAGGGGCTGCGCGCCACCACGCTGATGGTGTCGATCTGCAGCATGCGCATGCGCCGGATCGCGGCCAGCACATCGTCCTTGCCGGCCCGGCGGCGGGGCGGCGTCGCCAGGCCCTGGGCCGCCAGGTGCAGGGCGCGCGCGGCGCCGATCGACAGGATCAATTCGCTCATTTGGCCATTCTGAACGTTTCGGCAACAGGGCGTCAATCGCCGGCGCGTTGTTCAGCAGACGGGCGCCCGGCTGCGCTATAGTAGGCGCCGATTTGTCGTTCCACACTATAGAGTCTTCCTCATGCGGCTGCTGCACACCTCCGACTGGCACCTCGGCCAGACCCTGCACAATTACGAGCGCACCTACGAGCACGGGTGCTTCCTCGACTGGCTGGCCGACACGCTGGTCGACGAGCGCATCGACGTGCTGCTGATCGCGGGCGACATCTACGACAACGCCAACCCTTCTTCCATGGCCCAACGCCAGCTGTACCGCTTCCTGCAGCAGGCGCGCGCCCGGGTGCCGCACCTGCAGGTGGTGGTCATCGCCGGCAACCACGATTCGCCGGGCCGCCTGGAGGCCCCGACGCCGCTGCTCGAAGCGCACGGCACCATCGTGGTCGGCAACGTCCTGCGCAGCCGCGACGGCGAGATCGACCTCGAACGCCTGCTGGTGCCGCTGCATGACCGCGCTGGCCAGGTCGCGGCCTGGTGCCTGGCCGTGCCCTTCCTGCGTCCCGGCGACGTGCCGCGCCTGCGCGCGCTCGAAGGCGATGAGCACACCGAAGGCGCGTCGAAAGACCCCTACCTGCACGGCACCACCCTGCTCTACCGCCAGGCGCATGCGCTGGCGCGCGAACGGGCGACCGAGGGCCAGGCCATCGTCGCCATGGGCCACTGCCATATGGTCGACGGCAAATCGTCCCAGGATTCCGAGCGCCGCATCGTGATCGGCGGCAGCGAAGCCTTGCCGACCAGCATGTTCGATCCGAGCATCGCGTATGCGGCACTGGGCCACCTGCACCTGGCGCAGAAGGTCGGCGGACGCGAACACGTGCGCTACTCCGGCAGCCCGCTGCCGCTGTCGTTCTCCGAAGTCGGCTACCAGCACCAGGTGCTGCGCATCGACCTCGAGGACGGCAAAGCCGGCGCAGTCACGCCTATATTTGTGCCGCGCGCGGTCGAACTGCTGCGCGTGCCGGCCGCGCCGGCGCCACTGGAAGACGCGCTGACAGCCCTGGAAGCGCTGGAACTCGATACCGAATTGCCTCCGCAAGCCTGGCCTTACCTGGAAGTGCGGGTGCTGCTGGACGGCCCCGAGCCGGGCCTGCGCGCGCGCGTTGAGGCGGCGCTGGCGGGCAAGCCGGTTCGCCTGGCCAAGATCGAGCCGACCCGCAAGCTGGTGCCGGTGGCAGATGGTTCGGAGGCGCTCAGCCTCGACCAGCTGGCGCAGCTGCAGCCGGACGATATCTTCCGCCGCCTGTGGCAGCAAAAATATGGCGATGAAGCGCCACCCGAGCAGATCGAATCGTTCGCCGAACTATTCCATGCGGTCGACGGAGGCGCGCGATGAAGATCCTGCGCATCAGCGGCAAGAACCTGGCTTCGCTGGCGGGCGAGTTCGCGGTCGACTTCGAGTCCGAACCGTTGAAGTCAAGCGGCCTGTTCGCGATCAGCGGCCCCACCGGGGCGGGCAAGAGCACCCTGCTCGATGCCTTGTGCCTGGCCCTGTACGACGCCACCCCGCGCCTGTTGAAGCGCGCCAGCAGCCAGTTGCCGGACGTCGGCGGCGACACTGTCTCGGCGCTCGACCCGCGTACGCTACTGCGGCGCGGCGCGGCCGAAGCCTTCGCAGAAGTCGACTTCGTCGGCAGCGACGATGGCCGCTACCGCGCGCGCTGGAGCGTACGCCGCTCGTACGGCAAGCCGGGCGGCGCGCTGCAGCCGGCCAAGATGAGCCTGCACCGCCTGCCCGAGCTGGCGCCGATCGGCGGCACCAAGACCGAGGTGGCGGCCGAAATCGTCCAGCGCGTCGGCCTGTCGTTCGAACAATTTACGCGCGCCGTGCTGCTGGCCCAGAACGAGTTCTCGGCCTTCCTCAAGACCGACGAGAACGAGCGCGGCGAGCTGCTCGAGACGCTGACCGGCACCACGATCTATAGCGAGATCTCGCGCCGCGCCTTCGAACGCTACAAGCTCGAACAGCAGCGCACCCAGGTGCTGCAGGCCAAGCTGGCGAATGTGGCGCCGTTATCGCCGGATGAACGCACGCAGTTGGATACCGAGCGCGCCGCCGCCGACCTGGCCCAGCAAGCGCTGGAGAGTCGCCACGCCCTGCTCGAACAACAGCTGCGCTGGCACCAGGAGCTGGACAAGCTGCAGCGCGGCGAAGCCCAGGCCGAACAGGCGCTGGCGGCCGCCAATGCCGAACGCACCGAGGCCGGCGAACGGCGCCAGCGCCTGGCCACGCTGGAAGCGGTGCAGCCGGCGCGCCCGCTGGCGGCCGAGGTCCAGCGCCTGGAAGCCGAGCGGCGCCAGGCCCATTCCTCGATCGCCAGGCTGGAAGCAGAATTAGCCGCCGCATTGGAAGCGCGGCGCGCCAGCGTCGGCGAGGTCGATGCCGCGATCGCGCGGCTCGACGCCGCCGAGGAAGCGCTGCGCGTCGCAGCGCCGCAACTGGACCAGGCGAAGGCGCTCGACGCGGCGCTCGATGCGCTGGCCCCGAGCCATGCGCAGGCGCACTCTGCGCTGGAAGCTGCACGCGCGCAGGCACGCCAGGCGCGTGAACAGCACCAGGCCAAGGCCGAGGAGCTGGCACGGGCGCTCAAGCTGCGTGACAGCGCGGCCGCGTGGCTGGCGGCCCAGTCGCGCCACGAAACCATTGCCGCCGGCTGGCCGCAGTGGGAACGCCTGCTGCGCCAGGCCGGGCAAGCGCTCGACATCATCACGTCCGGCAAGGCTGCGCTGGAGACGACGCGCACCGCCGCCGACCAGGCGGCCGGGCGCGATGCCCAGGCCGCAAGCGCGCTGGCCCAAGCGGTCGAGCGGCTGGATGTGTTGGAGACCAACCGGCGCGCCGCGATGGCGGCCCTGGAAGGCTTCGACGCCGAGGCCCTCGTCGCAGAACGCCAGACCCTTGAAGCGCGCCGCGAACGGCTGGTGGCTGCAGAACGCAGCTGGTCCGATCTGTCAGCTGCGCGCGAGACGCTGGGCGGGTTTGCGCGCGAGAACGATCGCCTCGAGACCGCCCGCGTGGCCGCCGAGCGCACCCTGCATGAAGCGCGCGCCGCCGCCCCGTCCCTGGAGGCGGCCATGACCCAGTCCGAGCGTTCGCTGAGCGCCGCCGAACTGGCCTGCGCCGCCGACGTCGAGCAGCTGCGCGCCAATCTGGTCGATGACGATCCCTGCCCGGTGTGCGGCGCCCTCGAGCATCCTTACGCGCACCAGGACGGGCCGCTGAAGGCGATGCTCGCCGGCCTGCGCGCTGAAGTCGACGCCTGCCGCGCGCGGGTGCGCGACAACGGCGCGCTGCAGGCCGCGCAACAGGCAGCGTTGAACGCCGCGCAGGAAAGGCTCGCGGCACTGACACAGGAACGCGGCGCAGTCGATGCGCGCGTCACCGCGCTGCTGGACGCCTGGGACAGCGATCCCCTGGCTGCCGAAGCGCCTGATGAAGCGGAACGCGGCGACTGGTTCGGCGCACAGCGCACGGCCCTGCGCACATCCCTCGATGGCTTGGCCGGCCGCGAGCAAGCCTGGCGCAGCGCCGCCAGCGCGCGTGATGCGGCCCAGCGTGATGTCGACGGCGCGCAATCGGTGCTGGCGCGCCTGCGCCAGGACGCCGAGGCCGAACGCACGACAGCTGCCCGTTTGCAGGGCGAACTCAAGACGCTGGGCGAGCGCCAGGACACGGCCAGCGCGCAACTCGACAGCGTGCTCGCCGAACTCGATCCACCGATGGCCGCCGCGCATGGCGATGGCTGGCAAGCGGCATGGCGCCGCGACCCATCCGGCTGGAGCCAGGCACGCGCGCAGGAAGCGGCGCAGTGGCGCGACCAGGCCGAAGTCCAGGTCCGCGCCGCCGCATCGGGCGCCACCCTGGCAGTCGAGGTCACGGCAGCGCAAGCCCGCATTGCCGACATCGACACGGATGGCGCCCGTTTGTCGGCCGAGTACGACCGCATCAACGCAGAACTGGTCCAGAAACGGGAGGCACGCGCGATCCTGTGGCAAGGCCGCGCCGCCGGCGACATCGAACGCGAACTGGGCGTGGCCGTCACGGGCGCACGCGAACTGCTGGCCGCGCGCCAGTTGGCCGCCAACGCCGCGGAGCAAAGCGAAACCCGCGCGCGCGCCGCACAGGCCCAGCTGTCCGAGCGCATCACCGAGCTCGATGGCGCGGGGGCAGCCGCCGCCACGGCGCTGGCAGACTGGCTCGAGGACTACCGCCGCCACGCCGATGGCCTGGACGACATCGCCGACACCGATGAACTGGCGCGCCTGCTGCAGGTCGGCGCCGCCTGGCTGGCGCAGGAGCGCGCAAGCCTGCAGGCCATCGAGACCCAGGCCGGCAATGCCACCGCGATCCTGAATGAGCGCCGCACCCGGCGCGTCGCCCATCTGGCATCCGCGCCGGCCGACGGCCAGCCCTTCGACACCGTGAAAGCCCTCTTCGACGCGCTCGGCGCCGAACGCCAGGCCGCGATCGAAGCGGCGACCGCGCTGCGCCTGCGCGTGCTGCAGGACGACGAGCGGCGCCAGCAGGCCGAATCGAGCCTGCTCGAGATCGAGCGCCAGCAGGCGGTCGAACAGCGCTGGGGCAAGCTCGCCGAATTGATCGGCTCGAGCGACGGCAAGAAGTTCCGCAACTACGCCCAGCAGTTCACGCTGGATGTGCTGCTCGGGTATGCCAACGCGCACCTGATGCAGCTGGCCAAACGCTATCGCCTGGAACGGGTCAGCTATCAGGGCATGCCGTCACTGGCGCTGATGGTGCGCGACCAGGACATGGGCGGCGAAGTCCGCTCGGTCAATTCGCTGTCGGGCGGTGAATCGTTCCTGGTGTCGCTGGCGCTCGCGCTGGGCCTGGCGTCGCTGTCGTCGAACCGGGTGCGGGTCGAGTCGCTGTTCATCGACGAAGGGTTCGGCAGCCTCGATAGCGAGACGCTGGGCGTGGCAATGGATGCGCTCGACGCGCTGCAGTCGCTCGGGCGCAAGGTCGGCGTGATCTCGCACGTGCAGGAGATGACCGAGCGGATTGCGACCAAGGTGCTGGTGTGGCCGGCGGGTGGCGGGAGTAGCGCGGTGGTGGTTGAATAAACTTACTTTAACGGAGCGGCAACCAACGGTTCAGAAGTCAGATGCGTGCGCGATAGCCTAGCGCAAGGCTATCGCGGCGGCGTCGAACGATGCTACAGACAACGAATCATGATCTGGTTTTCACCAGCATGAACGCCCTGTTTCTTTACGATCGTGCACTCCTGAACATCGTCGGGAAGCCGCTTCGCCAAGGACATCTCACCGAAAGACCCATAGTCGCACCGTAGCCATT
>Ga0265798_10011005_pt1 | contig 11071 bp, 10 predicted proteins | sample P3T30metagenome_FD_192430 | JGI IMG/M metagenome (GOLD analysis project Ga0265798, IMG submission 192430) | Plant litter microbial communities from East Loma Ridge, Irvine, California - P3 T30 | ecosystem: Environmental > Terrestrial > Plant litter > Unclassified | place: USA: California... | reverse complement strand
AGTCAGGGTCACGGACTGCGTTGCGTTCAGCGCATTCGCCAGATGCTCGGTATGCGTCAGCTCGACGGTGGTAGTGGTCGCCCCTGCCGGCAGGATGTACCAGTCGTTCTCCACACCGCTCCTGCGGCTGGATTCGACGGTGCGGGTCAACGTATCCAGGTTCAGATCGGCACCGGCGTCGGCGCTGATCGACGCGCCACTGATCGCCACCGACTTGATGTTCAGGTTCGCTGCCGAGCTCAGCCGCACATCGCCAGCGCCGGCGTCGAGTACACCCTGCGTGGCCAAGCCATCGCGCTTGGCGGTGCTGATCATGTTCAGTGCGCCCTGCGAAGCGATCTCGATGCCTTCACGCGCTGCGGTCCGACTGATGCCCATGTTGATGCCGGCACCTTCGCGGGTGCTCAGAATATTGATGCGATTGGCGTGCATGGCGCCCATCAGGCGCGCGTCGGTACTGAACGCGTTCTGCTGGACGTGGCTGACCTTCAGATCGCTGGCATCGACCTTGTGTGTGCCCAACAGAATGTCGAGCTTCTGCGCTGCGCTGATCGGCCCGCGCTGGTCGATCGTGGGGGAGATCAAGGCCAGCGAACCGCCGTTCACGGTCACCCCGCGGGTGTCTACCTTCAGCGCGGTGCGTGGGTCGATACCACCGTCGGTATTGAGCCCGGTGATCCTGCCGTTCTCGATCTGCGGCCGGCCGACCAGAAAGGTCGCCTGTTTGTCCATTTGCAGGTTGATCCGTGCGCCATTGAGCGAAATCCCGTTGGGGTTGCTCAGTACATAGTCGGCCGCTTGGCCGAAGATCACTTGTTCACCGTTGATGTCGGAGCGGCGTCGGCCGATCACTTCGTTGAGAATGGTGCTTGCCGCCTGGCCCTTGAACTGGCCGTTGGCCCGCACATTCAAGAATTCGCCGGCGACGTGCGCACGGCCGGCCTCAAGGCTGTTGTTCAGCACCACGCCGGGGACACCGACGTTGTATTGCTCGTAACGGTTGTGCGAAAGACCGGCGGCATTGGGCGCCACGATGTCGACGATCGGGGCGGCACCGGCATTGGTCATGACGATCGGTTTGGCACCCGGCTCGAAGGCCGGCTGGATGACGTCGGCGCTGGCCATGTAAGGCGCCAGTACGACACCGGCGATTGCCAGGCGCAAGGCGTCGCGCTGAACACAACGTGATGGTTTGGTCATGGGGATATCTACCTGTTTTTCAGAAGACTTGCGAAAGCCCGAAGGTCCAGAAACCTGGTTCCGGCGAAGCGCTGGCACGCCGATGCAGGCCGCGCTGATAATCCAGAGTGATCTGGCCGTCTGCCCAGCTCAGGGTGGCCCCGGCGCTCAAGCCGATGGCGTGCTGGGTCTCGACCTGGTTGTACGTGTGCCGGCCCCAGCCCGAGTCCAGCCCCGCTTGGGGGGTCAGATACAGGCCTGGGGCGAGTAGCTGCGAAGTGCTCAGGGTGTTGCGCAACGTGGCCCCCTTGGAGACCGGCTGGCTGTCCAGGCGATAGCCGCGCACGCTGGCGCTGCCGGCCAGGCGCATCTGCTCCAGGCTCGGTAGCGGGTCTGGGCTGTACTGCATGTCCAGTTCGCTGCTCCACGCCCAATGTCGATCGAGCAGGTCGAACAGCGATCGGCGAGTGACGGTGCCTCGGTATTTTTCGAAGTGCGGTTGCGGCGCATCATGCCGCAGGGGTGTGCGATCGCCCCCCAGCCAACCCTGGCCGCGGGAGTAGCCGAGGGCGCCACTCCACACCGAATCACCCAGGTGAGTCAGGTTGAGCCCGACGCTGGCGACGCTCAGCGTGGTGCGACCGTTGCGTACGGTAGTGCCGTCGAACAGCAGATCGGTACGGGTCTGGTCCAGGCGCAGGTGCCCATTGAGCAGGGTCGTCTGGTTGCGCCACAGGCTGCGATCCAGCTTCAGGCCATAGCTGTCCAGGCTCTGCGCCACCTCATGGCGGTTGGGCAGCGGGGCGCGGGATTCGAAACGACTCGCCGAAGCGTTCAGGGTCCAGCGCCCGTAGGGTATTTCGTAGAACATCCCGCCTTGGCGGCTGCGGCCCGATCCACCGTCCAGGCTGTGGGCATAGCTGGCAGCCAGCGAATCATTGAGACGAAATGGGTTGTCCAGGCTCAGGCTCAGCTGTGCCTGGTGGCGCCCCGATGCATCGCTGCCACGGTTGTTCAGTCCGGTGCCCAGGGTCCAGGATTTGTGCGTGCCCTGTGGGCGCAGAACGATTCGCGTACCCCCCACCTGCTCGCCGGGAGCGATGTCCAGGATCAGGTCGACGGAGCGCAGCCGGTTGAGCTGGTCCAGGCCACTTTCCACATCGGTGAGCTTGAGCGGGCGACCGATCATCCCAGGGAAAGCGCTGCCCAGCGCCAGGTCGTCACTGCCGTCGGCGATTTCGATGGATTCGATGAAGCCTTCGAGCATGGCGATGACCAGCTCGCCATCTGCTGCGGGCATGCGAACGATATAGGGCCTGGCGGCGATATAGCCGGCCTTCACGTAGGCACCGGTCAAGGCCAGCAGCATCTGGTTGATGTCATCGACGCCGCTGCACGGCGCCACCCATGGCTGCAGGACACCTTGCAGCGCAGCGGTGTCCAGCAGCTGGTTGTCCTGCACGCGCACCGCGGACACCGGCCAGCACTCGCCATCACCTTGCTCGACCCGCTGCGGTGCGCGGCTGGCTGGCTCCGCCGCGTCTTCACGAAGGGTTTCCAGCCGTTGCGCCTGTTCGGCAGCGGCGCGCTCGTGGCGCTGGGTATCGAACTGACGCAGGATCTGGTCATTCAGCGGTTGCGCGCCGGTTTCGCCCAGCGCCATGGCGGGTGCGAAAAGCAGTGCGGATAACAGCCGGTCCTTGCGGAAAATCGTCATTGCAGCCCAGCCCCAATCGTCGACCAATCAATAGGCGGCCACTTTAAGAGGGGGGACTTCCCAGGGAACGGGCAGGGGAGAGGGGTTGTTGGTAGGAAGAATCTGACAGACAGTAGGAAAGGGCGGATTCGAAAAAGGAACCAGTTGTAGGATGGTTCCTATGACAGCTGAAGGAAGGTCAAGGCTGGGTCGGTAAAGAGAACGCCGTGCTCACGGCCGGATCTCGATCATCGTGCCGTCCTTGACCAGGCTCCACACCTCCCGCATGTCGTCGTTCTTCATGGCGATACAGCCATCGGTCCAGTCCAGGGTGGCGAAGTACCATTCCGGGTACTCCTCGTCGATCGGCGTGCCGTGGATCATGATCATGCTGCCCGGTGGAACGCCCTCGCGGCGGGCGCGGGCCGAGTCGCTGATGTTGGGATAGGAAACGTGCATCGCCAGGTTGAAGCGATCGCTGACCTTGCGCCAGTCGAGCCAGTAGAAGCCCTCGGGCGTGCGCTTGTCGCCCTCGCGCGCCTTCGCGCCCTGGGGTTGCTTGCCCAGCGAGATGCGGTAACTCTTGAGCGGCTCGCCACCGCTGATCAACTGCAACTGGCGACTGGTCTTGAGCACCAGCACCTTGTCGATCGGGTCCACGCCCAGGCGCTTGCTCGATTGCACCGCAGGGGCGATCTGGTCGACCGGCTTGCGTTCAACGGTAACGGTGAAGGCAGCCTGGGCGCTCACGGCGAAGCACAGGCAGAACAGGGCGGTCAGGCAACGCATCTATGGGATATTCCTGCAATGGAAACGCGCCGCTGGCGCCGGTGCGATGGGTCAGGCCTGTGGCCAGCGCGCGAGCAGCGGCCCCAGGCACTCGTTGCGAACCGGGTAGCTGTGCTCCAGCCGGTCGGCGAAAAAGTATTCTAAGGTACGGCCGACGGTGGGGAAAGCCAGCTCCGCCCAAGGGATCTGATTTTGCGCGAACAAGCCCACTTCCAGGCTTTCCTCGCCCACGGCAAACGAAGGCTCGGACATTTCGGCTCGGTAGAACACCTGCACCTGGCTGATGTGCGGCAGATCGAACACGGTGTACAACGCAAGGTTGGTCACCTGTGCGCAGGCTTCTTCGACGGTTTCCCGGCTGGCAGCCTGTTGCAGCGTTTCGCCGTTTTCCATGAAGCCTGCCGGCAGGGTCCAGAAACCACGGCGCGGCTCGATGGCCCGGCGGCACAGCAAGACCTGGTCCTGCCACACGGCGATGCAGCCCGCGACCACTTTGGGATTCTGGTAATGGACGAGGTGGCAATGCCCGCAGACGAATCGGGGGCGAGTATCGCCGGTAGGGATGCGCAGGGTTACCGGGTTGCCGCAATGGCTGCAGAAATTCATGCTCAGATCCTTGATGGCTGCCGCTATCTTGGCCGTAGTGCCGAGGTGCCGCAAGCCTGCGGCACGGCAAATCGAGCTTGGGCTGCCAGCGGCTTTTGGTGCATCATGCCAGCAGGCCACGGATCGAGAAACGCCATGCTGGACGAGCTACTTCGCCGAGTGAGCAACCATACGCCACGGACATTGGAAACCGACAGCCGTTTTCCCGAAGCGGCCGTGTTGCTGCCCATCACCCGCAGCGACGAGCCCGAGCTGGTGCTGACACTGCGCGCCTCGGGGCTCTCGACCCATGGTGGCGAAGTGGCTTTCCCCGGCGGACGCCGCGACCCGCAAGACCCTGACCTGATATTCACCGCCCTGCGCGAAGCCGAAGAGGAAATCGGCCTGCCGCCCGGGCTGGTGGAAATCATCGGTCCGCTCAGCCCGCTGGTGTCCAAGCACGGGCTCAAGGTCACGCCATTCGTGGGCATCATTCCCGACTATGTCGAATACCGACCCAACGATGCCGAAATCGCCGCGGTGTTTTCCGTGCCGCTGGAGTTCTTTCGGCAGGACCCGCGCGAGCACACCCACCGCATCGATTACCAGGGCCGCAGCTGGTACGTGCCCAGCTATCGCTTCGGCGAGTACAAGATATGGGGATTGTCGGCGATCATGATCGTCGAACTCGTCAACCTGATGTATGACGCCCGGATCAGCCTGCATCGGCCTCCCGAGCATTACACCGCCATCTGACCGTCATCTGAACGTAGTGCGGCGGGGCGCCGTGCCGACCATTGCCGCGTCGAGGAGATCACATGAAATACCGTCTGGGCGACTCGCGCGTCGAAACCCATCCCGACAGCTGGGTCGCACCCAATGCCACCCTCATCGGCAAGGTGCGCCTGCAGGCCGGGGCCAGCGTGTGGTTCGGCGCCGTGCTGCGCGGCGACAACGAGCTGATCGACATCGGCGAGCACAGCAACGTGCAGGACGGCACCGTGATGCATACCGATGCCGGCGTGCCACTGACCATCGGTCGCGGCGTGACCATTGGCCACAATGCCATGCTGCATGGCTGCACTGTGGACGACTTCAGCCTGATCGGGATCAACGCCGTCATTCTCAACGGCGCCAGGATCGGCAAGCACTGCATCATCGGCGCCAACTCGCTGATTGCCGAGGGTAAGGAAATTCCCGATGGATCGCTGGTCATGGGCTCGCCGGGCAAGGTCGTGCGCGAGCTGAGCGAAGCCCAGAAGCGCATGCTCGAAGCCAGCGCCGCGCACTATGTGCACAATGCCCAGCGCTATGCTCGCGAACTGATCGAGCAGGACTCGTGAATTCTCCGCCCAAGCCGGTCAAGTCTCCGTGCATCAGTGTCTGCGCCCTGGATGAGCAGGATGTGTGCACGGGCTGCCAGCGCACCGCCGCGGAAATTACCCAGTGGGGGCGCATGAGCGACGACCAGCGCCGCGCCGTGCTGCGCCTCGCCCATGAGCGAGCCGTGGCTCAGGGCCTGGTATTTGCGGGCGGCTGATCCGGCCCTTGCCTGTGGGCGGCGAGACTGGCGCACGCAAAGCCGCGTTGAGTTAAAATGCCCGCCCCTGTCGGGTCGGCCTGCGTGCTGCCCCTCGATCCAGACGATTCCCTGAGGACCTGAAATGACCCGTATCGGAACCCCCCTGTCGCCGACCGCGACCCGCGTACTGCTGTGCGGCTGCGGCGAGCTGGGCAAGGAAGTGGTGATCGAGCTGCAACGCCTGGGCGTCGAAGTCATCGCCGTAGACAGTTACGCCGATGCGCCGGCCATGCAAGTGGCCCATCGCAGCCACGTCATCAACATGCTCGATGGCGCTGCCTTGCGGTCGGTCATCGAAGCGGAAAAACCGCACTACATCGTGCCCGAGATCGAGGCCATCGCCACCGCCACGCTGGTGGAGCTGGAGTCCGAAGGCTTCACCGTGGTGCCGACTGCGCGCGCAGCCCAGCTGACCATGAACCGCGAGGGCATTCGCCGCCTGGCCGCCGAAGAGCTGGACCTGCCGACCTCGCCGTACCATTTTGCCGACACCTTCGAAGACTACGCACGGGCCGTGCAGGATCTGGGTTTCCCGTGCGTGGTCAAGCCGGTCATGAGCTCTTCGGGCAAGGGCCAGAGCCTGCTGCGCTCGGCGGCCGATGTGCAGGAAGCGTGGGACTATGCCCAGGAGGGCGGGCGCGCCGGCAAGGGCCGTGTGATCATCGAAGGTTTCATCGACTTCGACTACGAGATCACCTTGCTGACCGTCCGCCACGTTGGCGGGACGACGTTCTGCGCACCGGTTGGCCACCGGCAGGAGAAGGGCGACTATCAAGAGTCCTGGCAGCCCCAGGCGATGAGCCCGGTGGCCCTGGCCGAGTCGGAGCGGGTGGCGCGTGCAGTGACTGAAGCCCTGGGTGGGCGCGGCCTGTTCGGCGTCGAACTGTTCATCAAGGGTGATCAGGTGTGGTTCAGCGAGGTCTCGCCGCGTCCGCACGATACCGGCCTGGTCACCCTGATTTCCCAGGATCTGTCCCAGTTCGCCTTGCACGCACGCGCCATTCTCGGGTTGCCGATCCCGCTGGTCCGGCAGTTCGGGCCATCCGCCTCGGCGGTGATCCTGGTCGAAGGCAACTCTCGCCAGACCGCCTTCGACAACCTCGGCGCGGCACTGGCCGAACCGGATACGGCGCTGCGTCTGTTCGGCAAGCCCGAGGTCAATGGGCAACGGCGCATGGGCGTGGCCCTGGCCCGCGACGAATCGATCGAGGCAGCCCGGGCCAAGGCCACGCGCGCCTCGCAAGCGGTCAGGGTCGAACTGTAAGGTCTGAGTCGACCGGTGCCTGCCGAGCGGCGGCGCCGGTTTTGCGAGGGCGCGACACCGCCGTCACGCTGCTGGCAGGCTGCTCGCGTGCCATATAAGCACCCGTGACGCGCGGTTTTCCTCGGTCTCGAGAATTTCCATGCGATAGCGACCGATCTTCAGGCACACCGCGCTGGCCGGAATGCTTTCCAGCGCCTCGGTGACCAGGCCGTTCAAGGTCTTGGGGCCATCGCTGGGCAAGTGCCAGCCCAGGCTCTTGTTGATGTCGCGAATGGAGGCCTGGCCTTCGACCACGAAGCGGCCATCCAGCTGCGGATGGATATGCGGATTGGCCAGCGCATCGTCATCTTCGAACTCGCCGACGATCTCTTCCAGAATGTCTTCCAGGGTGACGATGCCCTGCACCTCGCCGTATTCGTCGACGACGATGCCCAATCGGCGTTGCTGCTTGTGGAAATTCAGCAGCTGCATCTGCAGGGGCGTGCTTTCCGGAACGAAGTAAGCCTCATAGCAGGCGGCCAGCAAGGCCTCGATGGTGAGTTCGCGGTGCGGCAGCAGGTGGCTGATCTGGCGGGTATTGAGCACCCGTTCGACATGGTTGATGTCGTTGTGGAAGACCGGCAGGCGGGTATGGCGGCTGATCATCAGCTGGTCGATGATCTCGTCCAGCGAATCTTCCAGGTTGATGCCGTCGATTTCGTTGCGCGGCACCAGGATGTCGTTGACGGTGATCTTGTCCAGCGCATGGATGCTGTTGGCCAGGTGCGGTTTGTTGCTGCGCGCTTCGGCGGCCAGTTCGTCCAGCACACTGCGCGGTATGGCAGGCTCCTGCTGGGCGCCTTTGCCGGGTTCCTTGCGGGCGAAGGGCACGACCAGCAGCCGTGCGGCGCCGTCCAGTAGCCATGCCAGCGGCCAGACCAGCTTGAGTGGCGGCGCCAGCAACGCATTGGCCATGCCGATGAACGGCCGCGGGTAGCGCTGGGCAAGGCGGCGTGGCAGGTAGTCGGCCAGCACCAGCAGGGCGAGCGTGGTGCCCAGGCCACCGAGCCAGGCGCCATGGGCGCCGCGCAGATAGATGCCTAGCGTTACCCCCAGGGTAACCGCCATGGCACGGGCTAGGGAATTGAGCAGCACCAGGCTGGGCAGCGGCGCCTGCAGCGCCGGTCGATCGCCATTGCGCCCGGTAGGGCGCTGTGCGGCCAGCGTGTGCAGCGCGGCTTCCACTGCGCAAAGCAGCGCGGCGAGAAGAATTGCCAGCGCCAGCGCGCCGAGCATCGGCCCTAGGGGCAGAGTGTCCATGGGTGACCTGTCAGATGTGCAGAATGTATTCGCGAACCAGCTTGCTGCCGAAATAGGCCAGCATCAGCAGGCAGAAGCCGGCCAGCGTCCAGCGAATGGCCTTGTGCCCGCGCCAGCCCAGGCGATTGCGTCCCCACAGCAGCACGCTGAAAACGATCCAGGCCAGGCAGGCGAGCAGGGTCTTGTGCACCAGGTGTTGCGCGAACAGGTTCTCGACGAACACCCAGCCTGAAATCAGTGACAGCGACAGCAGTGCCCAGCCGGCCCAGATGAAACCGAACAGCAGGCTTTCCATGGTCTGCAGCGGCGGGAAATTCTTGATCAGCCCTGCCGGATGCTTGTGCTTGAGCTGATGGTCCTGCAGCAACAGCAGCAGCGACTGGAACACGGCGATGGTGAACATGCCATAGGCCAGGATGGACAGCAGGATGTGCGTGAGAATGCCTGGCTCTTCGTGGATCAGCGGTGCAGTCCCGCCGGGCGCGAACTGGGCGATCAGGATGGTCGCCAGGCCCAGGGGAAACAGCAGCACCAGCAGGTTTTCCACGGGTATCTGGCTGGTGGCCAGCAGGGTCAGGGCGATCACCGCCACGGCGATCAGGCTGGCCGCGCTGAAGAAGTCCAGGCTCAGCCCCAGGGGGGTGAGCAACTGCGAGAACAACGCGCAGCCGTGGGCAATCACGGCCAGGAAGCCGAACAGGTAGAGCACGCGCTTGTCAGCCTTGCCGCCTTGGCCGATACGGGTTGCCTGATAGGCAGTCGCAGCGGCGTACAGGCAGGCGGCGGCGAGGGTGGGGATTAGACTGGGTGACAAGGGGAGCATAGGTCCTGTGGAGCACAAGCCGGAAAGTGCCTGAGTTTGGCATCAAATGCCCGCCGACGAAAGACTGCATACCGCGCAGTGTCCGTGGCACCCACTCTTGGTTATAATCGCCGGCCTGCTCTTGCCGCCACAACCTCGGCTCAACCAGAGCCAGAAAGGATCGCGACATGTTTGAAAACCTTACAGACCGCCTCTCGCAGACGCTTCGCCACGTTACCGGCAAAGCCAAGCTGACCGAGGACAACATCAAAGACACCCTGCGCGAAGTGCGCATGGCGCTGCTCGAAGCCGACGTCGCCTTGCCGGTGGTGAAGGACTTCGTCAACAAGGTCAAGGAGCGTGCGGTCGGCACCGAGGTTTCGCGCAGCCTGACCCCAGGCCAGGCGTTCGTGAAGATCGTCCAGGCCGAGCTCGTCGAGATGATGGGCGCGGCCAACGAGGAGCTGAGCCTGGCGGTGACCCCGCCGGCGGTCATCCTCATGGCCGGCCTGCAGGGTGCGGGCAAGACCACCACCGCCGGCAAGCTGGCGCGCTACCTCAAGGAGCGCAAGAAGAAGACGGTGATGGTGGTGTCGGCAGACGTCTACCGCCCGGCAGCCATCAAGCAGCTGGAAACCCTGGCCAACGATATCGGCGTGACCTTCTTCCCGTCGGACATCAGCCAGAAGCCCGTGGACATCGCCAACGCCGCGATCCGCGAGGCCAAGCTCAAGTTCATCGACGTGGTCATCCTCGACACCGCCGGGCGCCTGCACATCGACGCCGAGATGATGGGCGAGATCCAGCAGCTGCACGCGGCGGTCAAGCCTGCCGAAACCCTGTTTGTGGTCGACGCCATGACCGGCCAGGACGCAGCCAACACGGCCAAGGCTTTCGGTGATGCGCTGCCGCTCACCGGTGTGATCCTGACCAAGGTCGACGGCGATGCTCGTGGCGGTGCCGCATTGTCGGTGCGTGCCATCACCGGCAAGCCGATCAAGTTCATCGGCATGGGCGAGAAGAGCGAAGCGCTCGAGCCGTTCCACCCCGACCGCATCGCCTCGCGCATCCTGGGCATGGGCGACGTGCTCAGCCTGATCGAGCAAGCCGAGCAGTCGCTGGACAAGGACAAGGCCGACAAGCTGGCCAAGAAGCTGAAGAAGGGCAAGGGCTTCGACCTCGAAGACTTCCGCGACCAGCTCGTACAGATGAAGACCATGGGCGGCCTCGGTGGCCTGATGGACAAGCTGCCGAGCATCGGCGGTGTGAACCTCTCGCAGATGGGCAACGCCCAGAACGTCGCCGAGAAGCAGTTCAAGCAGATGGAAGCCATCATCAATTCCATGACCCCGGCCGAGCGTCGCGACCCCGAGGTGATCAGCGGCTCGCGCAAGCGTCGCATCGCCATGGGCTCGGGTACCCAGGTGCAGGACATCGGTCGCTTGATCAAGCAGCACAAGCAGATGCAGAAGATGATGAAGAAGTTCTCGACCAAGGGCGGCATGGCCAAGATGATGCGCGGTATGGGCGGCATGCTGCCCGGCGGCGGTGGCGGCATGCCCAAGATGTAACCCATTGCGTCGGTACGAGAACCCTGTGGGAGCCTGCTCCCACAAGCACATCCCTCGTGCCGATGAATACCCTGGCCATGTGGCCAAACTCCGTTGCTTGCAACGGCTCATAGGCAAATCCTCGCTGCAAGCCTCGACCTATCGGAAAAAGGCATTTGCAAATGTCCGTGTATTCCTTGAGAATATGCGGCCTTTCGGGCACCCGTGTGCCCGCTGTGCATTATGATTTGCAGCACCGACTACAGGAACGATGTTCAATGCTAACCATCCGTCTTGCCCGTGGCGGCTCCAAAAAGCGCCCGTT
>Ga0265798_10011003_pt1 | contig 11071 bp, 13 predicted proteins | sample P3T30metagenome_FD_192430 | JGI IMG/M metagenome (GOLD analysis project Ga0265798, IMG submission 192430) | Plant litter microbial communities from East Loma Ridge, Irvine, California - P3 T30 | ecosystem: Environmental > Terrestrial > Plant litter > Unclassified | place: USA: California... | reverse complement strand
CGTGTCTGGAATACCATTCAATCTAATCCTCGCTGCCGTCTTTCAGCAACTACAAACTACGGCATGAGTTGATTAGCATAGCAGCTAGACTCGCACTTACGTCTGCTTGGTAAGTCGTGGTGCAAAGCTGGTCTAGGCACAGAATGTTATTGTGAGGGATGTGTGCTGGTTTCTGGATGTGATTGAAATTAAGGATATGGTCAAAGGTAAGGCGAATTGTATTCTTTCTGAGTTTTTTAGTTTTTTTTTCGAAATATTATCTAGAAAAATCATATTTTTTTGTTTGGAGACTTGGTACGGGGAGTTTTGCTGGTGACGGATTTGGATGAGGGATTTTGCTTGAATGGGGTAATGTAGGAGAAGTATTTCTGTTACCGACTTGTTGTTGGGGATCGGGTTTGTTGATTCTAGCACTGTCAAGTTTTCGTCGTTGGCGCGTTAGAAGCCAAGCTGCTCATGATGATAGCTATGTAGGAGTAATCACTGTAACTGCTGTTCGCTTTGACAGCACATTTCGATCTACTCAATAAAGTGCGTTGATTGAGGATATGATAATCGTCATGAGCCTTATGAAAACAGATATGGAATTGTGTCTTTGCTCCACGCGCGGCGCGATGTTGTTAAATTCTTATTCTTGTGCACGGTGAAGGAAGAGCAAACGGGACTTTGTTGAGAGAGATGACCTAACTCCTCAAACAATCACATTTGTCGCCTTGAAATTGATAGAAGTAGTTCACTCACCTGAGTAAAACCCTCAAATCACTCCGCCCAACAGCGGCCACGCCCAAGAACACACCTCGCGTCATCATGGCTTTCGACAGTGACAAGGGCTTCCGCTTTCTCGATCTGCCCAAAGAGCTGAGGCTCATGGTCTAACCAAGTAAGACCGGCGCGTTGAGATTATGTGACCACAGCGCTGATGTGAAATTGCAGCTCGCACCCGTCACTACGTCCTCGAGGATCCAGTACATCGCCACCTAGATCCAGACGCGGACTCTCATCCTTGCGTCACACATGTCGCGAAGACGCTTCCAGTCGCTCTCCTGCGCACCTGCCGCCTGGTGCACGATGAGGCTCGCCCGTTCATGCTGCCTAGACTGGTGGATGAGCCAGCAACGCTACATTTTCGACGCATCACTCATCACCAACTTCTTCTCTGGCAGGCGTCAGTTTCACCTTATCAAAGAGATAACGGACAAACAACAACTTTTCGACAGTGCTTCTTATGCGCCTAGAGTGCAGGAAGTTCTATCAGCGACAAAGAACGCCCCAAATGACTCATTCACGTTCATGTATGATAGAGGAGAAAGTTATCTCACCGGGGCAAAGATCAGCGCCGCATATGCCCCTGTAGAGAAGTTCGTCCTACAATGTGCACGGTGGAACGTACTCGCAGAACGCGCGACACCCAAGATCAAGCGCGCTAACCACTTGACCATCGGAATCGGTCTTCCATCCCACGACACCGACATTAGCCACTGTTATTCTATTTTCTCAACTGCTGTTGCGTCGTTGAGCGCGGACTTCAGCTACCAGACACGCATGATGGTGCTGCCTAGTACATCATCAGCAGTCTCACCCGGCTACTACCGCTTTTTCAAGCTGCATGAATAGGTCCACGACTGGATTGACCAATGCAATGGACGACAGAATTTCATGAATGGTGTTATGGTACAACCAACGGGGTCCAGAACACAACAGCCGAGCGTGGAAGAGTGGGAGAGGGAGTGGGGCGAAGGGTATGCATGAGAAATTGGTGAATGACAAGGTACGACCTCAAGGAAGAAGTCTGCGACTGATCATTGTCATGAAACAAGACAGCAAGGCTTGGTGGTATGTCTGACAAACTGCATAGTACCAACGACGTCAAAAGAGATGCAAAGAATGAAGTCCAGCAGAGAACAATTCCATCATGATGTAGTTGCACTGCCCGCAAACTTGCAGGTCTTTCATTCTCTTCCTTGCCTCGCCTCGCTTCATTAATTCTTATGAGATGAATCAAGGGGTCCTTGACTCGAAAGCGCCTAGGAATGCACTTGAGTAATTATGACGCTGCGTGGAGTCAGCAGAGCAGCTATGGGAACGAAGGACCGCCCAGGGAGTATCAGATTTCACCTTCTTGCACTAGCTAGCCAATGCACAGTCTCCAGCTTCCGACCTCATGTCTCACCTCCCAATGTCCTCCGTCCAACAGCATGTCTCCTCAAGTCACCTCTTCCCAATTTCCACCCTCGTGGATCGCGCCATACACGACTCGACAACCCATGTACTGGCTATAATTCCGCACACATTTCTCAAATGTACACCGCTGTTTCCCCTTCATACTCTCCTCATCCACCACAATCGTAAGAGGCCTCGGAATATCCTTGCGGTAGCGCTCCGACTCAATCGCGACTACAAACTCATGCAGCGTGCGCGTAGCTCCCCACTTCTCGTAATCCTTGATACCAATGACCGTGGACGTGGGACCGCGACGGAGCATGTAAAACGCGCACCTCTCGACGAAAACATCGCGGTCCCCTTCCATTTCATTCGATGTGTCGATTGCGCTAACATTTGCGTGAAACGAGTTATTCGCATTCAATCTCAATTGAGCTGCGCGTTCAGCAATGCGCATCCAAAGACAGGGCACTTGGTTTGTCCCACGGTCGAAGAATCGGCGGATGGCTGAAGTATCGAGGATGAAGCGCAGTGGTTCGGCGAGGAGGCGCGGCTGGATGATGGATGTGGCTTCGGCGCGGATCCGTGTGCAGACGGTTAGGATAGGCGCGGTCTTGACAACTAGGGTAAATTGGGGCACTGCCCGCTTGCGGGGGGTGGGGTATGTGAAGACAATGTCCTTCGTGGTGAGGGGCAGGAACTCGTAGATTGACAATCTGATTTCGACGGGCAATAGAAGAAGATGAAGGGGCTGCATGGTTTTGTGCAGGTCGCTCTGGTAGTGAGTGTCTTGGTTGATGAAGACGGGCGTGATAACGTGAATTATCTAGTGCGTGTAAGTGCCACGCGGCTGACACATAGCACAAACTCGGGGTTACGCTAGTGCGGAACTCGGTGGCGAAGGTAGCGCAAGATGGCAAGTTAGAGATTCAGGAAAGATGGTATGTCAGGAATTAGGACGCAGAAGAAAGACAATATGATGCGTCGCTCGAAAAACTTAGGTATTAGGTTCGACCAATGGTCGATGGTCCATATGTATTGACGGTACAGTGAACCAATCCGGAGTGGAAAATGAAAATGATGGGTAGAAATGTTGATAAATATGTCTTCGCTCTAGAAATGTTTTACATTGAATACACTGTCTTTCACAAGCAGTAGCGATCACCAGTTCTTGCCCGATTTTAACCGCTGATACCCTGCCGAATGTCCTTTACAATCATGGCTACTTCTCCCTCCAAGTTCGGCCGCCTATTCACTCCAATCCCGCTTCCACTCCTCATCGTCAACATCCTCAACGTCAACATCCTCAACGTCAACATCCTCAACGTCAACATCCTCAACGTCAACATCCTCAACGTCAACATCCTCAACGTCAACATCCTCAACGTAAAACCTCGCCGGCCCATAAGCAGTCTCATTCGCCTCTTTGCGGATACGAGTCCTACATATACCGTCCGGACATTCAGCTGAGGGCGGATCGTCGAACTGGTCGCACATGAATTACCTCAGCATGAAGCCTACTGGGCCGGGAAAAACATTCCAGCTCCCATAGTCGTCGTGTGGTTGTAGTACACGTATGCCAGCACCGGTGGTGATCTCAAGCGCATACACTATATCCCGGATGCCCTCATCGCGGTAATCATTTCGGTTTAGTGCGATGATGGTGGATGCTGGTGTACGATCGTGCATGAACAACACACAGTTTTGTACGAAATCTGCTAGCTGTCGGAATGTCTCCAAGTTCTGCAGCCCCTTGCAAGACCGTGCCATGAACGATCGTCGACGCGATGAATGTCGGCGAACGATTTCTTCCATCTCTTGATTGGTAATGAGCGAACCAGTCTCGCCTATTTGCAAGCGAGTGAGGCATAGCTGCATCGCAGGGCGGAAGAAGCCCCGAGGTTGGAAGAGGACAGGAAAGCTTTGGGTATCGACTACCAGGCGCATGGGCTCTGAGCGAAGTTGCTCGAGTTTTTGCTCCAAGTGGAGAGATGCCTCGGAGTAGATCTGCTTGCACGTAGCTAGAAGAGCCAACGGGAGTGACTTCTTCACAAGAGAGAAATTGATGTCGCGATCGTCCTCAGTATAAATGCTAAACTCGTCGACCACCCGTTGACCAAGGAGCGCAAATTTGTGGCGCCGTGCCTGCGTGGGAGACGTTCATAGACCATGATGCGTAGTTCGGCTGGCAGTTGGAGAAATCGGAACGGAACTCGTGGAGCATCTTGGTCTTGTTCTCCGTTCTGATGTGAAGCCGTGGCGCTGAAATGCCAGTTCATATCGACCTTTTTGTATGTGGTGCGAGGCATTGTTGTGTAGTTGTGAATGGAAGCCAGGTATCGTGAGAGAGTCGTGCAGATGACAGATCAATGAGTGGGAATAGTTTATGTGCCAGCAAGAATGGGAAATTGGCCGTGCACTTGTGAAAGCACAATACGCTAGTGCAAAACGAAAGTGACAGTCGGGGGTGTTTGTAGTGGGAGACGTACAATGACGCCGCGCGTCAAAAATACTTTGATGCAGCATCCGCTTTGTGAAAGTACAAGAACACCCACTGCTGAGATGCTCGGGCGCAGACACATCTTTCCAGCAAGCATTTGACCTATCACATCTTGCCATCATCATGCCCTATACTTCCACTATTCCTTGTTCGCGCCGTGATCGATGCAAATGAAGGTTGACCCTAAGAACGTACATATGCATCGGGTCCAGGGCTCGGTGAACTAGTTGTACCATCTAAGCTTCAGTTGGTAGATAGTTAGAACTCGATTTCACTGCACTGTCTTCTTCCGCCATTTCTTGACCACAGCCTGCAAGTCATGAAACCTCGCCGGTTTAACAAGAAAGTCATCCACGCCAGATTCGTATGCGCGATTGTGATCCTGTGTGCTCGTGAGAGCTGTGAGCGCACATATGTGTGTTCGAGTTGCGACCTTGGAACGCGCCTCGATTCTTCGTATCTCCTCCGCAACGTCAAATCCTGAGACATCCGGCATGGATAAGTCTAGGAACATTATGTCGTAAGGTTGGCCGACGCTGCCTTCACTGGCAAGTGAGTCCTTGAATGCGTCGATGGCCGCTTGACCACCGCCTACGGATACTGGTGGTATCGTACTGCATTTGCGTGCAAACATGCCGACAACCTTGAGATTGATCGCATTGTCGTCGACGAGCATGATCTTCGGCTGAATCGTTACTCGGTCAGATAGCGGAGATGGGCTGCTTGCTCTTGTCGCCATTGATTGCGCCGTCCCGTTCAGATTGCTTGCTCGAACCTTCAAATACGTCTCCAACTCTCCTTTGACTGCAGGTGCAGGCAACCCTTGTACGGTTGCAATCTCTGTATAAGATGCATTTGTGTGGATTCGGTCTTCTTGTCTTCGTCCTCTGTCCAGATCCAAATCGGATAAGAGTTGCGGCAGTGAACTACGGTTCGCGGTGCCACTGGGCGAATCACCCTCTTCCGGATGACCATTTGAAGACTCCAAATCAGCGATTGCTCTCGACATCTTCCCGGAAAATCCCTCCTCCTGTTCGTTCTTGAATGCACTCGGGAATAATTGTATCATCGCATCCCGAAGCGCCGTAACGGTGACTGGGCCAACGATGGTGGTTAGATCCTCCGTAGGCGCGATGGGATGTAAGCGGGGTTCGGCAGAATCTGGACAGAGGACGATGGTTTTGTAATTTACCAAATCATCATGGGTCTGCTTTGCGTCGCTCAAGTCGCCGAGCAAGACGAACAATAAGCGGGGTGCTTTGCCCGGCGTGTTAGATTCTTTCCTGTCTATTGTGAACCACCGACTCAGCCCTCGCGCAAGAGACTCGTTAAGCATCTGAACACATCGCTGACCTCGAGCATCGTCTTCCATTGTCCAACGTCTGGATGGGTATAACCGCATCTCTAGTGCCGGCAATGGTACAGCAATCGAATTCGACGACGTCTGTGTTGAATCGGATGCCACCCGATTCAAGCATAACAATGCAGTGAAGTCAGAACCCCATTCCTCGTCAGAGTCGATAAGCATACTGCCGCCGAGAGCCGTGACGGTCTTTTTGACTAGGGATAGCCCGAGACCGGTCCCTTCGCTGGATGGATCTGCTTGGGAGAACGGATCGAAGATCGCATGGCGGATGAAATTTGGAGCAATGCCTTTTCCAGTGTCACTGACGGAGAGTTTGACGGCTGCTTCGTCAACATCCAGTCGAATTCGGACACAGCCACCTTGGTCTCCAAACTTGATTGCGTTGTCCTATCCCATCATTAGTGTGAGCCACTCGATCTACCTTAATCAGAACATACCAGTAAGTTTAACAAGACAGTTTCGAAATCCTCACCGGCATTCAGCCGGCACGAATGTGTTGCGTTGGTGTCAAAAAGTATGGTGAGCGGGTGAGCGAACTCCATTGGATCTGTCAATTCAACCGAAGGCGTATCTACGCCCACACTGCTGTGGCGGGGGCTGCAAAGTTCCGGCCGTACCTTCTTCTTCAAATGAAGCCTTCGCGCTGCCCCTTGAATCGTCTTTTCGCAAACATCGATAATGCTTGGACCAGCCGTCTCAGTTGATGTCGAGCTGGAATGCAAATTTCGGCGACTTGGCTGGTCTGAAAGCTGGTTCGTCGGTATCCGCGCATACTTGTCGTCTCCAAGCTGCGCTTTCGAACTGATCTTGCTGAAACGCAAGATGCGGTTGATTACATCAAGTAGTGACATACCGCTGTACCGCGCCATTTGTATTAGTTCCTGCTGTACCTCGTTGCTGGAAACATCGGCCAAAAGCTCAAGACTGGATAGAACGCCATGCAGCGGTGTGCGCAGCTCGTGAGACACCGAACCAAGAAAGTCTGACTTGACTTTGTCGGTCGCTTGGACCTCGAGCCGGCGCACCTGTGTCATAAGAGTCGTGCAGAACGCGGACATGGACGAAAGGTCGTTGGAGCTCAGGTAGACTCTCGACTGATCACAAGCGTAGCCAAGGACTATACCTATATTGCGTTCAAAGTGCGGGTCCCATAGCGGCATTAGAATGACCTGCTGGGCTTGCGGGAATGCTGAGGATAACGCGGTTGCAAGGGGGTCACCGATCGAGACAGGTACAGAGTTTGCGCTCGTCGCAGCAATGACTGCACCCGAAGCCGATTCAATTTGGAATACGGCTCCAAGTGGGAAACACTCCAGGAGGGCGCTCACAAGTGCGCCAGAGATTTCTCCGGGCTCCGGGACATCTGGTCGAACGCAGTGAGCCATGATTTTCGAACCATTGAAACCCGGGTTACTGTTAACGAAGTCTTCCGCTGCGCCCCGTTCTTGGATCCTGACACCGTCGAAATCGAAGATGTCTTGAAGTAGACTCGCTCCGGACCGATAGGTGCGTAAGGCAACGTCGGTGTACTGATTCGATATCAGAGGCTGTTGTCCGGGATTGTTGTTGTCCGGCAGCAAGGTCTCCGGGTCCATATTGGTGGCAGCGGTAGTGCCAGTCTTGACCAACGCTTCGATGCCTCGATTGAACCTCATCACTCGTCTTCCTTCTAAAGCTTCCACGGCTTGTTCGAGATGTTTCCTAATGTGGACAGCAATCTCTGTCAGGTACGAACGTATTGCGATTGCGGCTGGAGATCTGGCTTCGCAGGGCTGTTCTTTGAACAAAAAGACTGTGCCAACGTTGGGGCCGTCGTAAGGATTGAGCGGTACGCCGGCATAGTATCGAAATCTAGCGATGGATCCATCTACGAATGGAAGACACCTCGTTCTCTCAGATCCGGCCAAATCGAGTTCCTCGTAGAACGCCATGCTCCCTCCCTTGCAGTTCTGTTGCGTGATAGTCCTCTCACAAAGACCACCATGGTGGGTCACACTTTCGCACCCGTACCATTGCGTCGACTCTACGATTAGATCAGACCCCCTGGACGAGGCGATGTTGCTACATTACTCACCCATAGTGACCTTCGCGTCTTCTGAAAGAGGGCGGCTAGCTCCCGACTAGAAAAAACACGAACGAAATCAGCGCATGTCTCGTACACAGTTTGCGCTTTCGCGTACTTACCAAAAAGTACTGTGTATGGTCATCCAACAAGCTGACCATAGCAAGGTCGGCATCTAACTGGTAGATGATGCAGCGCAGCAAAGCGGCCAATGCCCCATCTGCCTCGTTTCCAGAACGACTCTCCCGCGGCACATTCTGTCCCCGTTCGTATTTGACAATGGATGGTAACACTTGACAGAACCGTCTCGTCTCCCATACACGGGCGCGATCGGCAACGATGGCTGACTGCTCCGGGGTGAGCTCTTGTGGTGTCATAGTCCGCATCGTTGCGGACAGGATGTTCTGTGTGCCACGCGGTTTGATAGATGGCAGACCCAGCGGGTCGTGGTGTCGTGGCGCATGAAAAGCATGATCGTTGATGAGATCGGTAGTGGGATCTGGTTCCCGGTGGCAATTCAGACAAGAGCTGCAGGGGTGTGAACAATCGGCACGCGAACGCCGACACTACCATAAACCGCCGGACGACTTCCATTAAGTTAACTAATGGATGATAATCTTCTCGCTTCGAACATTCTCTTGCTACCAGAGTAAGAATGCCCTTGAACCCGTATTATGTTAATGTGCAATACTTCCAACAACTCCATGCAGTTGTCAAACGAACTTGACAGGCCAGTCAATCATACGACATGCGGCATGAACGAATAAGAGCGAGGCAAATCCCGAGCTGTATGGCTCAAGCCGCACGTGGATAGAAACCGTCGTCGAGAGAGTACTGTGTATGCGTAAAAATTATACCAGTAGATGGCAGGGCTTGTTGCATACGATGTCTCTGTTGGGAAATGCATCCACACCCACGAGCATGAGCACGGGTCAGGACTCTGTTAGGTCATCGCGACCGTCTTGAGTGGCAGAGATAGCGGGTACGGGTCGACCGTCTGCGGTGACCTGTTAAATCGAGAAAATTAGCTGTATTGATCCGTCCAAAGTGCTGTAGCGAAATTCTGTAGAGCTGTGAGCCAGTGCCGCAGCCCTGTGTAGAGGTACAAGCCAACATTGAATGGCTGGCCTTCCATGCAAGCCATCAACACCGCTCTTCCAAAAATCATCCTTGATCGCGATGCCATCACAACGACCAATTCAACATCAAGAAGCCGTGGTGATACATGCAGGGGTAAATCGTGTCGACGCGTGGTGGCATGATGGCAGTAGCACGGCGCACGCTAAGCAAGGAAATACCCGACCTCTTCAACCACTCACGCGCAACGGCACAGAAAAGCCATGTATGCAGCCTATCACTCGTCACACGTCACTGTTCGCATTTCTGCGCTTTGCGATCCCTGACTGGCCCGTGAATCGCTGCATCCAGCAGGCTGTATCCCAACTCGGCTCGAGGTCTTGTTCTTGTCCTTCGTTCGCCATGGCGTCCTCGCCAACCCACCATCAGCGATTCTTTACATCGTGGAAGAAGAGCGTCTTTGGCAGCTCCCGGCCAGGCTATCCGCGTACTAACCCAGACGACAGCTGATCTGACACGAGACGGAAAGACGCATATGCAGTTCGGGACCCGACTTTGAGGGGCATTGGCATCCTCACCGCTCGACATAGGGCCAGAAGAAGGGATACAAGAATGTCGATATGGCCACTTTGTCCCCTGGTAAGTCGAAGCAAACTCAACCTTCACGACGACTTCAGGCGCTGACGGAGCCTCACCACAGATGTCCGCGACTCGACCCTCCGCTCCCTCAAGCTGACTTGTCCCTCCGCCGAAGTTGTCAACCAAGAGGGGCCATCGTCCGCCAGCACCGTTTCGCCGCTCATGGAGACGCAACAACCCAATCCATTCGGCGATGCTGATGCAGAATGGTCGGACGAAGAAGTGCTTATACCGCGCCGGAGCAGTACTAGGAGGAAGACGCAATACATACCACCACCTGTGAAAGTAACAGCTTCGACCGCCGAGACAAGCTCAGAAGACTCAACAAGCGGCTCACCAAGCCCAAGTCGCCTTGGCGTGACAGGCAGTCCGTTGCTTCCTCCTAAAAGCCCTTCCAGGCCAGACGTCAGAGTTGGAAGCAGCCATGACGATCTGGTCCAGCGCTTCTATCAGGTTACACGCGAACGCGATGCGCTACGGAAAGAGCTGCAGAGGAAGAGCGTAGGACCGCATGGAATACCCAATACACGTCCAGCTTCAGCGGCTGTCTTCCATACGGAAGAGAAAGTTCTGATAGAAGAGCTTCAAGCCTTGCGCCGCGAAATCCGCATGTGGACCGAAGAACGTTTCTCAGGGCCTATGAGATCACGACCGCACCTCTCACGCGCGAAGCCACTCTTCGCCAGCCTCACCGATAACTACGCGACGTACCTGAAGAACCCAGAGGAGAGGCCGTTGCTAATGCAGGCATACATCTGGTCGCGCCTCCAGCAGAAGGTCTTTTCGAATTGGCAGAAGGGCTGTGGCTATGTCTGGGCCGGCGCACTCGGCAACACGAAGCTGCGCCCAATAAACGACACACTTCGCAAAGCCGTGAAGAACGAAGAGGAAGCCGAGCAATACCACGCATGGCGCAGCATGACCGTCAATCTTCTCGTCCCACAAGTTGATGGCAGGTGGCGCCCAACTTTCGACGCAGCGCCCGTCCTCAAGACTATCAAACGTTTCTGCAAACGCATAAGACGCAAGCTACGTCCATGGGCAAGCCGGAGTCTCCGAGAAGGAAAGGAACAGCTGCACACCATCGTCTCTGCGTCCGTCGCTCTGGACTTGAAGATGAAGCGCCAAAAGGCAGACTACCGCTTCGTTACGTTCACGGGTGGCCGCAAGGATCAGTTCTGGGGCTACGGCTTCTATTCGAGCGAAATGGAGGATGCGTACGATGACGAGGACGATTACGGATATCAAGATTATGGCAAGAAAGAAA
>Ga0265798_10011002_pt1 | contig 11072 bp, 19 predicted proteins | sample P3T30metagenome_FD_192430 | JGI IMG/M metagenome (GOLD analysis project Ga0265798, IMG submission 192430) | Plant litter microbial communities from East Loma Ridge, Irvine, California - P3 T30 | ecosystem: Environmental > Terrestrial > Plant litter > Unclassified | place: USA: California... | reverse complement strand
GGACGCACGTAGATGTGAGGTCTCGGCGTTTGCGAAGAGATTGTAGGTGCCGGTGGAGCGTGAAATGAGTGAAAGGAATGCTGAGGTATCGTGGTAGTGGGGGTCGTCAACATTCAGTGTCACTGTGAGGTGTGGCAGATGCCAAGACATGTGGCTTTGCGCGCTGCAAAACACCAGACGTTACGGTCAGCGACGACCATCATCCGCATCATCATCGATTATGTATCTACATCCTCATTACAACATCGCCTGGCCCAATATCCTTCTACTCCCCTAGCAAGTCCTGTGACTTTCGCGATCCCAGACCAGCGCATGCGCTTTGTCTTTACTTTAAGGGTACCACTTCGAAGACATGTCTAGCATTCGATGGGCAAGCTAAAGGGTGCGATACTTCTACGCAAGCAGTCCAGGTCTCTGAACCGGACTCAGGTCGCTGCCTGTGTGGCGTTCTCAAACCAATAAGGTGGAAGGCTGGTTTTGGCATTCGTGCTTCGCCATTAGTCCCGTCGATGCTAACTTTTATCTAATGAGTTGACTGTCAATGCAGCGGGTAGCCCAGATAATGCGACGGATGAATAACAATCGAGTCATCCAAATTCGTAAAGGCCAGGATCTCCGAATTGATGTCGAAAGCGCCAGCGTCGTCGAACGTCAAGTCCAGACTCTGCTGCATCTGAAGCGGCGTCATGAAGTTGCTGCAGTCGGGTCAGCTTGCACCCCTGTTTTTCCAGAACACTGAGACTTACGGATCCCAGTTACCCCAAAGCTGAGCAATCATTTGATCGTCAAGATGCACATCTCCATTCGCAGCCCCGTTGGTATTCGCGACTACATTCGCAACTGCATTCGCTACCTGCGGCTCCTCAGGAATGCCCAGGTCCGCAAGTCGACCCGGCGTCTCCTCAGTGACCATCTTGGTAAAGCCAATCTGCTCCATGCCGCGCGTGAGCCGTATACACGTCTCGATGTGGTTGCTGTACTGCGACATCCGTGTGTGTGCATATGCGAGTATGAAGATTATGATCACTCGGAGTATACACGTGCTATCAAAGGCCGTAAGACTCGAGAGCGTGCCGTCCTCTGCCATTTGCTGTAGTATCGCCACGGTCTTCTGCGCTGCGTCGATGCATATCTTGCCCATGCGCTCGAACCAGATCCTTTTGCTGGAGTCGAGGGCGTTGTGTTTTATGACGAGGTAGAGAAGGAAGGGCCGGGTGAGTAGGATGTTCGTGCCCCAGTAGTGGAGGTGCAAGACGGAGACTGCGCGCTTGTGGGTTGGTGGTGCGGGAATTTCGCACTTGAGATGGGCTGGCATTTGTCGGTACCATTTCTGGAGTAGGAGAAGCGAATTCGACACTGTGGAGAAGGAAATGGAGTTCTCAGAACGCTCTGTGTAGACTGCTTGAATGACTTCACGTTTCAGTCGACACAGCGACACCGATGTGGCTTGCCACGCCAGTGGCGTATGCAGGCCAGGGTATAGAATCTGGACGAGTTAGCAACGTGCTTGGAAGCGGGATAGTTTGGGCATCACGTACCTCCTCTGAAGACATGGGTGTAGCAACTTTCGTGAAGCGCTCGTCGATTATGTTTGGACTACCACCTCTCGAAGCCAGCTCCTGGTCTAGTACAAACAGTGTCCACCAAATACGACGATTCTGCTCTCGCTCCATATTCGAAGCCGATTCCGCTAGTTGATCGCGATGCAGGCCGAGTGAGAAAGCTATTTGAATACTAGCTCCGACATAGAGGTAGGCGCTGACTCTGGAGCATAAATTTTCCATCGCAATGCTCTAGGGCGCATCAGCAGATCATCTGAAAAACAACATGTAGAAGACTGACCATAATGGCCATGGCACGTATGCTGTCGATATCTGCTTCGTTGTAAACGGCGGGAATCAATTGCTTTGCGAGCGCAATGTAGTTCTCTGAGGTCTTGTGGTCCGACGAGGCCGGCCAGCTCGGTGGTGGCGTGTTTCCATTGGTGCCAGAGTAGTTCGCTGCCCCAATCGCGAATATACAGTATAGCGAGCACATCCACGAACTCGAAGAAGACGGCGCTGCCACTGAGTACGTGTCTCCTATTCGTCGTAAGAGCGTCTCGACAGGGTACAACCAATATGTGCAATGTACATCCTCAAGAAAGCGCGAGACGTAGATGTCACAGAGCGCTCTTGTTGGTAGGTAAAATGGTTCCTCCACAGTAGAGTCGTTTGACGGGGATGGCGCAGGCAGAGACGGAGGATATTGTCCTACTCTCGGAGTTGGTATGATAGATGGATCCCTACGTTGCATGCCCAAAGTCGCGACTGCAGCATTGAATGGGATCTCGCTATGTGCACCAACATATCGGAATTCTCCCTTCGAGTCTTTCATCATGCAGCCCAAGGGCTCATGAAGTTCGCTCACGTCCTGCTCTTCGCCATCATCAACACTCTCCCCGTCTTCGGAGGTAAAGTGCTCCTGATTAAACAGTCCTTCTGTTTGTTGTACAGGTGAGACCTGGAAACTGCCGTCCTTTATGGCTTTGGCGATTGTCCGGAGAGATTGCAAATTCAAGTCTTGACCGGGAAAGAAGTGCTCCAAAATACGCATCGAACATTGGTACTCTTCCTCGGTAACATGGTAGTAGGGACGTTTCCTTCTTGGCGTAGCAATCGTACATATGGCTCCAGTACGTGCACAATATCGACATGGTCCTGGGACTGATGGACGTCAGACATGCTAAGCTCAGGATGCAGTGGGTCATTGAGCTTCTCCATGAACATACTGGGATCTATACACTACAGTTTTGTTCAGTGTCTTGGCATGGGCTTTCATGGCGCCCACTTACCTTCGTCTTCCTGCTACGACACCGGTCGCAAGAACTGTGAACGCGATGCGCGTTTGCCCCCCTGGCAGTGTTGGTCACAGCGCGCGGGACAGAAGCATCAGCCATCACGAACGGGTTTTGGCCCTGGTCAGACAGAGTGACCTAGGATGGGTAGATTGACATGATTCGGCAATGTCGCGATAGGTCACAAAGAATGCGGTCAAGGCCAACGTGCCCCATATGGAACGAGTGAAGAGAAAGAACCCACTTCTGCGGGGAAGAGCGATCTGGGGCCGCGCCACATGTAAACGGGGTCCCAAAGCGCCAAGCTCGAACCCGCAGAAACAAGCTATCGGCTAAATACACTCTATCGACAATGCGGTATGGTGTGCGGCTCAATTCTCCGGCAATTCTCATAAATTCTACGAGATCTTGATGACAGTTTTCGTCTCCAGAAGGTTGTCTAGAGGATGTGTAGATTCGCGTCTTCGTACACGCCCTGACCACTTATTACCACAGAAAGCTATGTCGTGTTCCTCGGTGGACGCTACAATGGCAAAGAAGGAGTGACGAGGCCGTGCAATGGCAAATTTGGCTAAACTCTGGTAAACCGGTTGCGATGAGCCAGTGCACGACTTTCTCCTGGATTTTTCCCCAGTTGCAAGGCACATTCGATGTCAGCAGCGATGGCACGCGAGCCAAAGGAGGCTTCAGCAGCATGATGTGTGCTTTCACAACACGCTGCTCAGCGAAAGGATGCGGCTCTTCCGGCGAACTCCAAAACGGATGACTTCCGGGGATAATTCTGCGTCAGTGATCTTGACGTTTCCCATTTTGATGCCGGGTACATGCATTTATTAACACTACTAACTTTCTTAGCTAGTTAGAAAGAAGAGTCGAGAAGCCGCCCTTTTGAACCACCTCGATATTTCACGCAACAACATCTCGATTCTCGATACGTTGAATCTCGCCCAAGGGCCATTAACTGCTGTACTTTTGCTCACGAAGCTCGGACTTGGTTGACATGGTAACTTGTTAGACAAAAGAGTCTGATGACTGGCTCAGGAGAAGAGAGGATATTGAGGATGTTGGTCCAGCGGCTCTGTCGAGGATTCTTTCCCATGGGAGAAAATGCTGATGAAGGACGACTCGCTAGGCTCTACCGTCTCGAATCTTGAGACTTCAGACTCTGAAGCTACGCACTAAAAGCAGGCGTGAAAGCCGAAGCGCGGCACATATGAAAGCGAATCGTTCCTTCGTTCGAGCGCTCTGGAGCTATGGCCAGCAGTTCAAGACTGGTGAATATACCGGTTAGTGCCGATCTTCAGGCTCCTGCAATGCAAGCGGGAAGCCCGCGCTCTTCATAATCACTTTGCTACAAAAGCCCCTTGGGCCCTCAAGAAGCGTTCAATATACTGGTCAACTCTCCCTCAACGTGCGGCAGTCACCAGTCTCTCTTGACTTCCTCGTTTGTCTGCGTCAAAGACTCGACATACGATGGAGAGCCCAGACGGACGCTTCGAGGTCCCCGACGTGCAACATGACCATACTCCAGCTCCGAACCGTAAGCCCTTCGCAAGGCACGCCGTATGGCGAAGAGGACGGCACCACGTATACCAAGCACACCAAACACACCAAGCACACCAAAAGTACCGCAAATCCGCACAGATCAATCTCAGAATACCCATGTGGTTGATCTCGAGACGTACGGATGCTTCGCTTGTGGAGATGAACTACACCTTACGGCTGGCATCATCACATGTGAATTTCACTTCATGTGCAACGAATGTGCTGCGTACGCCTTCCTTCTCGCATCCGCCGATATGAGCGCTTTTCCGGTCTCGTGTTGCTCGTCCGTCTGTTTTAAGCAGGTTGAGGACCTTCTAAGCCCCGAGGTGGCAGACTCGTACAAGCAGAAGGAGTACGAGCACTACACCACCCGGGTACTGCGGGTATACTGCGCCAACGAGGACTGCCGTAGATGTAAGAGAGCCCCATCTTTGAGAATCCGTATAAGACATACACTGACCTGTTACGTAAACCCCTAGTTCAGGCCCCTAAACACTTCGACAATAGCCACGCATGGTACACTGTGGCGCGATGCAGTTGCGACACTAAGACTTGTTTCGGTTGCAAGGACCACTTCGAGGACGATAACCATCAGTGTGTGCGCTCTGCAGGCATCACTACCAAGCCAGCCTGGCTGCCAGAGTACGCAGCAGACGGCCGTATCAAGCCATGCCCGACCTGCAACATGTGGATCGAGCACAAGGAGGCCTGCAATCACATGACGTGCTGCTACTGCAGTCACCAGTTCTGCTTCGTCTGCTTGTTACCCTGGGAGGGGGACTTTCCCGATCTCGAGGGCTGCCCAGCATACGGCGATCCTACTTCCAGCTACGACAACGAAGGTTATGAACTTGCTCGGGGCATTCATCGCGATAGCGGCTACGATTGAGAGGGTTTCAATCGCATGAACCATAATCGCCTTGGCTACACGCGTGGAGATGCTCCCGTCGATGAGGACAGGTATGTCTCTCACACCGATAATAGCTACGACAATGAATCAGACGGCGACTACTACGACGAGCCTATAAACGGCGACGACAACACCTCCGAACACGGCGACGATGGTGGATTTGCTGCGCATGCTACCGAGAACAGAGCCCACCAACCTCCACAGGACGAGGACGAGGGATTAGCCACTGGAACTGCGCTACAGGTTCCAGAGCCAGACGCAGCGCCTGTAACTCTGCCCATACCCTCCTCAGCGTCCACGAATTCTTCAAGTGATGTCTCACCAACACCACCTTTTAGTGATGGGGCGCCGAGCTTCGCACAAATGAACTGTAGTCACAGCTGGAAGTACCGGTCACTCTCCAACGCTGCACGCTCTGTCCAGTGCCGGGTTTGCAAATATTGGATGCTCTACTTTCACGACTATTGCGAAAAGTGCGACATGGATGCTTGCGACTATTGTCGTCCATCAGACGACGGATTCCGAGTCGGGTATTATATACCATGGGCCAACGATAAGGTGATTGTGCTACACTGGGCCGAACAAGGTGGACCGCCCCACCGTCTGGAGCAGCGCGAACATTGTCGGGCGTAGGAGGAAGAGGTGGAGGCGGACGACGCGGACTTGGGAATCGTGCGATTCATCGAGGAGATCGATCCTGAGCCTATCAAGGGCCCCGAGGGCATCGCCTCCTCCACGGAACTACATTGGATCGTGGTGGCGGAGAACGTGGGATTCGTCGGAGTAGAGTTCACGATGATGTTCCAACTTGACACGAGTTTCTACGCACCGATATTCTGGCACGGTGACGAGAGCAGCTGAGTAGCCTGAAAGTTCTTAAAGATGTTTGTGGAGAAGCAGGTCTATTCTTGGATTTTCTGCATACATTTATGTCTCTCTTTAGGTTCGGTCTTGACTTCTATACATCACGCGCCATGTGAACCTCTTTTAGAAGTCCAATGCGCATCATGCCCAGTATTTCCTGTGTGATCCTCTCCAAACTCCACAGTTGTCTGCGTTGTTTTCATAATCCCGTCATCCTTCAGTATTGACTCCTCACTCGTGTTGCTTCTTCCTGCATATGACTTCTGCTTCGTCGCCGGGTTGCGTCCACCAAATGAGAGGAGCTCAATCTGACCGCTGGACTTAGTTCGGCTGCGCGAGTTGTTGTGCGTGACCGGACCACTTCCGATCGTACCGCGAAACCCACTGCCATAGGCATCGGGTTGGCTCAACGAGAGGGAGGTGTTCTTGAGTAGGGGTCGTAGGGTCGGAGCCGAGGCGGAGATGATGGCTACATTGATCTCGATCTGCGACAAGAGGAGGATCTTTTCCATGATTAGAAATACTGAGCTACAGGTTGTGCCGTGAATCGACTTACAAGAATTGCGTCGTACGATATGTCCTACGAAAGGAAGATACAAGTCAGTGTATTTCTCAAATGTCGTACCATGACATCGCTTACCTTTGTGATATTGTACAGCCAAAGCGCATAGATGCGGACGATTGAAGCAATCACTGCCATGCCTCCTATCATGAAAACACCAAGAAGCGCCCCTGGTACGGTTAGTCAAGACTCTCAGCTGATACGCCGTTGAAATAGTCTTACAGCGCTTCCTCGGTGCTAAATCCAGCTTCCAGAAAGCCCTGAACGGCAGAAGAAAGATCGCAATGTCCGTGACGATATTAATGCCGGCTAGTGCAAAATATGTTCTGCGAAGGTTGATACATCCCTTTGGGAAACTAGGCGACTAAATGTGCGTACACAAAGTAAGTGCTTGTCTCATATCCAGGTCGTGCACGGAAACACGTACCCACGCCTGTGAAGGCTTAGGCCTGCATTCAAAAGCCTTTCAAAGTCAGTGGTGTTGTCTACATCTGCAGTGACGAACCAACTTACATTAACAAATATCGCGCAAGTCGTATAAATCGTCACAAAAGCTGCCACAGCATAGACTTTGTAGCGAAACTGCGCACGCTCGAAAATGCGGTGGTACAAAGCCAGAATACTAGCTTTGACGAAGAACAGTGCTAACGGATACACTATCTGGAAGAAGTAGAAGTGTTTTAGTGTTGGGATTCTCATCTTCGAAAACTCCAAGTATATCTTGTGTTGCCTGTCTCCGTTAGTTACCGCTTCGTAAATCCAAACTTTCCCAGCTACGAGCAGAGATTATGGCAAATTGCACAAGGACATGCCCCCAACGATGTTGCCAAGTGATTCAGAGTGTATCCTTATGGAGTTCTTCTGCCATCTTCGCTCGTAGCTGGAAATCAACAGCAAATGGAGCTTACCCGGTGCCCCAGGCAATGTGATATGTATTCATAATTGCGAGTCCGATTGTAGTGAATAGTGCCGCGATCATAAAGTAATCGTCAAGACCGACATTGCGGACGCGAAATACGCGACAATACACCCTAGACGGACGTCAACAGAGTTTCTCGGACGCCTTGAAGGCTGTGTGTTGTATTTCTACCTACCTCAGCGCGACGACAATGGTCGATAACAGGACCAGGATTCCAGTAATCGCAAGAAACATTGGTTGTCGAGATCCATTCTCTGCTGTAAAATTTGGATAGACCATGGCTACACAAAGGGCCGAAAACAGTGTGTCTGGACATGGCGCCTTCGCCTTGTCATACATGTACTTGAACATATCATTCCTACATGTGTACGTAGCTTTGATCAGATTTCGAGCATTGCGGTCGTAACCGAAGAGTGTTCCATAAGCAATGCTGCAGGGTTGCGATGGCATTGGCACGGATTCTTGTTGGTGGCCAAGCAAAGCGAACATCCGTCCTCATGCGGTCTGTAATCTCTCATTCGCCAGACTCCCACGCGGCCTGGTTTCTTGCCGCGATTTTCTCCTGAAGTTCCTCTTTCGATGGGAGGATTGGCACCATGCGGGTTGCAGCACATGGTCACGCTTGGCTCCCGGGCGTACCACACCAGCGGGCTACTAGGGCTCCTTCGACGATGTTCAAACGCTGCGTTGGAGAACGATCTTGGAAGTCAGCCTGTTTTCCTTAGTCGAATATTAAATAATGGAACGCTAAAGGGTAGTGGACATGTTGAAAGCCATGCGCGCGGCAATATACTACTGGGTGTGTAAGAGCGTGGCTGGATTCAGTGCCGAGATCTTGAATACCCACCGGGTAGAGCCACCCACCGTGCCGCAGTGATCCAAAAATCAAGCACTGGCTACGCCTTCGCCTTCTCCAGCCATTCCCGACTTGTTCTCGGGAGAAATTCCGGTGCCGCGGGCCGCCTTCGATCATACGTTCCATTGGACCATGACTCGTCTCGAAGAACACGAGCACACAAGGGTGTTCGCCACTCGGTTTGCATCCTTCATCCCTTGAGTGCAGCAAATGGTAGGCTTCAGATCAAGCCATTCATGGCTCCAATTTGCTGGATTCGACAAGGATTGGACACGCGGGTTCGGACTCTTTAGCGATGCAGCATGAGGATCAACATACTGGCACTGGAAGCAAGTATGCGATGTAGGCACGGCTACTCTTGCATGAAGCCATCCAACCGAGCCCTTGGCCTGGGTGTGCAAGTTCGCAAGACGAAACGCGAAGGTCAAAGAAACTTTATCAAGAAAGCTGCATTTCATAGCGAAATTGCACTGCTTAAAACCAGGAGCTGCCTGCGATCTGGTCTCCCAACGATGGAACAGCTTACTGCATACAATAGATTATAACTTCATCGTCTACGACGACGCTCAGATGCCGAGTCATCTACCGCTGCCGTCGACCGCAGGGCTTGCGGCTTAGACGCGGGATCGAGACCTAAGCATACTAGATCATTGGTTCCATCAGTCATGTCTGGTTATGTCTGGTTAGCGAGCAAGCGCTGAACTCATATAAAAAAGGTGCCTATTTGCCGTGAACTCGTCCCAGCAGCTGCCCCAAGTGTTCATCTAGGTGAAGGCGTACATAACCGCACTTTGGCACCGCAAAGCCACTCAATCGAATCGAGTTTGCCTCACTTTGTTCTCGAGACCCTTAGAAGTGTGACGACCCGGTTTGTCTCGCATTAAGGTTTCAGTTCTCAAGCCATCCTTCAAGCAACATGCGTCTCCTCGACTTTCTCCCGGTCGGCTTATGCTTGGCTCAAATTTCAGCAGCTGCAGCCCTGCCACCACCTCCGAATGGGCCACCTTCACCGCCTGGCCCTCCTGGTCCTCCTGGCCCTCATCCGCCACATGGCCCTCCCGGGCATGGTGTCTGCAAAAATCCACCCAAGCGAGTTGAATGGTAAGGAAATCGGAGTTCAGCGCTATGCTTGTTGTTGACATTTCGATAACAGGAGACAACTATCGGCACCCCAGAAGAAGTCTTATATCAAGGCTGTTCAGTGCTTGACACATAAGCAGGCCAAATCTGGCATCCCAGGCGCGATCAACCGCTACGATGACCATCAAGGCGTGCACATGCTCCAGAAGCCTCAAATTCACTGGGTCGTATGTCACCACTCACGATTCATTCCGTTGAATCATTGCTGACATGGCCAGGGACACTTCCTCCTGTGGCATCGCTACTTCGTCGCAACCTACGAGAAAGCTCTGAGGGATGAGTGCGGGTACAAAGGCGGCCAGCCGTCAGTATTTCTAACCAACCGAAAGTATCTTTGCTGACTGGTCTTTAGTTACTGGGACTGGTCATTAGACGCGCGGCCCAAAGACTTCAACTCAATGAAGCCCTTCGACATCGACCTCTTCGATCCCAAGACGGGCTTCGGTGGCAACGGTCACCGCGTCGTCGCCACGCCGCAGCAAAACCGCCTGAACATCACAGGTAGCACTGGAGGAGGATGCGGTACGTACCGTCTATATGCCAATCGCATTTGAGCCATGTACTGACCACCAAACTAGTGAAAAACGGTCCCTTCGCGCCGCCAAACTTCATGCTGCATTTGCCCACGACCACTGGAGACCATTGCTTGACACGCGACTTCACTCCCAATCTTCTCAACCGCTTCGCAGACCCAAAATTGATCGACGAACTCATGGCACAGCCTGACTACACGAGCGTTGCGCGAACAGTCGAGAAGGAGCAGAACTTTATCAAACTCAACGTCCACGCTAGCGGCCACTTCGGTGTTGGCGGAATCTTAGGAACGATGGGAAATGCTGCGGAAAGCCCTGGTGGTGAGTAGCCCCTGGAATAACCCCCGGTGGCCCATGTACTAACACTTATTAGACCCCCTCTTCTACTTTCACCACGGCAACATCGATCGTATCTTCTGGGAGTGGCAGCAAAAGGACCTGAAGACTCGTCTCAACCAAGTCGGCGGGCCTATCAAGCCTTTTGACTACAGCGGCCAGAACGTCACTCTCGACTTCGAGATCAACATGGGAGCGCTGGCGGGCAATGCTACGCTCAAGGACATCTTGAACACCGAGGGAGGAACACTTTGCTACCGTTACTAGATCGATGAGCATTGGACGACAGATATACCCGCTATACAAGCTTAATGAATAATGTCCTAGACGATCGAGGATGGAAGTACTCGGGTGGTTACTTTCGAGATAATGCTTTGCAAAGTGAAGCATTGTACCTTCACAGACACCAACTAGCAAGTGACTCGAGCATCTCAAGCTGGTGTACCTGAGGGGATTCACTCTAAGCCGCGCATTGTATCTTCACACCATCTGCCCACCAAACCGAAGCCTTTCACCGGCCCTCGAACGCCGCCCCTGGAACTTATCAGAAACCACCGCCATGTCAATTATC
>Ga0265798_10011001_pt1 | contig 11073 bp, 11 predicted proteins | sample P3T30metagenome_FD_192430 | JGI IMG/M metagenome (GOLD analysis project Ga0265798, IMG submission 192430) | Plant litter microbial communities from East Loma Ridge, Irvine, California - P3 T30 | ecosystem: Environmental > Terrestrial > Plant litter > Unclassified | place: USA: California... | reverse complement strand
ATGGAGTCAGTATGCGCCTCTTGCGAGGCATGGGCGCACCGTTGGGCGATCAGCGCCCTTCGAGCAATGCACCGGCCTGGTCGAGCAAGGCCAGCGGATCATCGGTCTTGTGTATGTCCACCGACAGCAGCTGACGAAACTTGCGCGCACCGGGAAAGCCCGTACCCAACCCGAGCATATGCCGCGTGACATGGTGCATGGCACCCCCAGAAGCAATATGCGCAGCAATGTACGGACGCATCTGGCGCAAGGCATCGAAGCGACTGATCACTGGCGCGTCGCTGCCGAACAACTGCTGGTCCACCTGCGCCAAGAGGTAGGGGTTGTGATAGGCCTCGCGGCCCAGCATCACACCGTCGAAGGTCTGCAAATGCTCGATGCAGGCTTCCAGGGTCTTGATGCCGCCATTGAGTATGACTTCCAGGTCGGGAAAATCCGCCTTCAGGCGCTCGGCTATGTCATAGCGCAACGGCGGAATGTCACGGTTTTCCTTGGGCGACAGGCCTTCGAGGATGGCGATCCGGGCGTGCACGGTGAAACTGCGGCAGCCAGCCTCCCGCACCTGCCCAACGAAATCGCATAACTCGTCATAGCTGTCGCGGCCATTGATACCGATGCGGTGCTTGACCGTGACCGGAATGGACACCGCATCGCGCATTGCCTTGACGCAATCAGCCACTAGCGCCGGGTGCGCCATCAGGCAGGCACCGATCATGTTGTTCTGCACGCGGTCGCTGGGGCAGCCCACGTTCAGGTTGACCTCGTCGTAACCGTGCGTCTGCGCCATGCGCGCGCACGCTGCCAGATCCGCCGGCGTGCTGCCGCCCAGCTGCAACGCGATCGGGTGTTCGGCGTCGTCGTAGCGTAGGAAGCGCTCGTGATCGCCGTTGAGCAGGGCGCCGGTGGTGACCATTTCGGTATAGAGCAAGGTGTGGCGCGAGAGCAGACGCAGGAAGTAGCGACAGTGGCGGTCGGTCCAATCCATCATGGGGGCAACGCTGAAGCGGCGGGAGGGCTCCAGGCGAGGTGTGGCGGGCGTTTCAGCTACATTCTGTACCATTTTACTCTGCGCGTTTTGTACCAGTTTTCGGGCGTTTTCGGACGTTTTTTAGGGGTCGCTGGTACAATGTACCAGTCCAAAACTGACGTGTACCAGTTGCCCATGGCTACGATAACAAAGAGATTCAGAGCCGATGGAACGGCCAGTTACACCGCTCAGATCCGCTTGGCCCGTGACGGGCAGCAAGTCTACCAAGAGAGCCAGACTTTCGCCCGAAAACAGGCTGCTCAGGTTTGGGCACGTCGACGCGAGGCCGAGCTGGATCAACCTGGCGCCATCTGCGCGTGATACTTAGGGCTACCACGTCGATCCGCTGGCCATGGGCGGCGCCAGGCGAGTGCTACGCAAGCTGGGCTACAACTTGAAAGGCCCAGAGCGCGATCTGGATAGCAAAACACTGCCGCATGCGCGCAACGCAGCGTGTTTCATCGTCGTACGCGAAGAACTCAATTTACTTACGAATTACCGGGAATCGTCTGATGGCGACAAGGCCCATCTGCAGCGTATTGCTGCTGCGTTTGCGCACATACGTCGCAAATGAAGGCTCGCGCGTTATCGCGCGTCATCAACGAGGGTCTGCCCATGAAGGTAGCCGTGGAGACAATATGGACTTTGTAGTTTTTATGGCGGCATTGATCGTCTGGGGTGTGGTCTGGGTACAGCTGTACCGGATGTATCGTAAACGGGCCAGGGGTTGGGTGGTGAGTCAGTTGGTAAGCGGCACCTTGGGGACCGCTGCGGGGTTTTTTGTGGTGGTGCTGGCACTGGGGGTGGGCTTGATAAAGGCACCGCCGACCGAGGAAACGGAGGGTGTTGCCACGCCGTCGGTTGTAAAGGCGATGGCCGAAGGCACGCCATCCGACCCTCTGCATGTGTCGACGTCGTCTGCCAGCGAGACGTTCGGATTCGACGACGAGCAATATCTGGAGCGGCTTGAGCAGGCGCTCAAGACGGTGGATCACATACGTCCCATTAAGGCCCGGCCGATCAAAGAAGGCGAGGTGAACGACTCACGGTCCATCGTGCTCAGCCCAGTGGTCAGCATCACGCTAGGCCTCGACAAGCTCACGGGTAACATCAAAGCCATCACGGTCATCGGCGTGGGGGACGGCACCGATGTATCCGGTCTCGAGATCTTGCTGCAGGCCAGCGCGGCACTGAGTGCGGCCGTGCCGGGCGCTTCAGTGAGCGAAGTGATGAAGCAGATGCCGTCCCTGCTCGAGGATAAGCCGGTTCGGTTCGGTAACATTCGCTTGAGCACTATAAAGATGGAGGCGTTGGGTACCTGGTTCTTGGCCGAACCCGTCTGAGCCCATCCGCGAGGCCGGTTACAAGGCCTCGCGTTTTTTCTTTCCTCTCGCTGCGCCGCGTGCGTGGCGGTGCCCTTGCTGGCATACAACTGCGCCACGCGCTTCGCTTTCGTCCTACCTGCGCGTGTTGGCGATCCAGAGCTGCCACCGATGCGGCCGGTCTGAATACTACCTATCAACGCGTCTAAATCTTTTGACGAAGAAGGGACTAACCATGACTGCACTACTAAACCGGGCTGAGCAGGCGGTTTCCGCCACGGCCATGGTTCGTGGTTTCAGCGCGCGCTTGAAGGATGTCACTAGCGGCGACATCTCGCACTTGGTGATCTTCAAGGACAACGAGCCGGCTGCCGTGCTGGTGGGCATCGAGACCTACCAAGCCCTGCAGGACGAGCTCGAAGATCTGCGTTCTGAACTGCTTGCCATCGAGCGCCTGCCCAGCCTCGACAACGACGTTACCGTGAGCCTCGAAGACATGGAGGCCCGGTTCAAATAGGCAATGACGATGAAGAACTGGACTGTTCGGTTTCATTCACTGGTAGAGACAGACCTCAAAATGCTGGGCAGTGCTGAAGCCAAAAGAGTCCTGAAGGTCATAGGCGAGCGTATTGCCGAGGGTGATCCCGACAAGATCAGCAAGGCCTTGCGCGGACCGCTGGCCGGTTACCGCCGGATTTGTACAGGCGATGTACGTATCGTCTACCGCATCAACAGCACCGAAATCATCCTCGTGTGCGTAGGCGCCCGGCGTGATGACGAGGTCTACGACGCAGCAGTAAAAAAGGTGTAAACGAAAACCCTGCTTCGGCGGGGTTTTTTTACGCCTCATCATCAGCTAGCCATGTGGGTAACACAGGCCGACGTTGGCTCTCCGGGAATTGCGGGGCACCTGGCCATCCTCGCAGCTCACGTACGAATCAAAAAAATAGGGCGCACGTTTACACGGAGAGCCAGACCTTCGTCCGCGAGAAGGTTGCAGAGGCTCAGCTGAAACGGCGGGTTACGTGTTTGACCGACTGATAGGCGGCGAGTCCCCAGGGACCGAGTTCTCGGCCGATGCCGCTGCCTTTGGTACCCCCCCAAGAGGTCTCCACGAACACCGCCTGGATCGAGTTGATCCACACGTGGCCGACCTCAAGCCCCGCGGCGACTCGCTCGGCACGCTGCAGGTCGGCGCTGGCCACGGTGGCGACCAGGCCAAAGCGACTGTCGTTGGCCAGAGCGATGGCGTGCGCTTCGTTATCGAAGCGCCGGGCGCAGAGCACCGGGCCGAAGATTTCCTCGTTCCAGAGACGGCTGTCGGTGGGCACATCGACATACAGCGTCGGCGCTACGAACCAGCCCTGTCTTGCCAGGGCCTTGCCGCCCGCAAGGCAGTTGAGTTGCTCCTGCTGGCCGATGGCGAAGTACTCGCCGACCTTGTGCCACTGTGCTTCGCTGCTCAGTGGGCCCATGTCGATCTCTTCGTCGAGCGGGCTGCCGATGCGCAGGGCATTCAGCGCGTCGGCGAGGCGCGGCAGAAGTGCACCGGCGATGCCATTCTGGATCAGCAAGCGTGACGTCGCCGAACACATCTGCCCGCTGTTCCAGCAAATGCCGGCGATGATCCATTCGATGGCCTGGTCGATATCGCAGTCGTCGAACACGATGATCGCCGACTTGCCTCCCAGTTCCAGCGTCACCGGCCGGCAATGTTCGGCAGCGCTTTGCATGACGCGGCTGCCTACGGCATTGCTGCCGGTGAACGAGAGTTTGTCCAGCCCAGGATGGGCGCTCAGTGTTGCGCCAACCTCTGCCTTGCCGCCGACAATGTTCAGCACGCCCGCAGGCAAGCCCAGTTCTCCGGCGATCTGGCCGTAGACCAGCTCAATCAACGGGGTGACCTCCGAGGGTTTCAGCACCAGGGTGCAACCGGCTGCCAGGGCCGGCGCGATCTTCCAAGCGCTGGTTACCAGGGGAAAGTTCCAGGGTACGATCAGACCGACCACGCCGATGGCTTCCAGGTGGGTGTGCGAGCTGAAGCCCGGTGCTGCCAGCGCAACCGAACGATTCTGCCGGTCTGCCAAGCCTGCGGCGAGATCGGCGTAGTAGGCGAAGGTTGCCACGGCGTCATCGATGTCCACTTCGGCCTCGTGGCGCGGTTTGCCGTTGTTGCGCATCTGCAACTCGATCAGCGCATCGCATCGCCCGCCTATGGCCTCGGCGAAACCACGCAGGTAGCGGGCGCGCTCGACCGCTGAACTGTTTTTCCAGGCGGGCAGCGCCTTACGGGCGGCAGCCACGGCCTGGTCGACCTGAGCCGTGCTGGCGGCACGCAGTTCGGCGAAAGGCTGGGCAAGGGACGGGTCAGCAACGCTGAGCACGTCAGTGCCTTCGCCAGCAGCCCATCGGCCAGCGATGTAATGCGGTGTGTTCATGGTCATGCTCCGGTGGCCGCGCATGAGCGCGGTGGAAAAGTTGAGTGATTCAGGGGGCAAAAGGCGGCGCTTCGGCGAGCTCGATGAGCAGCGGTCGGTCATCCGGTGCTTCGCGCAGCAGGGCTTGCAGGTGTGCGTGGTCGCGGGCGCGCTCAGCCAGGCAGCCAAAGCCGCGGGCGATGGTCAGGAAGTCCGGTGTGTAGATATCCACACCTAGCGGGGTGATGTCGCGGCGCTCCATGTAGCGCTTGATCTCGCCGTAGCCCTGGTTGTTCCACAGCAGTACGACGATGCCGACCCGCGCCTCTACAGCGCTGGCCAGCTCAGGCAGGGTGAACTGGATGCCGCCGTCGCCCATCAGGCTGATCACCGGGCGTGTAGGTTCGGCCAGCCTGGCGCCAATCGCCGCTGGCAGGCCGTAGCCCAAAGTGCCGTAGCCGGTTGAGGAGTTGAACCAGCGCCGCGGGCCGTCCAGTTCGACCACGTGGTTGCCGCTGTACACGGTTTGCGTCGAGTCACCGACGAAGCGCGCTGTTGGCAATACCTCAAGGATGCAATCGAACAGGCGGCGGTAGTGGGCCCAGCCGCTGAAATGCTCGGCGAGTTGCTGGCGAACCGTGCTTGCTCGCTGTGCACCTGGGCTCTGCCCATCGTCGATGCGCTGCGGCAGTTCGCTGAGCAGCGCCTCGATGGCCAGGCCGGCGTCGCTGTGGATCGCCAGCGCCGGCTGGTGGTTCCGAGTCAGTTGGTCGGCGTCGATGTCGATACGGATCAGCTCGCCGCCGATGCGGAAGTTGCCGTCGAACACCACGTCGTAATCGGTCTCGCCCAGCTCGGTGCCGATGGCCAGTACCACATCAGCGTTCAGTGCCAGTTGGCGTACCGGCGGCAGCGACTGGTTGCTGCCAAGCAGCAGTGGGTGCTCGGCAGGCAGCAGGCCTTTGGCATTGATGGTCAGTGCGGTGGGAGCATCGAGCACCTCGGCCAGCCGCCGTACCGCCTCGGGTTGCTCCACGCAGCCCCCGCCGATCAGCAACAGCGGGTTTTGCGCCTGGCGCACACGGTGTGCGGCCTGCTGGATCAGTGCGGGTGGCGGGGCGGGGCGTGAAGCGATCAGCCGGGGTTGCACGCTCAGGTGGTCGGCTGGCGCGGTGATCACGTCCAGAGGTAATTCGATGTGTACCGGTCGCGGGCGCTGGCCATCGAACACCGCAAAGGCGCGGGCGAGCACGTCGGGCAGTTCCTCGACGCTCATCAAGGTATGACTGAACGCGGCCACCCCGGCCACCAGTGCGCGCTGGTTCGGCAACTCGTGCAGGTAGCCGTGGCCCAAGCCGAGGCGCTCGCGCTCGTTGACGCTGGAGATTACCAGCATAGGGATGGAGTCGGCATAGGCCTGGCCCATGGCGGTGGCAATGTTGGTCATGCCCGGCCCGGTGATGATGAAGCACACGCCGGGCTTGCCGCTCACCCGCGCATAGCCGTCGGCCATGAAGCCGGCGCCCTGTTCGTGGCGCGGGGTGACGTGGCGAATACCGCTGCCCGACAGGCCGCGATAAAGCTCAACCGTATGCACGCCGGGAATGCCGAAGACAGTGTCGACGCCCCAGGCCTGCAATTGCTTGACGAGGAATTCTCCACAAGTGGTCATGGCAATTTCCTTTTACTGAATATTGACGTGTCGACTGCTGCGAGCCGGCACGCTGGCATGAAGTCGATGACAGGCATCAGGCAATACGCGTGGCTCGCGCCTGTGGCCGGGTCAGCAGGCTGCCCACCACGAAGGCGAGCAGGCCGATGCTCAGGCTGTAGTAGATCGGCGTATTGGCTTCCAGCCCATCGCGGAACATGAACACCAGTGCCGTGCCGCAGCCCAGCACCATGCTGGCGATTGCGCCGGTGGTGGTGGCGCGTTTCCAGTAGATGGCGCCGAGCATAGGAATCAGAATGCCGCCGACCAACAGGTTGTAGGCCAGGGTCAGGGCGCCGATCACGTCACTGACGATCAGTGCGATGACCAGCACTACCAGCCCGGTGAGAAAGGTGAAGGTGCGCGCCATGCCCAAGGTGGACGGGCGACCGCCACGCAGCTTCGGCAGCAGGTCTTCGGTCACCGTGGTGGAGGCGGCAAGCAGGCCGGCGCTGGCAGTGGACATCATCGCGGCCAGTGCGGCGGCGATTACCAGACCGCGAATGCCATCGGGCAAAGCGCTTTGCACGATCGAGGCGAAGGCGTTGTTGGCGTTGGCCAGGTCGGGCAGCAGGACCTTGGCGCACATGCCGATCAGGGCACCGACCAGGCCGTAGATCACGCAGTACACGCCTGCCAGGCTGCCGGCCACCCGGGCCACGTTCTCGCTGCGCGCGGTGAACACGCGCTGCCAGATGTCTTGGCCGATGAGGATGCCGAAGAAGTAGATCAGGAAGTAGGTGAGGATGGTGTCGCAGCCGATGGTGGTCAGGCTGAAGGCGGTGTCCGGTAGCTTCGCCACCAGCGCGTCCCAGCCGCCGACCCGGTGCAGGCAGATCGGCAGTAGCACGAACATCAGGCCGACCGTCTTGATTACAAACTGGACGATATCGGTGAGGGTCAGCGACCACATGCCGCCGATACTTGAATAGATCACCACCACGCCGCCGGAAAGGAGGATGGCGACCCAGAAGGGCAGGTCGAACAACACCTGCAGTACGGTTCCGCTGGCCAGGGTAGAGACCACGGCGATCATCAGCGCATAGGCGAACATCACCACTGCACTGGCCTGCCTTGCCATGGGCGTGTAGCGGCGTTCGAGGATCTGGGTGACGGTGAAGATGCGCAGCTTGAGCAGCGGTTTGGCGAGAAACAGGTTGAGCACGAGGATGCCCGCACCCAGGGCGGCGCATAGCCAGAACCCGGAAATGCCATGCACGTACCCCAGTCGCACGGTGCCCACGGTGGCAGCGCCGCCAAGTACCGTGGCGGCCATGGTGCCCATGTAGAAGGCCGGTCCCAGGTTGCGTCCGGCCACAAGGTAATCTTCCTGACTGCGCGCCCGGCGCATGCCGTACCAACCGAGCAGCAGCATGCCGGCGGCGTAAACGATGACTACCGCTATATCCAGGATCATGGTTTTGTTCTCGTTTTTCTTGGCGGTATTCCGGGCGCGTGGCGCCCGGTGTGCGAAGCGATAGGGCGCGCTCAGGCGATTCTGGCATCGTTCAGGGCGGGCGCAGCGTCGCTTTTCAGACGTATCCAGCGCGGGCCGGCGGAGCCATAGACGCTGGCCGGCTCGGGGAACAGATGGAGCAGGGCGAGGTAGAGCATGGCCGCCATGCTCAGTGTGATCGGCAGGCTAACGTCGATGCCACCTGCAAGCTCGCCCATGGGGCCGACGAACTGGCCGGGCAGGTTGACGAAGCACAGGCCTACTGCCGCGCTAGGAATCCATGCGCCGAGGCCGCGCCAGTTCCAGCCGTGCTGGAACCAGTAACGACCACCACGCTCGCCGCGGGTGAACACTTGCAAGTCATCGGGGTGATAGAAGCCTCTCCGCACGATCAGACCGAGGATCATGATCACCATCCACGGGCTGGTGCAGGTGACGATCAGCACGGCAAAGGTCGATACGCTCTGCACCAGGTTGAAGGAAAAGCGGCCGATGAAGATAAAGGCGATGGCCACCACGCCGATCAGCAGGGTGGCGGCCGCGCGGCTCATCAATCGTGGGAAAAGGCTCGACATGTCCAGGCCAGTGCCATAGAGCGCCGTGGTGCCGGTGGACATGCCACCGATCACGGCGATCAGGCACACCGGCAGGAAGAACCAGGTCGGCGAAATAGCCAGCAGGCCGCCGACGTAATTATTGGCTTCGATGTATTGCGGCGCTTGGGTGGCCACAAGCGTTGCGGTACACAGGCCGAACAGGAAGGGAATCAAGGTGCCGACCTGGGCGGCGAGCACAGCCAGCATGATGCGCCGCTTGGGCGTGTGCCGCGGAATGTAGCGCGACCAGTCGCCGAGAAAGGCGCCGAAGGACACCGGGTTGCTCATTGCCAGCAGCGCGGCGCCGATGAACGCAGCCCAGAAGCCCGGTTGTTCGAAGCTGACAGCACCGGCATAGCCCGCATCGAAGGGCCCGGCGAAGGCGAAGAGGCCGAGCAGGAACAGCAGGCTCGACGCCCACACTGCGATCTTGTTGACCCACAGCATGAAGCGGAACCCGTAGATGCACACCACCAACACCAATACCGCGAACAGTCCGTAAGCCAGGCCCAGGGTCAGGTTGGTTTCGGGCAGGCCTATCAGCCGTTTAGCGCCGCCGATCAGGGCGTCGCCGGAACTCCACACCGACAGCGAGAAGAAGGCCACGGCGGTGAGCAGTGATAGGAAGGAGCCGACGATGCGCCCGTGCACGCCAAAATGAGCACCGGACGATACGGCATTGTTGGTGCCGTTCAGTGCGCCGAACAGGCCCATGGGCGCGAGAATCACTCCGCCTACCGCTACGCCGAGGATGATCGCCCACACACCGGCCTGGAACGACAGGCCGAATAGCACCGGAAAGCTGCCCAGTACCGCCGTGGCGAAAGTGTTTGCGCCGCCGAAGATCAGACGGAACAGATCGATGGGGGTTGCGCCGCGTTGGTTGTCGGGAATTTGTTCGACACCGAAGGTTTCGATACGCGTCGATTGGCTCATATGTTTCTCCAGCGCCTGTCACGATTTTTATTAGGGCTGCGCAGGCACGCTGACCCCGTTATTCACCCCCCGACAGTCATCGGGTGGCGGTGCATTGGCAGTGCGGCGAGGCCGCGTGGAGCCGACAGGGCTCCAAACCCGAAAGGGTGTATCGGGCACAGCGAGCTTCTGATGGCTCGCTGGTGTCCGTTCGTTTTCAGCTGGCGCTTAAGGCTGACAAATGCTCGTGGCAAGCCAGCCAGCGCTCTTCTTCGCGACGAAGCACGATGGTTTCCCGTTCGCTCAAGTGCAGTTCTTCTCCGCCCACCCGCAGGTGCGTAGCGACGTCATGGATGAAGATGGCCACTTCACCCTCAAGGCTGACGTGGGCATTGCTGGAGCTACAGCCGAGCACCACGAAACCCTCCGCCTGCCATTGTTGCCACAGCGTCTGATAGGCCTCACGGGACTGCAGCGGCTGGGCCAGGGTGTGGAAAACGAAGGTGGCGTCCTCGCTGAAGCACGCGAAGTAGCGCGCCGTCTTGTTACTGGCAAAAGCATCGACCAGCTCGGCAACGGCCGCGCGTACCTCGGCCGTGCGGCTCATCGGCGTACCACGCCGGGCAGCACGCAGAGCATTTCGTAAAGCAGGTTGGCACCGAGCAGTGCGGTATTACCGGTGGTGTCGTAGGGCGGTGACACCTCGACCAGATCGCAGCCGATCAGATTCAAGCCCTGGCAGCCACGGATGATCTCGAGCGCCTGGATAGTGGTCAGCCCGCCGACTTCGGGGGTTCCGGTGCCGGGCGCCCAGGCCGGGTCTATGCCGTCGATGTCAAAGGAGAGGTACACCGGGCCGCCGTCGACCTTCGCGCGTACTTCTTCCATCAGCGGTGCCAGCGACTGGTGCCAGCATTCTTCGGCCTGCACTACGCGAAAGCCATGGCGGCGGCTCCAGTTGAAGTCGTCGGCGGTGTAGCCCTGGGCACGCAGGCCGATCTGCACCACGCGCTCGCTGTCGAGCAAGCCTTCTTCCTGGGCGCGGCGGAAGGTGGTGCCATGGGCGATCTTTTCGCCGAACATGTGATCGTTGACGTCGGCATGGGCGTCGACGTGAACCAGGCCGACTTTGCCGTACTTCTTCTTCATGGCCCGCAGAATCGGTAGGGTCAGGGTGTGGTCGCCACCGAGGGTCAGTGGGATGATGCCGTGTTCGAGCACGGCGTCGTAGTGCGCTTCAATGATGCGCACCGTATCCAGCAGATTGAAGGTGTTAATGGCTACATCGCCGATGTCTGCCACGTTCAGGGAGTCGAAGGGCGCGGCGCCGGTGGCCATGTTGTAGGGGCGGATCATCACGGACTCGGCGCGGATCTGCCGAGGCCCGAAGCGGGTACCTGAGCGCAGCGAGGTACCGATATCGAGGGGAATGCCAATGAAGGCGGCGTCCAGCTTGTTCAGCTCTTCAGGCGTCTGCACGTGGGGCAGTCGCAGCATGGTGGCGATTCCGCCGAAACGGGGCATTTCGTTACCGCCCAAGGGCTGATGGAGAACGTTGTCCACGGTGGGCCTCACTCATTCTTGTGGTTTTCGTGAGGTGATTCTGTTCAGTGAAGGGTGTACGACAAA
>Ga0265798_10011000_pt1 | contig 11073 bp, 8 predicted proteins | sample P3T30metagenome_FD_192430 | JGI IMG/M metagenome (GOLD analysis project Ga0265798, IMG submission 192430) | Plant litter microbial communities from East Loma Ridge, Irvine, California - P3 T30 | ecosystem: Environmental > Terrestrial > Plant litter > Unclassified | place: USA: California... | reverse complement strand
GCCTTTTGCCCACTTTCACTCCCAGCTCCCTTTGCTATGCGCTCAATTTTTACCCACCTGCGCCTGCCGCTGCTGGCCCTACTCACGAGCGTGGCGCTCTCCTCCTGCTTCGGTGAGAAGAAGCAAGACCCGAAGCCGGGCACGGACTGGTGCGGCACCGGCACTACTCCTGCCCCTACTACCACTGGCGGCAGCAAGTAGGCAGTCAGCCAGGCTTCTGGCTTAGCTCGATAAAAAGTAAAAGGGGAGCCGGGCTCTCCTTTTACTTTTACCGGCATGGTTGCCACTACGTCTTCCGTCGGCCGGGCGGGCGAAGAAAGCAGCTTATCGCGCCAGCACAAGTTGCTTCTCAACCTCAGCATGGCCGGCGAGGTGTACCCGCAGGTAGTAGTAGCCAAAGCCACCGGCTTACTTTTCCTCGGGCGGGCCGGGGTTTAGCTCACGCACATCGGGGTGCTGGTAGTTGAGGAGGATAACGGAGAACGGGTGCGGCTCGCCCTCGCGCTTTTCGAGGCGCACAGCCCCGGCATCGCGCAGCTGGTTGAGCAGCTGGCGGCGCTCCCAGTCGGGTAGTTCGGGCAGCACATCGGTGAGGCGGCGCAGGAAAGGGCTAGCCCAGATTTCGGGCGTAGCCTGCTGGCTACCAAAGCGCTGCACCTGCTCCAGCAAAAACTCCAGGCAGCGACGCTCGTCGGTGCGCGTGATGCGGCGGATGGGGGCAAACGTGGCCGGCACCTCTTGCAAGAGCTGCTCCAGCATACTGGGCCGGGCGGGCGCGCTGGGGCGCGGCGGCGCGGCCGCCGGGCTAGCCACACCTTCGGCCTGGGTGCTGCCGGGGAGGCCGGCCGCATCCTGCGCAGCCTGCCGGGCGGCGGCCGATTGCACACCTACCATCCCCTGCTCGCGCAAGCGGCGGATTTCGTCGCCCTTTTGCAGGCGGGCCGTGCGGTGGTCTTCCAGGGCCTGGAGGCGCTCGGCGGGCAGCAGCGCCCGGGCGTCGATGAAGTGCTCTTGGCCCAGCATCTGGAGCAAGTCGCCCGACACACTTTCGCGGAAACCCACCACCTTCACCTGCCGGGCCTGGCGGCGCAGGTGCTGGAGCACCGGGATGTAGTCGCGGTCGCCGGCCACCAGCACAAAGGTGCCAATGGCGGGCCGCGTGTACAGCACCTCCAGCGCGTCGATGCAGAGCTGCATATCGGCCGCGTTCTTGTGGTCGGTACCCAGCACGTTGCGCGTGCTCACGCCCATGAGGTAGAGCGGCCCCTGCGGGCCAGTGGGTATTTTATCAAAGTCGGCGTAGGCATTGAGCACCAGCGAATCGAGGCCCAGCTCGCGCTTGAGCGTGTCGCGCAGGGCACGTACTAGGTCCAGGGCATAGTCGTGGGGGTCCTGGGGGTCGAGGTAATGGTTCTTGAGAAAGTAATAAACATTCTCAAAATCAATGAACACTGCGGCATACGGCGATGCCGCCGCGGCAGGTGGAGCCGCCGAGAAAGTAGAGGGGGTTGACATTATTGGTAGATAAGGAGAAGCAGCCATTCAACTAATTGATTTGCTGAACGGTAGCCAGAGAGCGTGTGCCACAAAGGTCGGTTTGAGACGGCTTGGGGCAAGCAAAAAATTTGGGCAACTGTTCAGGTTATCTAGTCAATTGTTTCTGGCAGCTAGCGCCTTACTACCCAAGACGGTCGGCCATAAAAAAGGGCCCTCTCACGCTAAATGAGAGGGCCCCCGGCAGCAAAACTGCGAACCAGGCTAGGAATTAGTAGCTGGCTTGAGCGAGAGCGCCGCCAGCGCAATGTCCTGATTGAGATACTTGGAGTTGTAGCCAGCATTTGACTTGCTCAAGAACAGGCAACTGCCGCCCTGCACCGCATCGATAATCTGCGAATACTGGTCGAGAGGCAGCGCGGGGCAGCCGAGGCTGCGGCCCAAACGGCCATTTTGCTTGATAAACTGCTCGCTCACGTAGTCGGCGCCGTGCATCACGATGGCGCGGGCAAAAGCATTGGTATTGAAGCCCTCATCCACACCTTGCAAACGCAGTGAGTGGCCATGCTTGCCCTCGTACTCCTGGCCCGTGACATAAAATCCCAGGCTGCTCATGTTGCTTTCGTTGGTGTTCGAAAACTGCTGGGCGCCGTTTTCACCCGAGTTGTGGCCGTGGGCTACGAGGGTATGAAACACGATTTTGTCGTGGGCCAAGTCGAGTACCCAGAGGCGTTTTTCGGTGGAGGGCAGGTCAAAATCTACCACCGTCAGGTGCTGCTGGCTAGCGGCCAGGTGGCCGGTTTCGCGCAGGTTGAGGTAGCCGGTCATGGCTTTCTCAAACACTTCAAAGCGCAGGCCCTGCTGCTCGGCGCCCAGGCGGTCGTAGGTTTCGCGCAGGGTAGCGTCGAAGCGGGCCAGGGGCGATAGTACCACGGCTGCTTTTGCCCGGGCCGTGGTAGCGGCAGGCGCATGGGCCGAAGACTTGAGCAGCGGGCCAGCCAGCGGCGTGGCCAAAAACAGCGAGGCTACGAAGGGCAATACGCGGCGCATCATGCGCTGCGAGCGGCGACGGCCATCGCGCTGACGCTGAACTACACTGGAATGATGCTTTTTCATAACAATTTCAACCTGAAATGGAAGTAGAAAGCGTCCGCCGTTACACGAACTAGCTGCTTCAAATATACTATACGTAGCCCCCAACTGCTCGGGGTACTATAAACCTCAATAATGCCGAAAAAATTCCTTGCTAGCGCCAGCCCCGGCGTTCAAACCGGCGGCCGGCGGCCGGGCCGTCGAGCCAGCGCGAGGCTAGCCCAGGGCCGCTGACCAGCAGCAGGCTGCCGGTGCGCACGGTGCTGATTATGGCCTTGTATTGCGCCGGGGGCAGCGCCGGGCAGCCCCGGCTGTAGCCCAGGTGGCCGTGCTGCTGCACGTAATCGGGGCTGGCGTAGTCGGCGGCGTGCAGCACGATGTAGCGGTCGAATACGTTGGAGTTCTGGCCTTTGTCTAGCCCCCACAGGCGACGCGAATAGCCGTGAATACCGCTGTAGGTGCCCGAGGTGCGGTAGAAGCCCAGGGAGGTGCACTCAGAGCTGGGCACGTTGGAAAAGCGACGCGCCCGCAGGTGCCCCGAGCCCTCGCCGTGCGCCACCAGGCTGCGGTGCAGCACTTTGGCGCTTTGCAAGTCGATAACCCACAGGCGCTCAGTAGTATTGGGCAGGTCCATATCGGCCACGGCTAGCACGCCCGTGCGCTCGATGCGCCCGGTGGGGTGCAGCGTGAGGTAGCCCACGCAGGCTTGCTCCAGCACCTCGGGCCGCAACGCGGCGGCGGCGGGGCCAAGTGCCTGGTGCAGCTGCGCAATGGCCTGGTGCAGGGTATCGGGCACGCCGGCCACGGGCAGCACGGCTGTGGGCCGTAGGGAATCGGGCAGGGGCACGGGAACGGCGGGCTGGGCCGCCAAGCGGCGGGTGGCCAGGGCTGCCTCGGCCGGCGTGGCGCGCGAGCAGCTGCCGAGTGCGGCCAGTGCTGGCAGCAAGCTCACCAACAGTATTTTACTTCCTAACCAAGGCATGGCAAACCGTCTCATTCTCTCAAAAGTACCGCGCCTGCTGGCCAGGACTAGCCAGCCGAGCTAAAAAAGCGCGGACGCTCAGCGTGGCCTATAAAGAGCCTTGTGCGCGTAAAGTTCAGGTTTTTGTCGGGGCAGTTTCGGCGCGCGGCTGGTTGTTGACTGCGCAATGGGCTTGGCCTTATTGCCTAGAAGACAATCTCTACGCGCCGCAACCCAGCCGATGGTGGGGCTGGGTATAGCTGACGTCGCCAGCGAAAAGAAACCGGCGCGCCCGTTGCCTCGCCTACTACTTGGCCAGGTGCGGCCCAACTTTTTGGGCTGGCGGTGCTTACATAAGGTAGTTGTTGCCGCAGCCGGCATCGCCCGGCCGCCGGGCGTACTTTTGCGAGCCGGGCGGCAATTTTTCTTACTCGTTTTTTGCCAGGCTGCGCACGCGTGGCCGCTTTGTTTTCTTATGGCTAAAGTTGCCATCAACCTCGCCACCGGCGCCATCCAGCAGGAAGAGCTGATTGTGGGCATCGACCTGGGCACCACCAACAGCCTCGTGGCCTATGTGCACCCCGAAACCCGCCAGCCGGCCGCCATCAACGACCTCGGCCGGGGTACTATCGTGCCCTCGGTCGTGCATTTTCCGGCCGATGACAGCTCGCCGCTGGTGGGCAACGAGGCCAAGGATTTCCTGCTCTCCGACCCCGCCCACACTATTTATTCGGTGAAGCGCCTACTGGGCAAAAGCTACCGCGACCTCGGCCAGCATGCCGGCCAGCTGGGCTACAAGGTCATCGACGACGATACCGAGGGCTTGGTAAAGGTGCGCGTGGGCGAGCGCTTCTACTCCCCCATCGAGCTGTCGGCCGACATCCTGCGCGAACTGCGCCACCGGGCCGAGCACGCCCTCAAAACGCCGGTGCGCCGCGCCGTAATTACGGTACCGGCTTACTTCAATGACTCGCAGCGCCAAGCCACCCGCGACGCCGGCCGCCTGGCGGGCCTGGAGGTGCTGCGCATCGTGAACGAGCCCACCGCCGCCGCGCTGGCCTACGGCATCGGCCTCGACCCCGATGAGGAAAAGACGGTGGCCGTGTACGACCTCGGCGGTGGCACCTTCGATATCAGCATCTTGCGCCTACACCAGGGCATTTTTGAGGTATTGAGCACGCACGGCGACACCTGGCTGGGCGGCGATGATATGGACCGCGCCGTGGTGGAGTTTTGGCAGGAGAAATTTCAGCTCGGGCGCGATTTTCAGCAGGTGCCAGCCTTGCAGCAGCAGCTGCGCCTGGCCGCCGAAATGGCTAAGCGCTACCTCAGCCAGCACGACGACTTTACGACCCAGCTCATCGACAGCGACGAGGATGTGACGACCGTGACGCTGACCCGCGCCGAGTTTGACGGGCTCATCCGGCCGCTTGTGGCGCGCACCATCGCCGCCTGCCGCCAGGCCCTGGGCGATGCCGGGCTAGCCGCCTCGGCCATCAACGCAGTGCTGCTGGTGGGCGGCTCTACGCGGGTACCACTGGTGTACGACGAGGTATCGCAGTTTTTCGGCCAGCCGGCTAATAACTCGCTCAACCCCGATGAGGTAGTGGCGCTAGGCGCGGCCATTCAGGCCGATATCTTGGCCGGCAACCGCCGCGATGTGTTGCTGCTCGACGTGACGCCGCTCACGCTGGGCATCGAGACGCTGGGCGGGCTCATGGACGCCATCATCCCGCGCAATTCCAAGATTCCGACCAAGGCCGGCCGCCAGTATACCACGAGCGTGGACGGGCAGGTAAACCTCAAAATCGGCGTGTACCAGGGGGAGCGTGACTTGGTGGGCGAAAACCGCAAGCTGGGCGAGTTTGTGCTCACGGGCATTCCGGCCATGCCGGCGGGCCTACCCAAAATCGACGTTAATTTCTTCCTCAACGCCGACGGCATTCTGCGCGTGGAGGCTGTGGAGCTACGCTCTAACACCCGCCAGCAGGTCGATATCAAGCCTCAATACGGCCTCACCGACGACCAGGTGGAGCAGATGCTCATGGACTCGCTCACCAACGCCAAGCAGGACGTGGCCGCCCGCTTGCTCATCGAAGCCCGCACCGCCGCCGAGCAGCTTCTCTACCAAGTCGAGCGTTTCCTGAAAAAGAACGCCGAGCACCTCGAAGCAGCCGAGGTGACCACCACCACTGCCAAAACCGACGAGCTGCGGCTGGCCCTCACCGGCAATGACCGCGACCTCATCCTGAAGCGCATGGATGAGCTTGATGAGCTAACCCGCCCTTTTGCCGAACGCGTGATGAACATCTCCATCAAGCAGGCTATGAGCGGTAAAAAGATTGGCTAGCCCACTCCATAGCGTACTAGCAAAAAGGCCCTGCCTACTCGCTGAGTAGGCAGGGCCTTTTTGCTAGTACACCTCAGTACTTAGGGGCGGGTGGTGGTGGTGCGGCTGGGCGTGGTGGTGCGGCTGCGGCCGCGCTGCGAGCCGGGCACGGCGGGGTTGCCCATTGGCTGGTCGGTACGGAGCGTACCGCCATCTACATTGCGGGTGGGCACGCCACCGTTAGGGGTAAGCGTACCCCCAGTGGTACCGATGGGCGTGGTGGCGCTCGGCGTGCCCACACCCGTGCCAGTTCCTATGGTCCCGGGCATGGTGGTGCCCGGCTGGCCGGGTACAATCGTGCCCGCGCCGTTCATCGGCGTGGCGGGTGCGCCGGGGGTACCTAGGGCGCCCGGTGTGCCCACTACGGGCGTTTGGGCGTGGGCAGAAAAGCTAGTAGCTAGGCCCAGCAGGGCGGCGGCAAAAAAATGATTGGCTTTCATAATCAATTGTGGAAAAGGCAGTTGGAAGCAGCTAGGTCCTGGCGCCAGTGGCTCACAGGATTTCTTCATCTTACGTACCTCAGGTTCATTGGGCTGAAAATCCGGCGCAAACCTGCCGCTACTAGGCCAGCCACCTTTCTAGCTAACTAACACTAGTGTACTTACTTGCAGCTAGTTGCCAGCGGTAGCGCGCAGTCTGAAAAAATACTGCTTCTCGCCCCTTGCGGACCTACTGTCCAGGCCTAGCCGCCTTAGCTTTGCCCGCCCGCTCTATCCTATCACCTACTTACTCATGCGTCGTCGCTTTCGCCCGCTGCTTCGCCTCCTTAGCGTTGGGCTAGCGGCTGGCCTGGTGCTACTTACGCTGCTGGTCGGCCTCACCGGGGATGGCGGCCTCACCCAATACCTACTCAACGGGGCCGAGCGCCGGGCGCTGGCTAACCACCCCACCTGGGCCGACCAGCTGGGCCTGCGCGTGCTCTACGGTGGCCTGCAACTGGGCGGCCGGGTGGCCTACCCGCAGGCCGCGCACCTGCTGGCCTATTACTGCGCTGGCCGAGGCGACACCCTACGCTTCGAAGCCGGGCCGCTGCTACGCCGCCCCGATGTGCAGCAGGCGCTACGGCAGCATCGGCCCGGTATCACGTTTCGACACCAGGCGGCGGGCAAGTCGCCGTTTTACGTGGCCGCCCAAACCGACTGGCCGCTGTACTACGCCTTCGATTTGCTTTACATCCGGTACACAGCGCAGGGCGTCGTTTTTTACGATAACTACTTCTTTCAGCCGCTGGCCCGGCGGTCGTACACGCAGTTTCGGCTGGGCAAAGTGCGCGTCCGCCTTAATGATGGCTTGATTCACATAGCTTACCCCGAGGCCCGCGCCTTTGTGTCGTACGCGCAAGTGGCAGCGCAGCCCTAAGCAAACCGTACCTAACAGCCACAGGCTAGCCAAAAAAGGTCTAAACTGCTTTTTGTACTGATATTTTAGTACAAGACAGGTTGTTTGGTTCCGCTCGTTTGCGGCGCGGTCCGTCGTAAATTTGGGAATATTCCGACCTGTTTAATGCGCGTATTGCACACCGCCGACTGGCACCTGGGCCAGCACTTTCTCACCGGCCAGGAGCGCCTCACCGAGCAAAAGGCTTTTCTCAACTGGCTCATTGCCACTGTACAGGCCGAAGGCGTAGAGGCGCTGGTACTGGCCGGCGACGTCTTCGATACAACCACGCCCTCGCACGCGGCGCAGGAGCTGTATTATGATTTTCTGGTGCGGATGCAGGGCACCGGCTGCCGCGATGTGGTGGTGGTAGGCGGCAACCACGACTCTCCCACCCTGCTCAATGCCAGCCGCCGGCTGCTGCGGGCTTTGCGCATCCACGTCATCGGCGGCGTGCCGGCCGAGGCCGGCGAGCAGCTTATCACTCTGACCACTGACAAGGGCCAGCCGGGGCTGGTGGTGGCCGCCGTGCCCTTCCTGCGCGACCGCGACCTGCGCCTGGCCGTGGCCGGCGAAACGCCCGATGAGCGCCAGCTGCGCATCCGCGACAGCATTGCCGGGCATTATAAAGCGTTGAGCGAGCACGATATTCTGCGCAACCTGCGCGAGCATGATGTGCCGGTACTGGCTACCGGCCACCTCTACGCGGCGGGCGGCGAGGCCCGCGAGGGCGCCGAGCGCGACGTGCACATTGGCGGGCTGGGCGTGGTAGGTGCCGAGCACTTCCCGGCTAGCTTCGACTACGTGGCGCTGGGCCACCTGCACCGGCCGCAGGTGGTGGGCGGGCGGGCGCACATCCGCTACTCGGGCTCGCCGGTGCCGCTATCTTTTACGGAGGCCGACGACAAGCAGCAGGTGCTGCTGCTCGACTTTGCGGGGGCCGGGCCGCCGCTCATCACGCCGCTGCCCGTGCCCGTAATACGCCGCCTCCAGCGCTTTCACGGCGACCTAGACGAGGTAGAAGCCGCCATCCTGGCCTTCGACAATGAGGCCTTTGGCCTGGTGGCCTGGGCCGATGTGCTGGTGCGCTCCGACGAGCCTACTACCGAGGTGCAGCGCCGCATCGGGGCCGTGCTGAAGGAGCGCCGCACCCACGTACTGGCCCCGCGCGGCGTGCGCCAAAACCGCGTGACCGAGCTGCCCGACCTAGCGGGCTCGGCCGCCACCACGCCCACCGAGCACCTGCACGAGCTGACGGTGGAAGAGGTATTTCGGCGCCGCGTGGCGGGCCTGCCGCCCGAGCGCGCCGCTGCCCTCAGCGCTACTTTTCAGGAGCTGCGCCAGCTGCTGGCCGAGGCCGACCCGCAGGCTTGGGGTGGCGAGGGCAGCGCTTAGGGAAGCTGTAGCTTGCCGGTGATATTGATACCTTAGCCCCAAAATCTTTCGGATGAAAAAAACAGTACTCTCCTTATTCGCCCTCGCCCTCGCCCTGGGTGCCGCCCCGGCCGCCCACGCGCAGGCAAACCTGATTCGGCTGGGCATCAACAGCGCCATCTTGGCCAAACGCCTGAGCAAGGACAAGGACGGCGCCGCCGCTGATGGCGCTACGGCAACGCCCGTACGCTCCGTAGCTTCGGCCTCCGATACCTACGAGGGGAAGACTTTCCCGATGGTGCGCACTCCCACCGACCAGCTGCCCAAGAAAGGCGCCGAGCAGGTAGTGGCAATGGAAACGGAGCTCGACCGCTGCCACACCGCCCTGCTGGCCAGCCCCACTGGCCTCATCTGCACGCCCGAGCAGCGCACGGCCATTCAAACGGCCGTAGTGAACCTGGCCCGGGCGCAGTCGAGCAAAAACCTGGCGGCTTACCAGCAGGAAGCCACTTTTTACCTGGCCGAGGATGCCCGCCGCCAGCAGGCCACGGCGGCGCCCGCCAAGTAAGCCGGCTGCTAGCCTAAAAAAGCCGCCCCAGTTCGCCACAGCGCGGGCTGGGGCGTAATTTTAGGGTATGAAGATTATCAGCCTGCGCTTTGCCAACCTCAACTCGCTGCCCGGCCCGTACCACATTCGGTTCGATACGGCGCCGCTGGCTGATACGGGGCTCTTTGCCATCACCGGCCCCACCGGCGCGGGCAAAAGCACGCTGCTCGATGCCATCGCGGTGGGCCTCTACGGCCGCGTGCCGCGCCACGACCGGCAGGTAGGCGAGATGGTGAGCCGCCAGGCCCCCAGCGCGTTTTCGGAGGTAGAGTTTGAGGTGCACGAAACCAATGCCGACACCGGCCTCACGCGGCGCGTGCGCTACCGCTCGCGCTGGGAAGTGAAGCGCAAAACGCGCGGCGACGATAAAGGCGGCCTGGGCCAGGATGCCATGACCTTGGTATTCAGCCCCTCGGGCGAGGCCGTTATCAGCGGCAAGGAGGCCGTGCCGGCCAAGGTGGGTGAGCTATCGGGCCTGGATTTTGGGCAGTTTGAACAGGCCGTGCTACTCAGCCAGGGCAAGTTTGCGCGCTTCCTGCACGCCCCCGAAAAGGAGCGCAGTGCCCTGCTCGAAAAGATGACCAACGTGGGCATCTACTCGCGGCTGTCGGTGGCGGCATTTGAAAAAGCGCGCGAAGAAGAGCAGAAAACCAAGCTACTCGAAGCCACCCTGCACGCCACCCGGCTACTGCCCGAGCAGGAGCGCCTGCGCCTGGCGCGCCTGCTCGACGAGCTGCACGAGGAAGCCGAAATGACCTACGAGCACCAGCAGGAACTCACGACCTGCCTGGCCTGGCGCACCATGCTCGACCAGCTCGACCGGCAGCTGGCGGATGCCAGCCGGCAGGCCGAACGCATTGAGCAGGAAGATAGCGCGTTGCAGCCCGCGTTTGTACGCCTCGCCGCCCACGAGCGCGCCGCCACGCCGGACCTGTCCACGGCCTTTGTGCTGAGCGAGCAGGCGCACCTGGAGGTGCGCCGCGATACCGAGGCGCTGACCCAACTGGAGCAGCAGTTTCCAACCCTGCGCACCGCTGCCGAGGCCGCCGAGGTAGCCCATACTGCCGCCGCCGCCAGCCAGGCCACCGCCCAGGCCGAGGCCGACCGCTTGCGCCCGGTGCTGCAAGAGGTGATTGCCCAGGATACGACCATCCGGGCGGCCCAGGGCCAGCTGGCGAAGGACCGCGCCGCCCATGACCACGACCAGGCGGCCTACGATGCCGAGCTGGCCGCCTGGCACCACACCCAGACCAGCGAGCTGACGCAGCTGGAGCACCAGCAAGCCCAGCTGCAAGAGTGGCTGTACGCGCACGGCCACGAGCAAGCCTTAAAGGACGAGCTCGTTGAAATAAACCGGCAGATAATTGACTTAGAGAGCGTTAATACCCAGCTGGCCGCCCTCGAAGCGCAGCAGAAGGCGCAGCTAAAGCAGCTCGCCGACGCTACCACCGACCGGCAGCGCCACGAGCAGGTGGCCCACGAGGCCCAGCAGCAGCAGCGCGCCCTCATTGAGAAGGGCCGCCCCTGCCGCGAGGAGCGCGATGCCCTGCTGCAAGGCATTGATGCTGCTACGCTCGACCGGCAGTACGACGACCTGACGGCCCGCCTGCGGCTTTTGCAACGCCTGGCGCCCCTGGCCCTGGCCGCCCACGACCACTCGGCCCGCGCCACCGCCCTCACCCAGGAATACGAGCAGGAAGCGCCGGGGCTAGCCACCGCCGAAACCACCGCTACGCACCTTACTCAGCGCCAGGCCGATGGCCAGCAGCTCCTGGCTAG
>Ga0265798_10010998_pt1 | contig 11074 bp, 7 predicted proteins | sample P3T30metagenome_FD_192430 | JGI IMG/M metagenome (GOLD analysis project Ga0265798, IMG submission 192430) | Plant litter microbial communities from East Loma Ridge, Irvine, California - P3 T30 | ecosystem: Environmental > Terrestrial > Plant litter > Unclassified | place: USA: California... | reverse complement strand
CTCCCCAAGGGGAGGGGCCGGGGGTGGGGTCCCCGCTCTAGAGTTGCGTATAATACACCTATGAAAGTTGCCCTATTCGTCCCGTGCTACGTCGACCAGTTTTACCCCCAGGTCGGCATTGCTACCTACCAGCTGCTCGGGAAACTAGGCGTGCAGGCGGCCTTCCCGGCCGCCCAAACCTGCTGCGGCCAGCCCCTGGCCAACAGCGGCTGCGAGCGCGAGGCGCTGCCTATCTATAAGCACTTTGTAGATACGTTTCAGGACTACGACTACACGGTGGTGCCCTCGGGCAGCTGCGTGTACCACGTGCAGAAGCACTTCGACAAGCTAGAGCAAACGCCCGCCGTGCAGCACGTGCGTGCCACCACCATTGACTTGATTGATTTCATCACGCAAGTCTTGGATATCAAAGAATTACCCGGCTCCTACCCTCACAAAGTAGGGTTGCACCTGAGTTGCCACGGCCAGCGCGGTCTGCACCAGGCCAACGAGTCGGAAATGACGCCCGTGCGCGATGGCCAGCTACGCCGCCTACTGGCCGGCCTCAACGGCATTGAGCTCACCGAGCTCGACCGCAACGACGAGTGCTGCGGCTTTGGCGGCACGTTTTGCGTGAGCGAGGCCGCCATTTCGGGCCGCATGGGCCACGACCGGGTGCAGGACCACCTGCGCAATGGTACCCAAGTACTTACGGGCGGCGACATGTCGTGCCTCATGCACCTGCAAGGCATTGTGCGCCGCCAAAAGCTGCCCATGCGGGTGCTGCACGCGGTCGAAATTCTTAACGACCTGACTCCCTAACCATGTCTTACCTCACCCACGCCAGCCGCGCCGAGGCCTTTAACCTCGACCACGAGCGCACCAGCTGGCACGACGAAACGCTGTGGTTTGTGCGCCAAAAGCGCGACAAGGCGGTGTACGCCGTGCCCGAGTTTCAGGAGCTGCGCAACCTAGCTTCCGCCATCAAAGACCACACCCTGAGCCGGCTCGATGAGTACTTGGCGCAGTTTGAGGCCGCCGCGCAGGCTAACGGGGTGCGCGTGCACTGGGCCGCCGACGCGGCCGAGCACAACGCAATCGTGCTCGACATCATCCGGGCCCGCGGCGCCACCCGCGTGGTTAAGAGCAAGTCGATGCTGACCGAGGAATGTCACCTCAACCCCTACCTGATTAAGGAGGGCATCGAGGTGATTGACACCGACCTAGGCGAGCGCATTATCCAGATGCGCGAGGAGCCGCCGAGCCATATCGTACTGCCCGCCATCCACTTGAAGAAGGAAGATGTGGGCGCAACATTTTTCAAGCACCTAGGTACCGCCGAGGGCCTCACCGACCCGCAGCAGCTCACGGAGGCTGCCCGGCAGCACCTGCGCGCCAAGTTCTTGGCCGGCGAGGTGGCACTCACGGGCGTCAATTTCGCCATTGCCGAAACCGGCTCGGTAGTGGTATGCACCAATGAGGGCAACGCCGACCTAGGCGTGAGCTTGGCGCCGGTGCACGTGGCCAGCATGGGCATCGAGAAGCTAATTCCACGCCTGAGCGACCTAGGGGTGTTCACGCGGCTGCTGGCGCGCAGTGCTACTGGTCAACCCGTTACGACTTATACCTCGCATTATACCAAGCCAGTGGATGGCCGCGAAATGCACATTATCATCGTTGATAATGGGCGCACGCAACAGCTCGGACGGCCCGATTTTCGGGCTTCGCTCAAGTGTATTCGGTGCGGGGCGTGCATGAATACCTGCCCGGTGTACCGGCGCAGCGGCGGCCACAGCTACGACTTCACAGTGCCGGGCCCGATTGGCTCCATCCTCTCGCCCAACATCGACCTCAAAAAGCATAGTACGCTGCCCTTCGCCAGCACGCTCTGCGGCTCGTGCACCGACGTGTGCCCCGTGAAAATCGACATTCACGTGCAGCTCTATAAGTGGCGGCAAATCGTGTCGGAGGCCAATCATCTGCCCACCGCTAAGAAGCTCGGCTTGAAGTTCATGGGCCGCTTGCTAGCTAGTCCTACCGCCTTCAAAGTCAGCGGGATGCTAGGTAGAAAAGGCCTGCGCCTGCTCCCCTACGGCCTCACCCACAACAAAACTGTCAACGCCTGGGCCATTGCCCGCGAACTGCCCGAGCCGCCCAAGCAGAGCTTCCGCGAGTGGTACGCGCAGCAAGCCCAACCCGCCACATGAGCACCGCCCGCGACCGCATCCTGGCCGCCGCCCGCGCCAACAAACCCGCCGAAACACCGCTGCCCACCGTACCCGACTTTTGGGGCGATAACTCCTTGGAGCGCTTCAGCACGGTGCTGGCCAGCATCGGCGGCGAGGTCCTGCCGCTAGCTTCCCTAGCCGACCTCGAAGCGACAGTGCACCAGCTTTTTCCGGCAGCGCAACGCATTGCATCGCCACTCTTCACGCCTACCCTGCACATCGACCAGCACACGCCCACCGACGTGCTGGCCGACGTAGACCTAGCCGTATTACCCGTCGAATTTGGCGTAGCCGAAAACGGCGCCGTGTGGCTGCCCGAAGCCAATATGCTGCACCGCGCCCTACCCACCGTGACGCAGCACCTAGCCTTTGTGCTCGACCGGCGCCACCTAGTAGCCACTATGCACCAGGCCTACGCCCGGCTCCCGGCCGGCCCCGGCGGCTACGGCATGTTCGTCGCCGGCCCCTCCAAAACGGCTGATATTGAGCAGTCGCTAGTGATTGGCGCGCACGGCGCGCGCAGCTTGGTCGTGCTGGTTTATTGAAATTGGACCTGCGTCTAGGCTCCTCCTAGGTCATCAAAAATTCGTCTGTCATGCAGAGCGCAGCGAAGCATCTCGCATGGCGCAGTAATCATAACGTTCGCAGACGTAAACACGCGAGATGCTTCGCTGCGCTCTGCATGACAGACGAATTTTTGAGCTTTAAAAACGCACCTAAGTCAGGTTATACTCAGGCTGCCACTTCTCGATGGTGTGATTGTAGATGGCGTGGTTGGCTAGGTGCACGGTGCACGCCGCTCGGGCGCCGGTGAAGACGTTGGAGTCGGGCAGCTTTTTCTCGTTCACGGCGCGGTAAAAATCATTCAGCGCGTACCAAGAGCCATCTTTCAGGGGCTCAGCGCCGGTCGTAATCGGGATGCCGCCGTCCTTGTTCCAGGTGATTTTGGTGGCGCCCGTCACGCCGTCCACGGTGCCGTACTGCTTTAGGGTGTCTTTCTCGGGGTAGTACACGCCCTCATCGACGAGCAGCGAAATGGTGCCTTTGGTGCCCTTGAGCTTGAAGAGGTAACCGTCACGGGCATTGCCGCAGGTGGCGCCGAAGTTGCCCACAATGCCTTCCTTGGCGTAGCGGGCCATCACCTGCACGTTGTCGTAGGTTTCGCGGCCGTCTTTGTAGTAGTCGATGCCGCCCGTGCCAAATATTTCGTCGGCGTGAGTGTCGAAGGCCCAGTTGATGAAATCCATTTGGTGCGAGAGCAGCTCGGCCGCCAGGCCACCCGAGTACTCGCGGTACATGCGCCAGTTGATTTTACGCTCTAGGCTGGGTTCGGGCACGGGGCGGCGCCAACTGCCATTGCGGTCCCAGCGGCAGTCTATTTGCGTCACCTTCCCTAGGTATCCCTGCTTAATCATTTCTTTTACACGGTAGTACAGCGGCGAGTAGCGGTATTGGTGGCCCACTTGCAAGGTCTGGTTGGGCCGGAGCTGCGCCAGCCGCACGAGTTCCAGGGCCTGCGGAATGTCGTAGGTCATGGTTTTCTCCAAATACACCTGCTTGCCGGCCGCTAGGGCATCTTTGGCCACCTGAAAATGCAGATTTAGCGGCACCGAGATGATGACGGCATCTACGGTGCGCGCATCGAGCAGGGCGTGGTAGTCGGTGTAGGTTTTCGCCTTGGCGCCCGAGCCAATTTTCTGCGCCGCCGTTAGCCGAAAAGGCAGGTCGTCGCACAGCGCCACCACCTCAAACTTATCGGTCAGCTCCTGCAATATCTTGAGCAGGCCCGTGCCCCGGTCGCCGCAACCGATGATACCGATTTTGAGTTTGCCCGCCGCCACTGGAGCCACGAAAGCGGCCGCCAGCTCTTGGTGCAGCAGCAGCCCGCTGGTCAGCAGGCCCGTTTTCTTGAGGAAATCTCGTCTTGGAAAGTCCATTACTCGGGAGATAGTAGGCGTTGAAACCCAGGCGTGGCCGTATCGGCAATGGTCCCGTCGGGGCGCTGATAAATCAAGTAAGCTTGCAGGTTAGCGTGGCGCTGCAAAAAAGTCAATGCCTTGGTCAGACCCATGCCCATCAGGGCGTTGTCGTAGGCGTCGGCGGTGAGCGCATCGGGGGCCACCACCGTCACGCTAATCAATTCGTTCTGAAAGGGGTAACCAGTCTTAGGGTCGATGAGGTGCGCGCTTTTGACGGCGCCCCAGCGCTTGAATTTACGGTAATTACCCGAGGTAGTCACGCCGCCCGCGGCCAGCCGAATGACTTGCTGCATGCTCGTGGGCAGCAGGTCGCTGGTGTCGGGCCGCTCAATGCCGATACGCATCAGCTCGCGGCTCGGAAACTTATGCCCCCGCACTCGAATTTCGCCGCCCAGCTCCACGAGGTAGTTGCGAATGTGGCGGCTTTCGAGCAGGGCTGCCAGTACATCCACGGTGTAGCCCTGGGCAATACCATTGAGGTCGAGGTGCACGGCGGGCTGGTCCTTCACCAGCGAGTCGCCGCGCAGGTGCAGCTTCTCGGACCCTACCCCCTTCAAAATAGCCTGAATAGCGGCCGCCGACGGCGGCGCCTCGGTGTGCTGAGTACTAAAGCCCCAGGCCCGCACCAGCGGCTCGACGGTAGCATCAAACCGCCCATCGGTGTCCTGATACACCTGCAACGCCTTGCGCACTACCACCTTGAGGTGCTGGTCGGCCACGACGCCCCTAGGTGCTGCGTTGAATCGATTAATCAACGAGCCCGGCTGGTAGAGCGACATCGAGGCATCAATCTCCGCGAGTTGGCGGGCTACATCTGCGCTCGTAACGGCGCTATCGGCGGCGTAGTACGTGATAGCGTACGTGGTGCCCTGCGCGTAGCCATTGAGCTGAAATGCTCGCAACGCAACCTCCCTAGGGGGCAGCAGCCACAGGCCAAGCGCAAGGAAGAGACAATGCAACACGATGAATTAAGAAACTGAAATTTACCGGTCCGCGGAATGCCGTACAAGTCAAACTGCTACGGCCGCAAGCTTCTCGGCGTGTCTAACTTTTGCTTCAGCAACCTGACGAGCAGACAAGTTACGCTTCAAGCTGCACTAGGTACCCCTAGGTCTGCCAGTACGGCGCAGGAGAGTTAAAGCCAACTATTTTCTCAGAATTGTGCTAGCGTTCTCCCTAGGTAGTAAGTGGCTCAGCTAGGCAGGCAACACACTGTAGCGCTTATGCCTAACTACGCTGCTCAACCTAGCAAGTGCCGTAAATTCTAGCCTACATTGCCACCCGATAGTTGCTAGGCGACAGCGTGCTCAATTACTAACCTCTCCCCCATTTCCCACCCGATGACTAGACCCGTTCTTTCCAGCGGCGCCCTGCTGCTACTCGCTGCTTGCTTTTCGGAGGCTGCGGCCCAGCCCGCCGAACCCGTGCGCGTGACCAAAGACGTCAAGGCGAAAAAGATTGACGTGTTTGTGGGCAAGCAGCTGTTCACCAGCTTCCTGTATCCCGATTCGCTGGAGAAGCCGGTGCTCTACCCCCTGCGCGCCGCCAACGGCACTGTCGTGACCCGCAGCTTTCCGCTCGACTCTCGGCCCGGCGACCCCACCGACCACCCGCACCACATCGGCGCCTGGTTTAACTTCGAAAACGTGAATGGGCTGGATTTTTGGAACAACTCCTACGCCATTCCGAAAGAGAAAAAAGCCAACTACGGCTGGATTAAAACCGACCAGATTGTGAGCACTAGCAACGGGCCTACCGGCACGCTGACCTACCACGCCAACTGGACCAACCAGCAAAATGAGGTGCTGCTGCAAGAAACCACCCGCTTCGAGTTTAGCGGCACCGGCCGGGCGCGCACCATCGACCGCGTCACTACCCTCAAAGCCGACCGCGACGTCACCTTCACCGACGCCAAAGACGGCCTGCTGGGCCTACGCCTAGCCCACGAGCTGCAAATGCCCAGCGACCAGGACCAGCAGTTTACCGATAGCAAAGGCATCGTGACGACGGTGAAAGCCGGCACCGACCGCGTGGCCAACGGCACCTACCTCACCAGCGCCGGCAAGCGCGGCAACGACGCCTGGAGCACCCGCGGCGCCTGGTGCAAAGTATACGGCAAAATGGGCGCCGACTCCGTCACGGTGGCCATCCTGGACTACCCCCAAAACCCGAACTATCCCACGTTCTGGCACGCGCGCGGCTACGGCTTGTTCGCCGCCAACCCCCTAGGTGAGAAGATATTTACCAACGGCAAGTCGGCTAAAAACCTCCAGCTCAAGAAAGGCGAGTCGGTGACGTTCCGCTACTGTATCCTGATTGACGAAGGAGCCACAACCCTCTCGACTCAGCAACTGAACGAGGCCGCCGCCGCATTTGCCAAGAAAAGCCTAGCGGTTGTCAAATAAGGAAGCTTACGGCAGACCTAGGGCGGCGTGGATGGCGCGGGGCTCTGCCCCGTGTCAACTATTGGCAGGCCTATGGCCTGCTTTTTAGCAAGCAACTTGTGCAACAATTGCCGGCCAGAGGCCGGCGAAATAGCAGACACGGGGCAGAGCCCCGCGCCATCCGCAGCCCCCCGCCATCGTCCTACGTGCTAGTATTAACACAGAAAGCTTCTGAACGAAAGACAAAAAAGAGGCCGCTCCCAGGGGAAGCGGCTTCTCGCATTTATCCACTTTTCAAGGACCTAGAGCTCAAAATTTGATTTTTGAGCTATTCTGAACGGCTATTGGCTCTTCGTCCTGGGCCGTGATATTGACGTTTTTGATAATCCAATCTTTGGCATAGCTGAGGCCGCCGGCGGTGGCAGTGGTCATCGTCACATTGTCGAGGGTCATGCCTTCGAGCAGCGAGTTGGGCTGGCCTTCGGCCGAGATAGCGACCTTGGCATTTTGCACCTTCACGTTGCTGATAACCACGTCGCGGAAGTGCGGCAGGCCTTTTTCGGGGTCTACTTTGGTCAGCATGGCTTTCCAGTGGGCGGGCAGCGTGGCCTCGGTGTAGCCCTCGGGTAGGGTCGAGTAGCTGTAGGCGGGGTTCCAGTTCATGGTGAGCAAGATGGCCGTGCCCACGCCGTCCATCTCGATGTTATCGACCCGAATATCCTCCACCGTGCCGCCGCGGTTGAGAGCCGACTTGATGCGGATTCCCACTTTCGTGCCCTTGGCCTTGAGGTTGCGGGCGATGACGTGCCGAATGCCGCCTGATGTTTCGGAGCCGCAGGTGAACAACCCATCGCCAGCGCCGGCCACGCAGTTCTGAATGAGAATGTACTCGGCGGGGCGGTTCACGCGCAAGCCGTCGGCATCGCGGCCCGCTTTCAGGCAAAAGTTGTCATCGTTGCAGTCGATGTCAGAGTTTTGCACCAGCACATAGGAGCTGGAGTCGATATCGATGCCATCGGTGCTGGGGCCGTGGCCGCCTAGGTTGTTACGGACGGTGATGCCGTCTACCGTCACGTTTTTCGAGTACAATACGTGCACCGTCCAGAAGCCCGAGCGCTGGAGCGTCACGCCTTTGATGGTGATGTTGCTCGAATTGGCCATTACCAGCAAGCGCGGGCGCTTGGCATCGTAGTCCACTATCCAGCGCAGGCCTTTTTTATCGTAGTCCTTGCGCATGGCCCAATAGCTGTCCCAGAATACTTTACCCTGGCCGTCCACAGTGCCTTCGCCCGTGATGGCGACGTTGTCTTGGTCGAGAATATTGAGTAGGGCGGCGGGCCACACCATCTCGATGCCGGCCACGCGGGTTTTCATGTCGGGGTAGTCCTTGAGGTCTTGGCTACCGAGCAGCGTCACGCCCTTATCGAGGTGTAGCTCCACGCCTTTTTTCAAAAACAGCGAGCCCGTGAGGTACTGGCCGGGCGCTAGGGTCACGACACCGCCCTTCTTGGCCGCGGCGTCGATAGCCTTTTGAATGGCCTGAGTATTCAGGGTTTTGCCATCGCCTACGGCGCCGTATTTGGCGGCAGCAAAGGTGGCTTTGGCCTCAGGCATCGTCTTGGCACCAACCTCCTTTACCCAGGTGGGGTCGGCATCGGCGGCCGGGGCGGCGGGGCGCACAAAGGCGCTCAGCGCTAGTAATAATACGAGGAGTATGCGGGTGGGGAGGAGTTTCATCAGAGCAGAGAATCGGCCACGCTAGCTAGGGGCCGGTAGTAGTTTCAAAGGTGCGGCAAGCGCGACGGGCCACCTACCCGCACTCACCTGCCGGCTGGCAAAATGAGCGCTAGACTAGCCCGCTTACTCCTGATGGAAGACCTGCGTCAGGGTCGTTACCACCGGCGAGTTGTCGGCATTTGTATCCATCAGGTCAGCCATATACGCCCACCAGCGCTGCATTACGGGCAGGCTGGGTAGTGCCTCAGCAGTATGGCCCGGCAGGCGCTTTTGCACCCCAAAGAGCCGCCCGCTGGCCGCATCGAGGAAGATAGAATAATCGCGGATGCCCGCCTCGTGCAGGGCGGCCGTTAGCTCGGGCCAGATTTCGTCGTGGCGGCGCTGGTACTCGGCTGCCACACCGGGCTTGAGCTGCATGGTGAAAGCTATTTCTTCCATACTGTTCTGCTTTTTTAACGTTTGTCATGCTGAGCTTGTCGAAGCACCTCTACCGCTTCATCTAAACCGTTCAATAGTGCGGTAGAGATGCTTCGACAAGCTCAGCATGACGGCTGTATTTATTATACTCAGTTAAAGTTGCTATTGGGGTAATGGCCCGCCCGCCGCCACGGGCGTCAGCGTCACCGGACCTAGCAAGCCCGACTCAATGGGCGACCACGGCGCGGCCGTGAAAAGACCGTCGGCGCCGCGGTTTTCCTTGAGCTTGGCGGCCATATTTACATTGTAGAACTTCTTCCATTCCTGGCCGGTGCGGTCCATGTCGGCGATGCGGTTGGCCATGCCGTTGCTGACGCTCACGGCCAGCGTATTAGTAGCTTTTAGCCGGCTCTTAGGCACGTATAGTTGATAAGCCGGCCCAATTAACGTCCCTAGGTCTTGCCCGTTGAGCTGCACGCGAGCGCTCTGCCCCACGCGCCCTAGGTCGAGCAAGTAGCCTTCGGCAGTGCCCTGCGGCAAGGCGAAGGTGGCCGTATACTGGGCCGTACCTGCGAACTTTTGCCCGCCCTCACCGGCCAGCTTTGTCCACGAGTCGAGCTGCGTGGCACGCAAGGGTGCGGGCAGCGTAGGCCCACCCGAGACAAAGCGCACCTCCCAGGGGCCGGCCACTGGCTGGGGCGCGCTGCTGGGCCGGTAGTACGCGTAGGCGGGGCCAGTGGCCGCGGCTGCTTTGGTATCGAGCAGGCACGAGCCGCCGGGGGCCAGCTGCACATACACTTCAGGCCGCCCCTGGGCCGACTGCCGGAGGGAAGCTACTCCTAACTGCCCGGTCATAGGGTCGTAGAGGTTGGCCGCCTTGGCAGACGTAGCTAGGGGCACCCAGGCAGTCAGCGGCTTGTCGCCCCAGTTGGCCAAAAAGTAAGTATGGCCGCCCGCCGTGCGGCGGCGCTCAAACTGCAACCCACTGTCTACAAGTGCTTCGCGCTGCACACCGGCTTGGGCTAGCAGCTGCGCCACATCGGCACCTAGGAGGAAAACCCCTTTGCCGATGCTGGCCCGCTGCCCGCCGGCGGTGGGCTTGAATTGGAGCTGCGTGGTTAGCTTTTTGAGGGCCGCCTGGCGCTGCCCTAGGTTATCCAGGCCGGGTACGTCGGTGGGCAACTGGTCCTGCACCACCACCGTAGCACCAGCTTGCGCCAGCGCCACTAGGTGCTGCCAGGTAGCCAGCGGCATAGTGCGAGCCGCCGGCACCAAAATGGTGCGGTACTGCGCGCCGCCGCTGGTGCGCAGGCCGGTGCCGCTGGCTTGCACTTGCTGCACTTGCTTGTCCGAAATGAAGTCGTAGCCAAAGCCCTGTTTGAGCAGCAGCTCGCTAGTGGCGTCGATGGGCAGGCCTTTGAAGCCGTGCTCAATGCCATCGAAGTGCTGCAAGAGCACCTTGCCTGGCCGCTGGTAGGCGTCGTACTGCGGCAGGTAGAGCAGCACGTCGTTGGCGGGCTGGCCGGCTTGCAAGAAGCTTTGGCAGCGCGCCGCGTAGCGGTTCAACTGGCCGAAATCCTGCCAGAACGGATTTTGCGGATTGAACTCGACCGCGGCATAAAACAGCCAGCCGGGCCAGGCCGCCGCCTGCGGCGAATACGCCGTGCCGTGGTAGAAAACGTGATTAACACCACCTAGGAGCATCCGGTCCACGGCCTTTTTCACGTCGCTCAGCTTCGAGAGAAAGTGGTCATTTTCCCAAGTCGCCGTTTCGGCCGAGGTCAGCGGCTTGCCCGTGACGTGGGCGGCCGACGAGGCAAACTTGATGCGCGTCAGGTCCTCGCCTTCCGTCTCCGGAATGTCGGTGGCAGCGTAGAGGTCCAGGATATTGGCCGGCGAGCCGTGGGCTTGGTTACGGATTTTAGCGCCGTAGCCGTGGGCCCAGGTGGCCCAAGTTTGGGTGTAGTTTTCGAGCAGCAGCTCCGAGATGGTTTCGCGGTAGTCAGTGAGTACGCGAGCATTTTTGTCGGCGCTGGCCTTAGCAAACAGTGCTGGCAAATGCTGGCGCAAATCGTAGCCCCGCCGCCGCTGAAACTCACTGAACATGAGGGGCGTCCAGTTGGCTTCGCCCTGCGCGTCGTCTACCTCATACGAGTCGTTGAAGAAAGCCCGGATGCCTTTCACTTCGCGGCCCTTAAACGCCTGGTCGAAGCGCTGCAAGTAATGTTGAGTGGCCACTTTAGAGAAGTGGTCTACCACGTCGCCTTCGCCGCCGGGGCCAGCGCGCTCCACCTGCTTGCCGTGCCATCCTTGGAAGATGGCATACAGCGTCCAGGTACCGGCCGGGGCC
>Ga0265798_10010995_pt1 | contig 11076 bp, 12 predicted proteins | sample P3T30metagenome_FD_192430 | JGI IMG/M metagenome (GOLD analysis project Ga0265798, IMG submission 192430) | Plant litter microbial communities from East Loma Ridge, Irvine, California - P3 T30 | ecosystem: Environmental > Terrestrial > Plant litter > Unclassified | place: USA: California... | reverse complement strand
AGCTGGCCAAAAGGCTATCAACCCCGCAACTGCATATCAAGCCTAAAATTAAGGGCTTTACCGCCCGTTTAGATCTGCTGCTCGAAATTTCTATATTCCGCATTATACAGGAGCTTATTAACAACTGCATGAAACATGCCGAGGCCAGCCAAATTAGCATCGAACTAATACAAAACAACGGAATAGATATTATAGTAAAAGATAATGGAAAAGGTTTTGACGTTAGAGCATTAGAAAAAGTACCTAAGGGAGCCGGTATAAGCAGCATAAAAAACAGGCTTACGTTATACAATGGCACGCTTTTAATGAAATCGGAACCGGGACAAGGAGCAACCATAACCATAAAACTTAACAACATCAATAAAAAGCAAGAATAAAGGATTAATAATGAGTGAATTAAAACGGATCATTGTTGTAGGAGCTTCGGCCGGAGGTTTTAAAGCCGTAAGCGAGTTGCTATCAGTTACGCCAGCCAACTTAAACACCGCTATTTTAGTGGTTGTTCATTTAGCGCAAACCTCACAGGCATATATTATTCAGCAATACTTTGAAAAAAACACGTCCTATAAATGCCTTATCCCGGCAAATAATGAGACCATAAAGGCCGGCAACATGTATTTTGCCCCGCCAGACCGCCACATGCTGGTTAAAGATGGCAAAATAAAGCTCATCAACGGCCCGCACGAAAACCGCTGGCGCCCATCGGTAGATGTGTTGTTCAGGTCGGCCGCGGCAGAGTATAACTCCAGGGCAATTGGTATAGTATTAAGCGGTATGCTTGATGATGGCACCTCGGGTATGTGGGCCATAAAACGTTGCGGCGGTGTTTGCATAGTACAAGAACCGGCTGATGCCGAATACCCCGATATGCCCACGAGCGTAATTAACAATATGGAGGTTGATTACCGGGTACCGGTAAAAGAAATGGGCTATATTTTAGATGATGTATTTTCAAAGCCCGAGCCCGATAGTGTTGACGTTCCGGAAGAAATTAAGCTGGAGACTGAAATAACCGAACGTATAGTGAGTGATATTGACGAACTTACAAAATTAGGCACCCACAGTAATTACACCTGCCCCGATTGCGGTGGTGGCCTTTTCCAGATAAAAAACGAACCTGGGTTACGCTATCGGTGCCACACGGGCCACGTATACACGGCCGAAATTTTGTTGAACAAGCAAAACGAGCAACTGGAAGAATCGGTTTGGATATCTATACGCATGTTAGAAGAGCGCCGCAACCTGCTTTTGCAAATGGCCGCTAAAACACCGCCCGATAAGGCAAATGCTTACCAGCAAGGGCAAATAAATCGTGCCAACGAATTAAACATGCACATAGAACGCATGAAAGCCTTATTAATGTCATTAGATAAGAATTTAGAGACAGATGAGGGCTATCTGTAGGTAAAATAATAAACCAATGGTTTAAATCTTAGTCTTAAATTTCATACTTGCCTATACGCTTCATACCTTGCATACCTTAAATAGTATTCTTTATGATTAATATATTATTAGCCGAAGATCATAAGATCGTGAGAGATGGATTGAAATTCATATTGGAAAAAGAACCCGATTTTAACATTGTGGCCGAGGTTAATAATGGTAATGAGGTAATGGAAGTGTTTAACACCGGCCTGGCGGTTGATATTGTTTTGAGCGATATGAATATGCCCGGCATGGGCGGCCAGGAAATTACCCATTGGATAAAAGCCAATCATCCGCAGGTTAGGGTTATTATACTTACCGCATTAGATAACGAGGAATACATCATCAGTACCTTTAAATCTGGGGCGTGCGGCTACCTGCTTAAAAATATAAGTGCCGATGAGCTGCACTTTGCCATCAGGCATGTGGCTGCCAAAAACCAGTACATCTGTTCGGAGCTTACCATGCGCTTTGTTAACCGCCTGGTTACCATGCCCGATCAACTTAGTACCGAAATGCAGGCCGGCCTTGAGTTTTCGAGCCGCGAGTTAGAGATACTTACCCTCCTGGCCGAGGGTTATACCAACCAGGAAATTGCCGATAAACTTTTTACCAGTAAGCGTACGGTAGAGGGCCACCGCCAAAACCTCATCGATAAAACCGGCGTGCGAAATACGGCCGCTTTGATCAAATTTGCCGTAATAAACGCTATAGTTCATTAACAATATCATATTATTTACGAACACCGTATTAATTATAAGGAAAAAACCGTAGTTATTCTTTTTAGTTGTAGTATTAATACTTTCTCCGCGTAAAACCGACTAATTAACTTTGTAACATAGGATTTGCAAAGGTAATAGCCGGTTTTTTTTATTTAGACGTTCAACGCAAAGCAGCACTGTCTACCTTAAAAAAATCCATGTGGCCAAAGCCACTTCAAAGGCCGTTAGCCTTCTTCATCTCTTGCATTCAACCAACGCTATGCTGCCATATAAAAGCATAAGCACAAAAGGTGTAAAAAAATTAAATTATATATGTTAAAGCGCGTTTTGGTAATTGACAACGATCCGGGGATTTTGGAGGCGCTGCAGGAGGTGTTAAATTATGAAGGTTATGATGTAACGGTTAAGGAAGATGCAGGCGACATCCTGGATATGGTATACCAATACCAACCCGACCTGTTACTCATCGACTATATTTTGAACGGCATTAACGGCGGCGAGCTTTGCCACCAGGTAAAGGTAAACGATTCCACCTGCCACTTACCGGTTATTCTAATGTCGGCGTACCCCAAGGTATTGCAATCATTAGGACATTATGGGTTTGATGATTTTATACCTAAACCCTTTGACCTCTCGGACCTTACCGGCCGCATTGCACTACAAATAAACAGAACATCTTTATATACATCTAATAACCGAACAGCATGTTAAATAATAGCGGAGTGAACAAGGTGTTCCTGGTAGGAACCATTGACAAAGAACCACGGTGGCATAAAAGCAACAGCATGAACAACTGTTTATGCTTTACCCTAATGACCAGGGAGTTGATACGGAAGAACAACTTAGATAATGAGCATATAGAGTGGCATTCTATCAAGATACCTGCCACCTTCCCCAACCTGGAGCAGCTCGATTTAAAACGAGGACAACTGGTGCACATTACCGGCAAAATACAAACCAAAACCATGATAGATGAGCTGGAGATCAAACGCTACAAAACCGAAATTTTGGCGCTGCAGCTCCAGGTGCTTACGCCGGTACCTGTGCTGGCGTAGCGTATTTATCTGGTTTAAAATAAACTCAAACCGCGGTGCAACGTGGTTTGCAGCGAGTGTTAAATAGTTTTCTGAATTTAGGGCCTGCTCAAGAAATTGAGCAGGCTTTTTTTATTTAAAAAACGAATGTTAGTGTGCACACTGTTTGCATAAATTTAAAACTCTTTTAGCATAGCAGGCGTTAGTCAATTATTAACTAATAATTAACTATTATGTCAAAAGATAAAAACGGAACCTATCTTCCACCTAAAGGAAAACCAACCGGCAGCGACCGCGATACCCACCAGTTAAAAGACGCCTTTGCCGTAACCGATCCCGAAACCGAAAATGAGATTGCCGCCAAATATACTAAAGACGGCACCGACGAACTGGCCGACGGCGTATACGTGCGCCACGTAAACCGCAACCTGCATAAAGGTGAAGATTTGGATGATCAAAACAACAGCAACGCCTAAACCCACCACTATGGAATTGATACCCAAAGAAGAATTTACCGAACTTATTAATTATAAAGGCAAAAATTGCATCTCTATTTACATACCTACGCACCGTGCGGGTGTTGAGGTAAATGAAAAGCAGGACGCCATTGTTTTTAAAAATGCCTTACAGGCCGTAAACACCCAGCTGCAAAAGTTAGGGCTGCCATCGCAGGAAATTGAAACCTTGCTGGCCCCCGGCTTTGAACTGTACAATAACGAAATATTCTGGAACAGTCAGTTAGATGGGCTGGCCGTATTTTTGGCCGATGGCTTTTCAAAAATCATACAGTTGCCTTTTAAGGTAGACGAAGAAAATTATTTGAACAGTACATTTTACATCAGCCCGCTGTTACCGGCCATCACCAATAACGAGGAGTTTTACTTGCTGGTATTAAGTAAGCACGATGCTAAATTTTACCAGGGCAATGCCTTTGGCCTCCAGCGCCTCGAAATTGCTGATCTGCCCAACGGCATGGATGATGTAATTCATTTTGAAGAGAAAGAAGGCAAACTACTGTTTAGGCAAGGCGGCAAAGGCGGTACCGGCGGCGCTAACTTTCATGGCCACGGCGAAGGCCAGTCAGACGACAAGGCCAACCTGGGCATTTACTTCCAGGAGGTAGACCGCACGCTGTTTGCCGAGATACTGCACGATAAAAATGTACCGTTGGTACTGGCCGGTGTAGAGTACCTTATTCCCATTTATAAAGGGGTAAGCAAATACAACAACATTGCCGAAGAGGCCATTACCGGCAGCCAGGAACATGAAAGCCAGCTGGCTTTGTTTACCAAATGCCGCGAAATACTGGCGCCGTATTTTGAGCAGCAAACCAGAAAGGCACTGCAAAACTATTACAACCAGATAGCTACGCCCCTCACCTCTTCTATGCCCGAAAAGGTAATACCGGCCAGCTTTTATGCGCAAATATCCGACCTGTTCATTTGCAAGGGTCAGCACATATGGGGCAGGTTTGATGAGGCTAACAATAAACTCGAAATTCATCCCCAAAAGCAGGAAGGCGATGAGTGTTTAATTAACATGGCGGCGGCCAAAACTTATATCAACGGTGGCTCAGTTTATCTCTTAGCTGCCGAACGGATGCCTAAAGAAAGCATTATAGCTGCCTTTTTGCGCTTTTAATATTAAAACATAACACTATGCAACCAGAAGAAAATAACCAGGAAAGCGTAGATCCGCAATCTATGTACAAAGATCCGGGCTTGCAGGAAACACGCGCCTCGGGCGAAGAAATTGTGAGCGGAGCACAGCAGGAAGACCAGTTAGATAAATTTAAAGAACAGGTACCCGAAGGCGGGCGCGATAACTACCCCGACTTGCAATCGGGTGTGCAGCCCGATGCCTATAAAACCCCTAAAGAACGGGGCGAAGAAGAGTAGTTTCGTTTCTACACGTATAAAAATGCCGCGTTACGCGGCATTTTTTGGTTAAAGCGCCTCAAAACTATAGCAAAATAGCTCCTTTAAAACAATATGATAATTTGTTTCTTTTAAAGCCTACAACCTGTTATCGGCATAAAGATTGCAGGGTGGTAAGAAATTTTATATAGCATTGAGTAAACCTTATGAAAAAGTTTTTCACGTTGCAAACCTTAAAAGACGGATTTACCATTATTAAAGGGGCGGCCACCGGCTTTGGCGATGACAGGGCCATGAAGTTTAGTGCTTCGCTGGCTTATTATACCATATTTTCGCTGGCTCCGCTGTTAATGCTGCTCATATCATTAGCAGGGCTTTTCTTGGGTAAAGAAGCTATACAGGGCCAGGTATTTCATGAAATAAACGGGCTTATAGGTAACGAGGCCGCCAAACAAGTACAGGATATGCTCAAGAACCTTGAGAAATCGGGCCAAACCACCATTTCTGTCATTATAGGTTTTATAACGCTGGTTGTAGGTGCCACCTCAATCTTTGGCGAAATTCAGGATTCGATCAACATTATTTGGAAGGTAAAAGCCAAACCAAAACGCGGCTGGGTAAAGTTGCTGAAAGATCGTATGCTGTCGGGCTCTTTAATTGTAACATTGGGCTTTTTACTGGTGGTATCGCTGGTGGTAAATGGTGCACTGGAAGCCGTGAGCGACAGGCTTAAAAACTTTTTGCCCGACGTTACCGTAACCTTGTTCAGTGTAATCAACGTGGTTATCAGTTTTATAGTAATCACCATTTTATTTGGTGTTATATTTAAAGTACTGCCTGATGTTAAAATTCAATGGAAGCAGGTACGCGCAGGGGCCATTTTTACAGCATTACTATTTATGCTGGGCCGTTTGTTGATTGGTATTTACATCGATAAAACAAGTTCGGGCTCGGCGTACGGCGCAGCCGGATCGCTTATTGTAATTCTTTTATGGATCTATTATACCGCAGCTATCCTTTACTTTGGTGCGGAGTTTACCCAAGCCTATGCCGAGTTTACCGGCGCTAAAATTGCACCGGCAGACTATGCCGTTCATGTAGAACAAACAGAAACCGAACGCAATGTTGATGTGCTGCCTCCACAAGGCAATGTAGAAAAAAAGCAAAGCTAATTAACGGCTGTATAATGTGGAAGACCCTCAAAACCCCGTACAAAATTATAATAGGCGTTATCCTCCTGCTCATCATATTCAGGCTGGCGCTGCCCTCTATTGTAAAAAGCTATGTTAACAAAAAACTCAACCAGCTGCCGGGATATACTGGGCATGTAGACGATATTGATATCCACCTCATCAGAGGAGCTTATACTATTGAGGGACTTGAATTAAGAAAGAAGGCAGATCCGCCTAAATATCCGTTTCTACAGATCAGGCATATAGATTTGTCTGTTGAATGGAAATCTATTTTTAAGGGCCGCCTGGTGGGCGAGGTTGAAATGGACCGCCCTGTTATTCACATACTCGCTTCAACCGCCGATCTGTCTAAAGAACCCTCAAGGGCGCATTGGACCGAAACGGTGGAAGCGCTGATGCCCATGACCATTAACCGGCTCGTGGTAAATAATGGAAAGTTTGCTTACCTGGATTTTGGCCGGAAACCCGATGTGAACCTGTACATTGATGGAATGAACCTTACTGCGCTTAACCTGGCCAATGTAGAGGCTAAGGGCGCGCATCTCCCCTCATCTGTCAGCCTAACCGGCACTTCTATAGGTAAGGGCCATTTAAAGGCCGATATGAAGCTTAATGCTTTAAAAGAGATACCGGATTTTAACCTGAACATGCAGCTCACCGGCGCTAAACTAACAGCCTTAAACGGTTTTATTAAAGCCTACGGCAAATTTGATGTTGAACGGGGCAGTCTTGACATGTACAGCGAACTGGAACTCAATAACGGTGAGCTTAATGGATACGCTAAGCCTTTCTTTAAAAACATTAAAGTACTTAACTGGAAAAAAGACAAAAAAGAAGGCGGCCTACTCAGTGCAGCCAAAGAGGCGGTGATTGGCCTGTTTGTTAAAGTGGTTGAAAATCCTAAAACCAAAAAGGTTGCCACTAAAATACCTATCAAAGGTAACGTGAACGACCCTAAAACCAGTGGCTGGGCAACGTTTTTAGGTGTTCTTAAAAATGCTTTTATTAAAGCTTTCCAACAAGGCATTGAAGGTTCGCTAGATTAAAGCATATTAAACTGATTTATCTCTATTTACAATAGTCCAGAACTGGTCAAATGCCTGGTAGAGCAACTACTGCTTCAGAAAGTCGGCATAAAGGTTTGGGTATAGTAATAACTCCATCAGCAGAACCGACTAAGCTCATCCAAAACACCGAACCTGTTAGTTTCTGAAATTTTGCGTAATCATTAATCCGTAAATACCACCGTCAAGTATACTGATGCCCAACCTGCCGAATGTAGGATTTAGTATATTAGCACGGTGACCAGGCGAATTCATTAACCCGTTATGTGCAATTGTTAAGGTTTGAGCAAGAGCAAGGTTCTCACCCGCTGTAAGGAAATGAATATGGTCTTTATGCATGCGCTGAAACGGGTCTGTTCCTTCGGGTGTAAAATGCGAAAAGTAGCCCCTGGCAAACATATCTGCCGAATGCTTACGTGCTACCAACGCTATTTCGGGGTCGGCCTTTAGCGCTTTAAGGCCATGCTTTATACGCTCGCGGTTAACCAATTGAAGCATTTGTGCTTCCAGATCGGGCCTGTCTTTCGGATGCTTTACAGTAAAAGGCAGCTTAATGGGGTTATTGGCGCTTACCTCTACGGTGTTTTTGGGTACTGCATAATTTAAAGCATCACCAAACACGGGCGATAGTTTCTCCTGTACCCAACTCACTTGTTCTATGAGTTTACCGGCCAGTTTACCTTCGCGTGTTTGTTTGGAGACTTGGTTAGTCACCGGCATCAGCAGTAGAAAAGCGGCTAACAATGCAGCCCAGATCAATCCGTTTACGGTGCCGGGCAGTACGCCCAAAATGCGGTTTGCAATGCTGATGTGCACACGTGCAGGCACATTTTCTAATACTTTGGCAGCCAAAGTATCTAATACAAGCCTTGCCAGTACAACCGTGATAATGAACGATAACGGAGCCGACCATACACCTGCCGACGGCCATACTTTTAATATTAAAGAACTTAAAGGTGCATAGGCCAAAATGCCTATAAGCAAACTACCCATCCAGGTTATCAAAGCCAGCGTACTGATAATAAACCCGCGTGCAACCCCCACCCAAACAGATACGGCTACGATGATTAGCAACAACGCGTTTATATAGTTCATTTGATTGATTTACTATATAATAAACAACATGCTTAGCCGATAGTTGGATGCGCTGCTTTTTTTGTCCGTTTTAAAAGGAACAGACCCAAACTGCCCGCCATTAGCGACGCCAGCAAGATGCCGTACTTAGCCTGATCTATCATTTGAGAATCATGAAAAGCAAGTGCCGAGATAAATAGCGACATGGTAAAACCAATACCGGCCAGTACGGCCACTCCGGTTATATGCCCCCAGGTTGCTTTGTGGGGCAGTTGGGCGAGTTTGGTTTTAACTAAAATAAAAGTAAAAAGCAAAACGCCTATAAATTTGCCCAACAACAGCCCTATAGCCACCCCTAAGCTTACCGGGTTAATAACCGCCGAAAGAATATCTGCACCTATAATGATACCTGAATTAGCCAGGGCAAATAATGGCATTATCACAAAAGCTACATAAGGGTGTAATGCATTTTCAATTTTTTGAAGGGGTGTCTCGGCATCCGAACTCACATTTTTAATTTCCTGAATGGTTTGATGCTGGCTTGGTGTAGTTAGCGCACCTCTGTTTGGTATTTCATGGTCAAAATCATTAATTAGCAGCTTAATTTTTCTTGAATACTGCTCTTCATTAATTTTGGTACGTGCCGGTATGGTAAATGCCACCAACACTCCCGCAATAGTGGCGTGCACCCCCGACAACAGGAAGCCCACCCAAACGCCAAAGCCAATAATAAGATAGAAGGTACCGCTACGTATGCCCATTACATTGGCAATAACCAATACCATTAAAAAGCCCAAGCCAATTATGAGCGGTAAAAAGCTGATACCCGTGCTGTAAAAAAAGGCTATAACTAAAACAGCACCCAAATCATCGGCTACGGCTAATGCCGAAAGAAACACTTTAATAGACGATGGAATATGTTTTCCCGCTATAGACAACAAGGCTAAAGCAAAGGCAATATCGGTGGCCATGGGTATACCCCAGCCATGCGCAGCTTCGGTACCTTGGTTAATAAAAAAATAGATTAAAGCCGGTACCAGCATTCCGCCCAAAGCAGCCATCATGGGTAGCGATGCCTTTTTAACAGACGATAACTCACCCTCCATAAACTCGCGCTTTAGCTCCAGCCCTATTACAAAAAAGAAGATAGCCATTAAACCATCATTTATCCAGATATGTAAAGGGTGGCTTAATACAGCATTGCCTATGCCTACAGCAAATGTGATGTTCCAAAAGTAATGATAGCTTTCCTGCCAGGGCGAGTTTACCCAAATAATAGCGGCCAGTACGCTCATTAAAAGCACAATACCACTGGTATATTCCTGATGAATGAATTTACTCACAGGTTCAACAAGCTGATCTATTGGTGATTTGCGCATTTGCATCTATTACAGGTAGTTTTTCGAAGATAATATAACCCTATGAAATAACAGGCAAACCGTCGTTAATAACAATATATTAAAACTGCACCCCAAACAGCACCGAAGCATGCAACCCGTACCACTGCTGGCTGCCGCTGCCATTTGAAATTAAAAAGTTTTTGTAGTTGGCGTATGCCCATTTGGCATTACCCTCGGCAAATAAAAACTTGCTTATGTTGTAACGCAAGCCACTTTCAAAAGCAATTACGTAACCGGCAATATGATAACGGTCATCCCAATGGTTGCCCATAATGGTAGAGTTTGTTTTAGGAATAACCGGTCCGGCACCTGCTTTCAAAACTAAATTTAAAAGAGGGCGCTTATTGGCATCGTTTTTCAAGGCGAGCCATTTTACTATTTTAAGGAGTGCATAGTTGGCGCCATCGCTATGTTCGAGGCTAATAAACTGTGGTGTAATCAGCGTATCGGTCTGATAAGCCACGTTGTTTATGGTACCATTAATTTCTACCCGCTGATTTTGTCTTATAAAATACTTAATATGATCGAAATTGAATTCAACGCCCCAGTTTTTCCGGTGACTGTAATAACCTAACTGAAGGCTGTACTGAGGTGCCCCTCCATTGGTACTCAGCCCGCCATCATCTTTTCCACGAACATTTTTCAAGGTGAAGTCAAACGCTGGCAAGCCGTATCTTTTAAGATGTATATCGCTTTTAGAATAAGAAGACAAATTGGTGCCAAAGGCGAGATAAAATGTGCCGTTATTGGATTTGCTTGTTGATTGTGCTTTAGCCGCAGTATTTATAAATATTAACCATACTGCGATAAGCAGTAATTTACCTTTTTGCATAGCAATAGATTGTTGCAATTTTTCATTAAGTTTTGACAATAAGTAACGGGAAATAGTGTGACGTTGAAATACGTCAGATTAACTGATATGATATTTTTTATAACTCAACGAAAAAAACAATGTTTGATTAAACTTTATATTGGCTGAGATAGCCATTTGCCTATTGTTGCCAAAGCCTAAATGCTTTACTTTACAGATAATAGGCATATGTCCTGATTATTGCCGAAGGTTAAAACTTAACAGGGCAACTTTAACTTATAAGGTAGAATAAGTTTCAACCTATTACATACGCTTTACAGAAATATACATGGCTTCAGGTTTTTTTGCGATTTTAGATGATATTGGCGCTTTAATGGACGATGTTGCGGTAGCAACCAAAGTGGCTACCCATAAAACAGCAGGCATACTGGGCGATGATTTGGCCGTAAACGCAGAAAAAGCTACGGGATTTCTGT
>Ga0265798_10010993_pt1 | contig 11077 bp, 12 predicted proteins | sample P3T30metagenome_FD_192430 | JGI IMG/M metagenome (GOLD analysis project Ga0265798, IMG submission 192430) | Plant litter microbial communities from East Loma Ridge, Irvine, California - P3 T30 | ecosystem: Environmental > Terrestrial > Plant litter > Unclassified | place: USA: California... | reverse complement strand
ACTGTCCCTTTGACCCCCTTCTCTTCCTGTTCCTACGTCTCCGTGGCCGTTCCTAGGCGCGAACGGACTATAAGCCGTTGTCGCCACTGACGGTACTGAAGGTATTGTCACGTTGTAGATACTAGCAGATGGCGAGTACAGATTCCTGCCGCTAGGGGGTGCGAATGATGGAGGTATAGGTGGAAAGTAAGAATCGCGAGGTGGGGGAAGATGTCCCCCAATCGCAAAATTCACAGGAGAGTACAAACTTGCTTGCCGAGGGGGTAAGATCGGGCTTGGCAGTACTGTGGATGCCGGTCGACGCGGGTGGGCTAGGGGAGATGATGAAGAACTCGACGCCGAAGAAGGTTGAGGTGATCGGGATGTAGCAGGAGATGATTGTCGAGCTTTGATAAGTCGAGAATGGGAGAGTGTACCACTTCGTGGGGAGCCATGTCGGTCTGCACCAAGTGGACTGGCAGACATTGGACTTCTACCAATTGCCATTCCCCTCGATTTCCTATTCATACCCTGTGCTGACTTAGGTCGTGGAACACCATTCGCCTCCCTCACAGCTTCTTCATCATATCTCACTCCATTTCCGACCTCACTAGTACCACCCCCGTCACTCCCAGCTTCCGCTTGTCTTTTCAAATCAGTCAAATAGACCTGATGTCCCCAATCACCAGACATTTTACTTCTCCTCCAGAACGTCAAATTCGGTCCAGGAGCCCTATCAGGCGATAATATCCCATCTGCATCCTCCAAATCTGCCTTATGGTCTGGATGAGCTTTGGTGGTCTTGGCTCGTTTCTTGATACATGGTGCGAAAGGTCGCATCGGGCCTCGCCAGAGGCAGTAGGCGCAGAAAGCAATTATGGTAAACATGAGTGTTCCGAACATACTGAAGAATAATGCTAATGGTCAGCTCACGCCGAGGCGGAAGAGAGGGGGACGTACCGGGATTACGCATTACCCAATCCGATGCGCCTGCATCCCCAGGCTCCGTAAGGTGAGGTTCCGCTCGAGGCTCGATGAAAGAATCAAACATTGTTGATGGGTAAGTGAAGTGGAAAGTCCGATATCGGGGGTGACGATTGTGATAGAGATGGTCAAGCAATCTATAGTCAAGGGTCATATTCAACTTTCGAAGGCAATCCCCCTATCGCCCCTTGGAAATTTGACAAAGGATCAGCATTCCCATCATCCTTTCACAGGTTACAGTACATAGCATCAGCAATCCATCACGATCCTTTGATCTCACTCCAGTGAGCCAAGGGGCCAATTACGTCCAAGTATAGCCTTGGTACCAGGACCGGTGCTAGAATATCGATGTGACGAGTTTCGGAATACCGCTTCAGTACCCTGATTGATAATAAAGAATAGCCTTCCTTGGACCACTCGGCAAGGAGTACTCAGGGGAGATATAAAGGTCTTGCCAAGATTTCCATTAAGTAGACTGTGTTGATGAGTCTGTGAGATGAGTATCTCGAAGAATCATGCAATATCCATGCGACATAAGTATCGTTACCCAACTCTCACCCTCGTCATAATTACCCCTCGCCCAATCACAATCCGCTTCCAGAAGACCCCTCACCCCTCGCTCCCGTACTCCTGAATCCCATCCGTTTAGCATACTCGACCTCTTCCCTCTTTGTAACACCATCCCCACTAGCCCAATTGGCACTACTACTCCTAGGCCTGAATTTGCTGATCTTGACCTTGAACAATTCCTCCATCGAGATGGGTTTGATGGGACCGAATAGCTCGTCTGGATTTCGAGTTGACTGTCTTTCGAGAGCTGCTCGTAATTCGGGTGACTCGGCCCAGTCGGGTCGCTTGAAGTCTGTCGATTTCTCGGAATCATCAGAATCAGAGTACCTGACATATCAGTAAATACCCCTAGCTGGAGATGAAGTGTGCACTCACTCGCTGTTGATATCCGGGAGGACAATATCTTCAGACTGGGTGTTCAAAGCCTTGTCGTCCAACTGAGTTTGCAGAGCCACACGCTGTTGTTGCAAGATATTCGAGGGACCACTCGATCCAGTAGGGATATGGGACCACTGGGGATGAGGATGCGTCCCAGTCATTCCCGAAGGTCGAGATGGCGGACCAAGGTTGGCAGGATTGGCAGCGACGAGCTTGACCGTAGACTGCTGTGCTTGAGGAGTCTGCATGGGAGCCGGAGGAGCAGTCCTGAATGCAGTTGGGCCAAGCTTGGCATTTGCGCTTGGAGCCTGAGAAGTACTGGCCTGAGGAATAGCACCCTTCATACTGGAAGTTGGTCTAAACGGTTCCCGAGCAGCCCCAGTTGGCTGAGGCTTTTTGGTGGGAGGAGCGATAGTAGACTTGGTGAGAGTAGGAGCCATCTTTCGTTTCCTGTTGGCCTCCTCTTCTGCGCTCTGGATCATCAGTCCCTTTCTCACATGTCGCTTTTGAAGTATACTGACCTTCTTCATTCGCTCTTCCTGGCTCTTTTGGTTCTGCGCCATATGCTGGTCCCTCTCTGCCCTCTTCCTCTCGACATCGGCCTTCATCTTCTGAGCCTTTTCAGCCTCATGCAATCGTTCCGCCTTGTCGTCTGCTGCCTTCTTTCGGACAGCTTCCAAACGTCTTGCCTCTGCCTGTTCACGGAAATTGAGCTTTCGGTTCGCGGCTGCGTCTTGCTCCTAGATCGTCAGCACATGTAGATGGATGGTATACTCAAGATTACATACCTTCTTAGCAGCAGCTTGCGCGAGCTGAACAGCCTTGACGGGCGCGGCAGTGGGCTTGACACCGAGCGTCTTTGCCGCGATGGTAGATGCTTGGTTGAGAAGACCATTGGAGGTAGCGGCCAAGCTGACGCTTGACGAGGATTTGGGAATACGAGGAACGGCCTGAGTATTAGTTCCATTGACACAAGGGGACGGAGGGCTTACATCAGCGGGCTGCTTGCCCTTCTGGACATGTTTGACATGCTGCGTCACACTTTCCATACCAGTCCGCATCGTCTCATCATCGTCTGCCTCGTCTTCCGTATCATCATCAACAACAATGACTTCCTCCTTCTTCACAGTGTGGACCATTCTGACGATCTCGGCAGCCTTCGTCTGAGGAGCAGAAGACTCGGCACGAGGCTGAGCGGCGTTGGAAGTAGCGGTTGCCTGTCGAAGGGCTTTGAGATGTGCAGGTGGAGAGACGATAGGAGTGGTTGACATCCTGATACTAGCGAGCTTGGGTGGAGTTTGCAGTCGAGGAGCGAGGGCAGCGATGGGCGCGACAGATTTTGACTGTGATTGGGAAACCACCTCGACCGCTTCATTCACTTCCAGCTCTTCCTCCTCCTCCACAAAGCTGATATCTTCTACCATCCTCTCCTCCTCCGCCTCTTCCTCTTCTTCAGTCTTGTCTGAGGCAGGATGGACTTCGACCTCGACAGGCTGAGATACTCGGGTAGGAGGTGAGACGACAGGTGTGGTCGATCGTTTGGCGACAGAAGGAACAGGCTTGACCTCTTTGACTTCATTGACATTGCCATTCATCAACCTATCCAGCTCTGCTTGAGCCTCCGCCTCCGCTTGTCGGTCATCCTCCAATTCCCTTGCCAGCCTCGCTGCTTCCTCTTCGGGTGTTTCCTTACCTCCGAAACCGAGACTCTTGGTCAAGTTGCGGATCAAACCGGTACCGACAGCAGCCTCTTGGCTTCTCCCATTAGCAAGAGCTGCTGCTTTCTGTTTTGCAAGCTCTTTCGCCTGATTGCTTTCTTTGATCTCCTCGAGTGCTTTCGTGACCTTCTGGATCTCGGCTTGCGCAGGAGTGGGCGCGGAGGGATGACTGATTTTACGCTCGAATGATGGTGCAGCGGGCGCGGCTACTACCGGGTTGTCAATCTTGACAACCTTCTCGGGCCTTGGTGCGGGTTCTTGCTCTTCAATACCCTGATCTGATTTTCGCTTGAGACCATTCGGTGGAGCGAGACTCTTTCGCAGACCGGCATAATCATCGTGGAGGGTAGGTCGAGCTTGGGAGACCACTGATTTGCGGAATGTCGAGGTGGCATCGGAAGTCCTGTTGACGTTGACCGGCACACCTCCAGATCCAAGGGCCTTCGAAAGCCATGATGATCGGACCGATTTGATGGGCGCGGCAACCGGAGGTGGAGCTGGTGTGGGCGCAGGAGCGCTTATGACTGGAGCTGAGACTGGTACTGATGCCGGAGCAGGTCGTAGCATGGCATCGATTGATGGTTGTGGAGCCGACTCTTTGCGTGCGGGTGATCTAGCCGCCTGCTGAGCAGCCAGACGAGGAGATAATGGTCGAGTACGAAGGGGAGATCGAATGGGTTGTCGGGATGATCCTGGGCTACTGCGCTCCGAAGGTCCCTCAGCAATCATAGATAGATCCTTTCGGTTAGGTTGGACTGGCGACTTAGCAGCTCGAGAAGAAGGTCGAGAATTGCTAGCACTTGAACTGGTGTTCGCTGCGTTTCGTGGTGATTGGGGTCGACCGGAGCGTGTTGGTGGTGATTTGGGAGTTGGACTGGCGATCGCTTGTCGCAGAGGTGACTTTGCAGGTCTAGTTGGTGAAGCTTGAACAGGTCGGACAGGGCTCAGAGCAGCACGAGTTGGGCGAGATGCCGGTGAACCTGATCCGACCGGGGGTTTGACGGCTTTTCTGATGGGTGCCGCAGACGGAGCGGCGTTCTCGCCATCCGCCTGTTTGCCTTTGCCCTTGTTTGCCTTGCTTGAGACCTCGACCGTAATTGGCTTATTGGCTCCCAATCTTGACTTCATTGGTGAGGGGGAAGTAGCGTTCATCGATCTTGGTTGAAGCGGTGATTGATTAGGTTGGAATAGTAGTCGAGCCTGTTGTTTAGCTTCGCACTCGGCGTGTCAACATCGGACTCACCGGACTGCCGTTCATGGATTTAGATGGGCTGAGGGCAAGTTTGGCATTGACATTCTTGATCTTGTCGGTCCTCTGTTTCTCCGCTTCCAACTTTGCCCTAGTCTTCTTGGCAGTAGCCGTCTTGGATGGTGTCTTTAGATGTTGAACGAAGGGAGCACTGAGTAGTCAGCTCCATGCACTATCTTAGACGAGTAGCATACCTGGAAGAAGAGCTAAAGACGGCTTCAAGATGAGCATCCAACCAACCATCTCCCTCTTCCGTGATTTTGAACTCCAATCCAGCTAAACATGTCTTGGCGACATTGTTGAGCTCGCTCCTGAAATTACTGATATAGTCGTCGAATGGTGCCATCTCCTGGCTTGATGTTGAAGCCATGGTGTCGTTATAAAATGAGTTGTAGCTATGTATGAAGCATGAGTTAGTATATGATATAGGTGATATGAGTTGGGTTGTTTTGTTTTGGTCAACCTCATTTCATTACGCGGTTTACCCTGAAAATCAACCCACGTGGTCTATTTGATTCCGCAAAATCAACTTGGATCAACAACTATAGAGTGGGTAAAGTATACTCTACAACGATATAATACATACATATAATCAACATGGCGGGTCTGGGCATGAGGGTAAGCTAGAATGAAAGAGAAATTCCCGATAAGCTGACTTGCAGACTAAGAAAGTGACGACTTACGGTAAGAAACGAACGGTGAGTTGACGACTGACTACTGAAGCTAAACCAACTTGTTGCTGACGGTTATAGGGGGTTGTATCATTATATCACGACAACAATACTCTTACGCCGACCAAGAATGATAGTGAGAGGGACTGGATCACTACATTCAGCAACCCCGCACCTGCCCCTTCAACGCCAACCACCAAAACCATCACCAAACCCACAACTAAACGAGCGCCATTGACAAGCAAGCTATCCAACGATATAGTAAATCTTCCTCCAGCTACATCTCAGAGAGTAATAAAGAAAGGGTCAAAGACGATATCAGTGTCGAGTGATGGATCAGATGTAGTCTTTCTGGACATCAAGAAGGAAAAGGCGAAACCTGTGGCTGTCAAGACCAAAGCCGCCAAACCTCGAGTCAAAGGTATCGCCACGCCACGCAGACCAGTCTTGGACGGTGTGATTCTTCCCTCGACAAAATCTTCCTCCCGTAGTGTCTCAAATACCACAGTCACCGTCTCCGATATCACTGAAGACGTCTCGGCTCTCACCATAGATGCGCCAACAACATCAACACCGCTGGAAGAGTTCAACAATCTAGTTTCGTCCTGTACTTTGACGGAAGTTCACGAATTCTCCTCTTTCATATCTTCGCCCGCCGTCGTTTCCCTACTTGACCCCGAATGTCAAGCATCTGGACCGAGCTTTAAGAAGATTGGCGAAGCGTCATATTCAGAGGTATATTCAATGGGTATTCAGAAGGGCAAGAAGATCGTTATCAAGGTCATTCCTCTTGTTGGACATGGAAATGAGGTCTCAGTCAGAGCGGATGGCAAGGAGCTACCGGATACGAGTTATGCGAGGGATGTCTTGAGGGAGCTGGAGATCACGCAGAGGATGGGCGGAAGTGAAGGAGCTACGAGTCGTTTCGTCAATATCCTAGGGTGAGTCCAACTCATCTTTGGTGGTGAGTCATACTGACGGTTTAGATCATATATCGTCAAAGGCAAATATCCACAGTCTCTGGTGGATCAATGGTGGGATTTCAAGACATCTGTGGGATCTTCAAGTGCCTGTCCTGGTGAGTGGAGGACAATATTGACTTCGACATGGTCCCTGACGACCAGAGTTGTTCGATGATAATCAGCATTACACCCTCATTGTCCTCGCGGATGGTGGCCTCGATCTCGAGTCATTCCAATTCGACGCTACGATAGGCTGGAAGCAGGCAGCAGGGGTGTTCTGGCAGGTCGTGGATGCACTCGCACATGCTGAGCAATGGACGTCTTTTGAAGTGAGTCTCATATATTACCACATAAGAAAAGAACTGATAGGTAGCACCGTGATTTACACGAAGGTCAAATCCTTATCTCCCCTTCGCCTGTCTCAGGACCGAGTTCCGAGCTGGACTGCTTGAGTGAATCACAGACAGGAGTCAAGGTCACTATCATCGACTTTGGTCTTTCCCGACTATCTCTCCCAGGCAAAACTTCATCGACTTGGTCGGAGCTACCGGCAGAGGTATATGAGGGCAAGGGTGATCAATGGGATGTCTACCGCTCGATGAGGGATCAGATAGCAGGTGACTGGGCGGGCTTCCATCCAGAAACAAATGTCCTAGTACGTCTCACGATATTTCTCCGGACTCTAGCTGACGGTTAAAGTGGCTACACTACATTGTTCGATATCTGCTCAACCGAACGAAAACATTACGCAAACCTCGCCAAGTCCGTCCAGCACGAAGAACAAGAACGAATGTCGCCCGTAAATCCGACATCACAGAACCAGGGGTCATAGAGGCTTATGAAAGCCTGAAAGAGGTCGAAGAGTGTCTGAAGAGTGGAGAGGGTATGGGAGCCGCGAGAGATGTCCTAGAATGGGGACGAAGCAAGGGATGGGTTGGGACCGCCAAGGTATAGCGGGGCATGTTTTGGGACTTTCACTTTCTTCCATTTTGGGTGTAATCTTACAGTGTAGGTATAAGTACAGCTTTATGTGATATTATAATACACTGCGACTAACAATGCTCTTCTGACGATGTTGATCGTCTCTTCCTCGCCTATCGTCTTGATTGACTACCTCATCCGATCGACGCCAATTGGTAGAAGGCCACCGGAACAACTCGGACACTTGGAATACTACCGAGACCCACCTCGATCGACGGTCATGTACAAATGGGCTCAACTTCCGTTCATGACTGCCATTTCGGGTACAGGAGGCATGTACGGACGACGCTCCTTCGAGGTGGCGCATTGCCGAGCTTTTGAGGATGAGAAGGGAGTGTTGATTAACATCGAGACAGATATATCGGACCTTTCATCCTGACGGAGGATGAGGCAAAAGGAGATGACTACAGGCGATGTTGTCATGGAGGTTGAGAAGGTCGAGTCTCTGGACTTTGGTCTACCTTTCATGCCCCTACGTTCCTTTCCTTTCACTATCCGGCCTTGCAGAACCTCCCTTGATTGTTGGCTCCTGGTGACCTCCCTCACGGTCGACATCGTCGACGGTATTCCTTCCATCCCGCTGTGGAGTATGTGTGTGAGTGGATACCCCTTCCTTTCGAGGTCACTTGGCAAAGGGGAATCGTCCTTTGTGTCACAAACACAGAGAATACGTATACATATACAGTATTCACACATCGGTATCACAACCCAATATTCTTACATTGCACATCTCATCTTCTCAAATTTGTGATTACGACCTGAGAATGACACTAGAAAGCCTTCGAGACAAGATTTCTCTTCGTGCGCAAGAACGTGCAACGGGCTCATATACAAAGCGTAGAGTCGAGGAAAAAGGCTCGACCGGTCAGAAATTTTTGGTCACGAAGAAGGTATATCTTCTCAGACCCTTGCATTCTGTCGCTGAGATCTCAGCCAAAATCCTTATGGGATGGATTTGGAAAAACTGCAACCGGGAAGGTACAATGCCGCAGTAGGACTGGGAAGTCGACGCATGAGACATTCCCCGACACCGCGTCGGAGCGAGAAGCCCCTCCCAGCAGTGGTGAGTCGACTTGCTTTCTCAACATGGTGGCACGGTTGACAATCACAGACAGGACTCAGGCGTGGGACACTCAAGTCGGAAGCGTAGGGCGACCTATGGACGAAGGTGAGACTCGATACGATTCTGAGTTTCCGTCAAAGAAGGACAGGAGCAAATCGAACAAGAGCAAGGCAAGCGGGACAATGTAGGGCGGTGGACGGGCGTATCTGATACTACCGTACATGATGTAGTATACAGTAGTGTTTCATGTATGTCGTATATGCTCGACCAAGTCATCGCCTGCTAGAAGTGCAAGGTAAGTCAGGTCACAGAAGTCCGAGTGCTCGACCAAGTCCGTGAGTGATATGATACCTGCCGGTCGGAAAGAGTAGGATGTTGCCACTTGCTTGTGGTCATACCTAGTCATCGTGGACAAAGGCAATCACAGTAAGGCTCGGATCATGCGGCCGCGACAGGTTAGCTCTCCCGACGAAGGTCAGATGAGGACGGAAAAGGTACTGCACGTCTTGTACCGCCACTCCACAACCTCCCTCTGCATAGCCTTAGGTGACCCAGCCTATCCTTTCATCAAGTGCTCCTGCAGGTCTGACGCTGGCAGGGTGAGATGTCGAGGATATCCCGTCTTTTGACTGGTCTCGTGGTCCATCAAGGGATGGAGAAATGTCAAACTACATCCAGCACATCTCGTTCAGTGATATACCGCACTCGGACATCATCATTTTCCCCAATATGCCGACCAGCTTACCATTGTCGACGTAAACGGCTCACCAAGCCGGTTGTCGTCATGTCATCAATCGCAGTATTGCGACCAATGAACGCTGTACAAGCCGAGAAGTGGTCGGGTGCTTACAGCGAGCCAATACGGACGCTGGAGGAAGACGTAAGCTGAGTCGTCTAAGCAATCCAAGCAGTCGTCGTAGTCGAATGAAGCGGAGGACCACTCGGTCGATCCCTTACCGTAATAAATGTGAGCCGGCCCTCAAATATCTATCAGTCGTGCTTAATAATGTCAGCGGTACGGTCAGAACGCTGAAGCGGGACCAAGCTGGGAGTTGATAGCCGCGGATAGGTACCAGAGGCGATGGCCTCACCAGCTCGACGACGCTCCCGACAGCCCACAAGCAGGCGATCATGACTGACACTAAGGCATAAGGCAGGGCGACCAAATGAGACGAAGAGTGGAGAAACCTCAAGCCACCTGCGGATAGTCGGGAGGGCCACGAAGTTCAGCTAAGATGTGGGGCGTCTCCTTCCGGATGATGACAAGGGCGATTCGCGCATAGGTGAGCTAGTCCTCCAGACCCGAGAAATCCCACGTCTCCTCAGAACACAGACGCAATGCAAGGGATCCATCTGTAGTACATGATAGAAGAACCTACATCCCCTCCTCCTACTAATTGTCGAAAGAGTTGATGGTACACCAAAGAACAAGTCCACGTCCAATCCCACATCCAGTTCGTATAACCATGATTGTGAATCAAGACGATTACTTCTTTCCCTTGGCGGGTTCTCCGGCCTTTGCCTTGGCTGTTCCACGGACCTGACATTAGGTTTTGTTGTTCGATGAAGTGGGTGTAACGTACCTTCTTGGATCGGTTCTTCCTCTCCTTCCTGAGTTTCCTGGAAGCCTTGGTGACCTTCTCAGCTAGTCCTTGCTGAAACAAATCAGCACTATGCGAGGCAAGAGAGGTAATGGTGGACATACCCTGATGAGCCTGTACTTGGGCTCGAACTTCTTCTGCGATTCCTCATCATCGTAGATCAAACCGAAACCCTGGGTGGATCCACCTCCGAACTTGGTCTTCAAGCCAAAGACGACAACCCTCTTCTTCTCGGTCTTGTACAAAGCGGCGAGCTTGTCGCTGAGCTCATCTCGGGACAAGTTGGGTCGGGTGGGGTGTAGGATGGTAACGACGAATTGCTTTCGGTTGAGCAGTCGGTTGGTGATGAACTTGGAAGTTCGGACAGTAACGGGGCCGGCAGCGTCCTGATTGTTAGCTTTCTGTGTCTATACCTATGTCCGATGGTCCTGATCCAAGTTGGAAGTAGGATGATGGTGTGCGCGTGATCGTCCATATTTCCTCCTCCTCGTCCAGAGTATGCTGCCTGAAATCCCCCTTCGATCCGCACACCATATCCTGTATCCTATATCCCTGTTGTATCCCTCCAGCATATGTGCATAATGACTTACCATATTGATATATGTCCTAAAAGATCAGTCCAACGGTAAAGAGTAAAGCACAGATATTCTCTTGTTGCCTCTTAATTCGATCTGCCTGCTTTACTCCCATTCCACCTATTACTCAGGGTAACCACATGAGATTTAATGCAACGGAGTTTCGCGGCGTTTGGTACTGTAGTGTGGCACTTTATCCTAATATATTTTAATTGAATTAATCCCATTCCCATTCCATTCTCTGTGCCTGACTGTCTACTCGCGGCCGATGATGCTTGGCATCGACTGGTCAATCCGATACGAGATTCCAATCTGATAAAGAAAGAGGCAAGTGAAGTTGGGTCAT
>Ga0265798_10010992_pt1 | contig 11077 bp, 12 predicted proteins | sample P3T30metagenome_FD_192430 | JGI IMG/M metagenome (GOLD analysis project Ga0265798, IMG submission 192430) | Plant litter microbial communities from East Loma Ridge, Irvine, California - P3 T30 | ecosystem: Environmental > Terrestrial > Plant litter > Unclassified | place: USA: California... | reverse complement strand
GCGCAGTTCGGCCAGCCCGAGATCAAGCTCGGCGTCATGCCGGGGATCGGCGGCAGCCAGCGGCTCACGCGGTTCGTCGGCAAGTCGAAGGCCATGGAGATGTGCCTGACCGGCCGGATGATGGATTCCGCCGAGGCCGAGCGCGCCGGCCTGGTCACGCGGGTGGTCCCGGCGGACCGGCTGCTCGACGAGGCGCTCAAGGCGGCCGAGATCATCGCGTCCATGTCGCTGCCGATCGCCATGATGACCAAGGAGGCGGTCAACCGCTCGTACGAGACCACGCTGACCGAGGGCGTGCGCTTCGAGCGCCGGGTCTTCCACGCGATGTTCGCCACCCAGGACCAGAAGGAGGGCATGGCCGCCTTCGTGGAGAAGCGGCCGGCCCGGTTCGAGAACACCTGAGCGAGGATGGGCGATGGACGTCCTGGACCGCGATAGCGAAGCGCGCTTCGAGATGGCGTTCCCACGCGCGATCGTTGCCCAGAAGGCGCGCGGGCGCGAGGAGACCATCAACGAGCATCTCGTGACGCTGTTGGCCTTCGACGTGGCTCCGGAGACCCGGGCGGTCTGGCGCAAGGAGCTGGTCCGGCACTTCCGGTTCCTGGCGGCGCTGCGGGTCGAGCCCGGCGCGAGCCTCGTCCCGGCGCGGGACTGGTGGACCTGGCTCTATGCCGACCCGTTCGAGAACAACGAGGCCGGCTACACGGCCGGCCTGATCGGGCTCGACGCCGACGACTTTCCCCGCAACGGCCGCGCGGTGGAGGCGATCGCCGAGGAGATCCGCCATTTCCACGCCGGCATGGTGCAGCGCCTCGCGCGCGGCCAGGCCGGCGAGGACCTGATTCCCGCCTGAGGGCGGGATGCGGCCGGATCTGCCGGCCGAACAAGAACGACGGGGGGAACGACCATGCCCAGCTTCCGGGAGGCCCGCGATCTGCTGCTGGCCCATCGCACCGACTACGCGGCGGCGGTTTCGGCCTTCGCCTGGCCGGACCCGGTGCCGTTCAACTGGGCGCTCGACTGGTTCGACGCCGAGCTCGCAGCCCCCGAGAGCCGCGACCGCACCGCGCTCCACATCGTCGAGGCCGCCGGCGGCGCCGAGCAGAGCCTGACCTTCGGGCAGATGGCGCGCCGGTCCAACCAGGTCGCCAACCACCTGCGCGGGCTCGGGCTCAAGCGCGGCGACCACCTGCTCCTGCTGCTCGGCAACGTCCCGGCCCTGTGGGAGACCATGCTGGCCGCGATGAAGCTCGGGGCCGTGGTCATCCCGGCCACCACCCTGCTCACGGCGGACGAACTCGCCGACCGCCTGGCCCGCGGCCGGCCCCGGGCGATCGTGGCCGGGCCGGAGCAGCTCGGGCGCTTCGCCGGGCTGGAGACCGGCGAGGCGATCCGCATCGTCACCGGCGCGGCGACGGCGGGCTGGAGCGCCTTCGACGACGCGTCCGGCGCACCCGAGACCTTCACGCCCGACGGGCCCACCGCGGCCGACGACCCGCTGCTGCTCTACTTCACCTCCGGCACTACCGCGAAGCCGAAGCTGGTCCGCCACAGTCACCGCTCCTATCCGGTCGGAGCGCTCTCGACGATGTACTGGCTCGGGCTCAAGCCCGGGGACGTGCATTGCAACGTGTCCTCGCCCGGCTGGGCCAAGCACGCGTGGTCGTCGTTCTTCGCACCGTGGAATGCCGGCGCGACCATCCTGGTGATCAACCAGGCCCCGTTCAACGCCTCCGCCCTGCTCGCGCAGCTGGAGCGCACCGGCGCCACCACGCTCTGCGCGCCGCCCACCGTCTGGCGGATGATCATCCAGGAGGACCTGACCGGCCGGACGCTGGCTTTGCGCGAGGTCTGCGCCGCCGGCGAGCCGCTGAACCCCGAGGTGATCGAGCGGGTGAAGGACGCCTGGGGCGTCACGATCCGCGACGGCTACGGCCAGACCGAGACCACGGCCCTGATGGCCAACACCCCCGGCCAGCCGGTGGTGCCGGGCGCCCTCGGCCGGCCGCTGCCCGGCTATCGCGTGCGTGTGCTCGACGCCGACGGCGCGCCGGCCAGCGAAGGCGAGGTCTGCCTCGAACTCGGGACGCACCGCCCCGCCGGCCTGATGCAGGGCTACGACGACGGCACCGGCACCCTGTCGGGGGCCGAGGGCGCGCTCTACCGCACCGGCGACGTCGCCTTCGTGGACGACCAGGGCTGCTACACGTTCGTGGGCCGGGCCGACGACGTGTTCAAGTCGTCGGGGTACCGCATCAGCCCGTTCGAGCTGGAGAGCGTGCTGATCGAGCATCCGGCCGTGGCCGAGGCCGCGGTGGTGCCGATCCCTGATCCGATGCGCCACACGATCCCGAAGGCCTACGTCTCGCTGGTGGCGGGCGCCTCGGCCGGCCCGGAGACGGCGCTGGACATCTTCCGCTTCACCAATGCCCGGCTGGCGACGTTCAAGCGCCTGCGCGGTCTCGAATTCGTCACCGAGCTGCCGAAGACCATCTCGGGCAAGATCCGCCGGGTTCAGCTGCGCCGGCTGGAGCATGACGGCGTCACCGAGGACCCGCACCGGGGCCGGGCCTATACGCAGGCGGATTTTCCCGAGCTGAAGGGCGAGACGGAACGCAAGCTCGACCAGACGGCGGGGTGATTCGGGGGTGCCGGGGCCGTAAGGGGCCCTCAAGGTTTCCGGTTTCCGAACCGGAAGCCACGGATTTGCCGATGTTCCCAAGTCCCCCGTCGACGTTGTCGCGCTAGAGCCCGCCGCGGCGGGCGAATCGATAAAATTGCGCGGATCCGCTTCAGCCCCGCGGAGGCTCTGCGGCGCAATCCTGTCTTCAACAACGAGGACGGGTTCGATGGGCGCGGGGCTTCTCAAGACGGTTCGGGTGACGCTCGCCGGCGCGCTGGTGCTGCTCGGCCTCGCGGCCACCGCGGAGGCCCAGACCCTGGCGAGCCTCCCGGTGGAATCCGGCGCGAAGGTGCTCAGCGACGCGCGGCCGATCGCGGCCTGGGTGACGTTCTGCCAGTCCTACGCGGCGGAATGCGCCGTGGACCGGAGCGAGCCGGCGCGCATCACCCTGACCCCGGCGGTCTGGGCCACCATCGTCTCGGTCAACCGCCGGGTGAACAGGACGGTCGAGCCGATGACCGACATGGATCATCTCCATGTCGCCGACCGCTGGGACCTGGCCGAGGACGGCATCGGCGACTGCGAAGACTTCCAGCTGCTCAAGCGCCACCTGCTGGCCGAGGCCGGGCTGCCCCGCCGGGCGATGCGCATGACCGTGGTGATCGACGAGAAGGGTGAGGGCCACGCCGTCCTGACCCTGATCACCGACCGCGGCGACCTGATCCTCGACAACAAGACCAGCGTGATCGAGGCCTGGCACAAGACCGGCTACGTGTTCATCAAGCGCGAGAGCCAGGATGCGACGGCGTGGGTCTCGCTCGGCGGCGTCACCTCGCCGGTCACCACTGCCAACCGCTGATCGGGATTTCGATCTCCAGCCGGTCGCGGTTGCCCAGAAGGCTCGGCCCTGTGGCGAGGTTCAGGGGCGGCGACGCGGGATCGGGAAACGCGTGGCAATGCGACCGTCCCGCCACGGCTGCCCGACGTCCAAGGCCGAAACAGCACTCCGTCATCCCGCGGCTCCGGAAGCGAGCCTAGGATTTAGAGCCGCCGACGGCGAAAAATCCGGATGTTGCGGCGGGTCTGGGTCCCGGGCTCCGCTTCGCGGCCCCGGGATGACGGAATTGTATCGAGGGCCTGCATGCACCGGCTACGCGCCGTAAGGCGTGTCCGACAGTGCGCTGCCCGCCCTCGGGACCCGGAACACCCGAGCCCCGGACCTCGAAACCTAGATTCGAAAGAGCCCGTTCAGGCGGCGCGGCTCAGCGACGGCTGAGCAAGGGTGGCCACGAAGGTCTCGACCCGGCCGATGAAGCCGGCGAGGTGCGGGGCGATGCCCCGAAGGCTGGCGAGGTCGCGGACCAGGATGTCGCGCGACAAGGCACGGTCGCCCTCGGTGGGCGAGCCGGCCAGGTAGGCTTCCACGGCGTGCTCGGCGATGCCGATGGCACCGGCCCGACCATCCTCGGCGAGCGCTCTGATCACCTGCTGGATGGCGGGCTGCATCGTGAAATCCTTCTCTGGGATGGGGCGATCCCGCAGGGGGATGGCTGGGTTCTTGCGAGGTGATCGATCCGCCCGCGAATCTCGCCGCGGGCCACCCCTGTCTCAAGCCGGCAAAGCTCGGTCGAATCAAGGCTTTCCAGAGGGGAGCAGGGCGGCCATTCCGCCAGCGCATGCTCTGGGCTGCAGCAACGCGGATGCAACGCAGCCCTCAATGGGAACCGATCCGAAGGCTCGCGCGTTTATCGCCTCGTCTTTAACCATTGTGCGTTGCACGCCCGCGTGTCACCCTCCCGTCATCATCGGGCGATGGGGCGTGATCCATGCGGCACGCGGATGGTGGGATTCCGGCTCTCGCGTTCCTGGCGCCCCACTGGCGCGGATGGTCCGCCCCGCTGCGCCGAGCCCGGCAGGCCGCGAGCCTCGCCCTGGTGGGCACGATCCTGATGCTCGGGGGCGCCAACACCCGCGCCCATGCCCGCTTGAACCTCCCCGATAGCACTCCGGCTCCCGAAGCCAGCGGCCCGGTCGGTGCGATCGCGGGCTGGACGGAGTTCTGCCGGCGCCTGCCGGAGGAATGTACCCTCGATGTCGCGCAGCCCGCCGCAATCCCGCTCACCGTGGCGGTGTGGCGGACCCTGCGTAGCGTCAACCGCCGGGTCAACGCGCGCATCCGGCCGATCACCGATCAGGCGCATTGGGGCGTCGTCGATCGCTGGGACTTCCCGGACGACGGCTTCGGCGACTGCGAGGATTACCAGCTGTTGAAGCGCCGGATGCTGGCCGAGCGCGGCCTCTCGCGGCGGGCCCTGCTGATGACCGTCGTGATCGACGAGACCAATGCCGGCCACGCGGTGCTGACGGTGCGCACCGACCACGGCGACTTCATCCTCGACAACAAGACCGACGCGATCCGCCCGTGGCGGCGCACCGGCTACAGCTTCATCAAGCGCGCGGGCCAGGACGGTCAGGCCTGGGTCTCGCTGGAGGGCAAGGAGGGCGCCGCCCAGGTGGCCACCGCGGAGCCGTGAACCGCGCGCTCGCCGAGGCGGAGGCCGGTCCACCCCAGCGAGTCGACCCGACCCATCGGGAAAACCGCCGGACATGGGGGCCGACCCCGGTGCGTCAGGGCGTCAGCCAGGCGTCGTCGCGAGCCTCGCGCAGGGCCTGCCGGATGGCGGCGGCGAGATCGTCGACGCGCGGGCTGGCTCCCCGGTCGGACCGGCGGAGCATGAGGCCCAGGGACGGCAAGGATGGAAGACCATGCCCGGCGGCCTCGAGCATGCCGACCGAGGAGGGCAGGCCGATCGGGGTCCGCACAGCGATTCCCAGGCCGGCCGCCGTGGCCGCCCAGAGGCCTCCGAGGCTCGGACTGACGAAGGCGGATACGCCAGCTCAATCCGTGCCTGTCCAGGTGCTCGCAGGCGAGCGTGCGCAGCAGGCAGGGTGCCTCGAGGGCGATGAGCGGCAGCGGCTCGCCTCCCGCTCCGTTCCACAGGGGCCCGCCATCGGACCCGTCCGGGCTTTCAAGCGGCTGGACGCCCACGTGCGGCCCCGGTCTGCCGCGGTCTCACGCCCCGACCAGCATCGCCGCCAGATCGAGGGCGACCCGGCCCGACAGCAGGCCCCAGCCGCAGGCGATCACGGTCGCCAGCATCACGAACGGCATCGGGCGGCCCTCGATCCTCCGGCCGCGCACGGTGTTGCGCAGGATGATGAAGGGGGCCGAGAAGGCTAGCATCGGCAGGGCCGCCACCGCGGGCAGGCCGCCCCGCTCCAGCAGGCTGAAACTCGCCCGCCGCGCCGCGAACAACTCGAAGGCGCTGGCGATCAGCCCGGACAGCGCCAGGCCGATGCACAGCGTCCGGATCGACTCCAGGGCGGCGGGCGTGAGGACTATTATTCGCGCTCCTAAAACAGGTTGCGCGGAGTTTAGCCACACGATTTACCCGATGTTAAGCAATCACCCGGGTTAGCGTTAACCTGTGCACAGGCGCGGGCCGGTGGAACCCGGCCCGCGGGCCGTGCCTCAGGCCTCGTCCTCGAGATCGATGTCGAGGATCGCCATGCGGAAGACGAAGGAATCGTCGCCGTCCTCCTTGTCGTCGGCGATCACGCCGATCGACTCCTCGCCGATGAACACCTCGGCGGTATCGCCCGTCTTCATCGCGGTCAGGCGGATGTTGTTGTTGGCGAACTTGCGGCGCAGGTAATCCTGCAGCTTCGCGGTCTCGGCTTTGGTCACGCTGTCTTGCCTCCCCTGTCGGCGTTGGCGCCCCGGATCGGCGGAGGGCTTGCCACGCCCGCGGCGGAGCAGCAAGCGCATCGGCCGAGCGCGGCGGCGGTGGGTCAGATGCCGTCGCCCACGTGGATGAACTGATCGAGGGCGACCAGCTGGTCCATGGCCCGGGCCGGATCGTCGCAGCCGGCGGTGCCGACGACGCGGGCCGGCACACCCACCACCGTGGTGTTGGCCGGGACCGGCCGCAGGACCACGGAGCCGGCCGCGACCCGGGCGCAGGCGCCGACCTCGATATTGCCCAGGATCTTGGCGCCGGCGCCGATCATCACGCCGCGGCGGATCTTGGGGTGGCGGTCGCCGCGCTGCTTGCCGGTGCCGCCCAGCGTCACCCCGTGGAGGATCGAGACGTCGTCCTCGACCACCGCGGTCGAGCCGACCACGAGGCCGGTGGCGTGGTCGAGGAACACGCCCCGGCCGATGCGGGCGGCCGGGTGGATGTCGCACTGGAACACCTCGGAGACCCGGCTCTGCAGGTAGAGCGCGAGGTCGCGCCGCCCCCGGGTCCAGACGTGGTGGGCGAGGCGGTAGGCCTGGAGCGCGTGGAAGCCCTTGAAGTACAGGACGGGCTCCAGGGCCCGCAGCGTCGCGGGATCCCGGTCGATCACGGCCCCGATATCGGCGCGAAACGCGTCTCCGATGGTGGAGTCGGCCGCGATCGCCTCGTGGAACGCGTGCGCGACCAGTTCGGCGGGCAGCGACGGGTGCCCGAGCCGGGCCGCGACCCGGTGGCCGACCGCGCCCTCCAAGGTGGCGTGATTCAGGATGGTCGCGACGATGAACGAGGCGAGCTGCGGCTCCGTGCGCAAGACGTCCTCGGCCTCGGCGCGCAGCCGCGACCAGACCGGATCGCAGACGGCGAGGTCCCCTGCGTCGCGGCCGAAGGCTGGGCTGAGGGCTGGACTGGCACTCATGAACGGTGGCTCGCGATCGAGGTGTCTGGTGCGCGCTTCGCTGCCGCGGATCCGGCCTCATGGCCGGGTGGAGCCGGGCGCTGCGGCGAAGCTCCGGCATCCCGGCCGACGCGGTGAACGACCGCGCCGTTGCGGGTCATCCTAGCACGTCGTCCTACAGGGTGAGCTATGCGCGGGGCGCTTGGTCTGGGGCATCGTGCGTTCCGGCAAGTGGCCGCCCGTGACGGCGCCTACCATAGCGTGGTGCGCCGCAGCGCAGCGATCAAGGGTGGCAGGCGTGCGGGAGAGGCCGCGCCTTTGTCGCTGTCAGCGGTTCCGTCGCGGGCGCGGGCTTGTTTCAGCCGGCGACGGCCACTTCGCCGAACCGCGCCTCGATCGTCGAAACGAGGCGGTCGACCATGGTCTGGAGCGGGATGTCGGAGGTGTCGACCGTGGCCGAGGCCCGGGCGTATAACGGCTCCCGGCTCGCCAGCACCGCCCGCAGCTCCTGCATCGCCGAGGCATGGTCGCCGGTGGTGGCGAGGTGCCCCTGCTCGCGCACGCGGCTCATGTGCTCCTCCGGCCGGGCGCGGAGCCAGACCGTGTAGAACGCCTGGAGCAGCAGGTCGTAGGTCAGCGGCTCGGCCACGATGCCGCCGCTCGTCGCCAGGATCAACGGGCCGGGATGCTCGGTGAGGCGGCGCAGGGCCGCCTGCTCCAGGCGGCGGTAGCCCTCCTGGCCGTAGATCGCGAAGATCTCCTGCACCGAGAGCGCGTTCTCCCGCTCGATCTCGGCGTTCAACTCCACGAAAGTCCAGCCCAGGCGCTCGGCCGCGAGCTTGCCGAGCGTCGACTTGCCGGCGCCGCGCAGTCCGATCACCGCGACGCGCAGGCGCCCGCTCGATTCGGAGCGGCTGCCGCCGGAGAGCGCCTCCTTGGCGGCGGCGATCTGGGCCGGATTCGCCTGGCCGAGCAGGTCGCGCACCACGGGCCAGTCGGGCAGGCCGTCATTGCCGGTGATCAAATCGTCGAGGCGCACGCCCATGGCGTTGGCGACCCGCCGCAGCAGGATGATCGAGACGTTGCCCTGTCCGCCCTCGAGCTGCGCGATGTAGCGCTCGGAGAGGCCCGAGGTCTGGGACAGCACCTTGCGCGACAAGCCACGCACGGTGCGCGCGTGCCTGACGCGGCGCCCGAGATCCGTGAGAAAGAGCGATTCCTGTTCCAACACGCCGCTCATGGCGTCGTCCGCTTTCCTGCCAGCCCGAAAGCAGAGTGCTTGCCCTGCATGTCTGCCACTTCAAGATGCATTGTGATTCGCAACCTAGGATCGAGCGGGTGCTTGCTCGACCGTTCGTGCGAAGCCTGGCGTACCCTACCCTGAAGTCTGTATTGCGCCGCCTGTATCCGGCCGCTTCGACCGGTCCACGGGCCATGGCCGCACCGGCCCGACCCTGTTGCTGGCGTATCGTCTATGTGTTGCGGATCGGCCCAGTGGTCAAGCCTTGAGCAGGATCCTCGTGTGGGCAGATTTTGGACAAGCAGTGGTTGTCCGGCCCCGATCGGACCGGCTCCGCCTCACTCGACCGGGATGGCCGTGGCCTCGCGGACGGGTGCCGCCGCGGGCGGCGCGCGGCGCGGCGTGGCGGCGGCCAGCAGCTGGATCGACGGGCGGCGCGGCGGCAGCGGCACGTCGACGGTCTCGGTCACCCCGCTGGTCGCCGCCGCTTGCGTCATCGCGGCGCCCTGGAACGCTCCGGCCGGCTCGGCCTGCGGTGAGAGGCGCAATTCGGCGAGCTGGGCCGGCGCGGCCTCCGCGCTGCCAAGGCCTGCCGGGCGGCGCGGCGGAAGCGGAACCTCCACGGTCTCGACCGCGGCCACCTGCACGGCGGCGGCCGGCGCGGCACCCGCGGCGGCGGGCTCGACGGACAGGCTTGCATACGTGACGGAGCCGCTGAGGGCGTCCGGACGCCGGGGCGGGAGCGGGACCTCGACCGTCTCGCTCGGCACCGCCGCGACGGCGGCCGCGGTGGGGGCGTAGGCCAGGGCCCCCGAGGCGGCGCCGGGATCCGTGACGCCGCCGCCGAACAGGCTCGCCAACGCGCTGGCCGAGGCCGCGACGGGGGCCACCACCGCGGCGACCTCGGTGGAGATGCCCTGGCGCTTGGCCGCGTAGTAATAGCCGCGGTTGTAGTACTGGTAGGCTTGGCTGACGTTGCCTTGGGCGGTGCGATAGGCGCCCGCCAGGTAGGCGACGCCGTAGCGCAGGTTGGTCGCCGGATCGTAGAGGCCCGCCGCGTCGCCGGTGTAGCCGAGGCTGCGCGCCGTCGCGTGCTTGATCTGCATCAGCCCGAGGGCGCTGCCGCCCTTGGCCTTCGGGTTGTAATTGCTCTCGCGCTTCACCACCGCGTGGACGAAGCTCGCCGGGACGCCGTTCGCCTTGGCCTGCTGCTCGATCAGCGCATCGATGTTGTCGCGCGCGCCCTGCCCGAAGGCGGCCACGGGCACGACCGCGAGAGCGGCAGCCAGGAAGAGGCGATGCATTCCGAGACCCGGTCCTGCTTGTTCTGTGGTCAAGCTAGGTCGCGGGGAAATGAGGCCGTAAAGGGGCCCGGATCCGGCAGCCTGTGGGCGCGTGGAGTGTCGGGCACCCCTGTGCCTTGTCGGTCACAGGGCGGCGCCGTCGGTTAACCATCCCGGTTATCCACAGCGTGCGGGCCTGGACAGTCAGGGCAAAATGAAGCGCGCGACCCCGTGGGCGAACCCGTCCGCGCCGTTGCCGTCCGTCACGGCGCTGGCGGCCGCCTTCACACCCGGGTCGGCATTGCCCATCGCCACCGAGAATCCGCTGCGGGCGAACATCGGCTGGTCGTTCCCGGCATCCCCGAAGGTGGCGATCCGCTCGGGCGGGATGCGCAGATGCGCGCTCATCCAGGCCACGAACTGCCCCTTGTCGAGCCCGGGCGGCGTCACGTCGAGATAGTAGGCCTGGGAGCGGTGCACCGTGGCGCGCCCGGCCAGCGCGGTCCCGATCCGGGTCTCGCAATCGGCCAGGTGCGCGTGGTCCCGGCTGACCCCGACGATCTTCGAGGCTGCCCCCATCAGGCTGCCGAGATCGGCCACCACGCGCGGCTCGGCGCCGATCGTCCGGCGCTCGAGATCCGTGTAGGGGCCCTCCGGGTCGCGCAGGCACCAGGCCCCCTCGGCGAAGACCCAGACGTCGAGACCCTCGGCCTGAAGGCGTTCCAGCGCCGCCCGCGCGGCGGCTTCCGGGATCAGCCGCTCCGCGAGGGTCGAGAGATCGGGCCGGACCACGCTGGCGCCATTGAACGCCCCCATCGGTAGGTCGAGGCCGAGGGCGTCGACGAGGCCCCGCAGGCCCAAAGGCGGCCGGGCCGACGCGATGCTGAATCCGATCCCGGCCGCGCGCAGGCGCTTCACCGCCGCGATCGTCGAGGGGGCGAGCTGCTTGTCGTCGGTCACCAGCGTGCCGTCGACATCGGAGATCACCAGGGCGATGCCGCTCGCCTTGGGTGCGTCGGACGCCATCGCTCAGGTCCTTCCGGCGGGGAGGGGGGCCTCCGCGGCGAGCTGCGCCACGACACGGTCGGCGACGGTCACCGGCGCCGCGTCGATCCCCACGATGATCGGCTGCTCGTCGGGGCCGGGGATTTCCAGGGTGGCGAACTGGCTGTCCAGCAGCCGGGGCGACATGAAGTGGCCATGGCGCTCGGCGAGGCGCTTGGACACGAGGGCCCT
>Ga0265798_10010990_pt1 | contig 11077 bp, 9 predicted proteins | sample P3T30metagenome_FD_192430 | JGI IMG/M metagenome (GOLD analysis project Ga0265798, IMG submission 192430) | Plant litter microbial communities from East Loma Ridge, Irvine, California - P3 T30 | ecosystem: Environmental > Terrestrial > Plant litter > Unclassified | place: USA: California... | reverse complement strand
AGAGTTCGAAGAGGAATGCGATCTTCTTCTCTACGCTTCCGGTATCTTGAACAACTACAAGTGGCCTGGCATCAAAGGCATCAACAGCTTCAAGGGTCGCATTGTCCACACCGCGACATGGCCGAAAAATTATCAAAGTGAGCAGTGGAAGGACGATCGCGTGGCTGTCATTGGATCTGGTGCTTCTTCCATCCAAACAGTACCGACCATGCAACCACATGTAAAGCACATGGATATCTTCGTCCGAACCGGAGTGTGGTTCGTCCAAATCGCGAACAACTACGGCCAGAATAAGGAGTACTCGCAGGAAGAGCGCGATGAGTTCCGGAAAGACCCGCGTAAGCTCGTTGCGCATGCCAAAGATATCGAGAACCAGGTCAACGGGTTGTGGGGCGCGTTCTACGCCGGGAGTGAAGCGCAGAAGGGCGCTCAAGAGCTGTTCAGGGAGAGGATGAAAGAGTTCCTAAAGGATGAACGACTATTGGAGGGATTCACCCCGAAGTTTGAGGTTGGCTGTAAGTTGCATACAGCCTTGAAAAAAAGGCCCGGAACTAACTTCCCGCAGGCCGTCGCATAACCCCCGGCGACCCCTACATGAAAGCCATCCAAGAGCCAAACGTCGACGTCCACTTCACCGGCGTAAACGAAATCACCGAAACCGGCGTCGTCGGCGCAGACGGTATCGAGCGCGAAGTCGATACCATCGTCTGCGCCACCGGCTTCGACGTAACCTACCGGCCCCGCTTCCCCATCATCGGCAAAAACGGCGTCGACCTCTACGAAAAATGGAAACACGAGCCCGAGGGCTACCTTGGCCTCGCCTGCCCCGACATGCCCAACTGGCTCATGTTCATCGGCCCAACCTGGCCCGTCGAGAACGGCTCCGTCACCGGCCCCTTACTCGCCGTCGCAGAATACACGATCCAGATAATCAAAAAGATGCAACGCGACCACATCAAATCCTGGGTGCCCCGCCAATCCATCACCGACGCCTTCAACGCCCACGCCCAGGAATGGATCAAACACACCGTCTGGAAAGGCAGTTGTAGATCCTGGTACAAGAACAACGACACGGGGCGGGTCAACGCCGTGTGGCCCGGCTCCTCGAACCAATACGCCGAGGTTATTGAGACGCCGCGTTATGAAGACTTTGAAATTGAGTATATGCACAAGAATCCTTGGGCACATCTCGGTATGGGGTATGCGATGAGGAATAAGTTGTTTCCCGAGGCGGATGTTAGTCCGTATTTGGCGGTGGAGAATATTGATCCGGAGTGGTTGAAGGCGGTTGGGTATGAGGGGGCTGCGGGGGTGGTGGAGCAGGTTAGGGAGAGGAGAGAGGGGGTAGAGGTTGAGAGGACGGGCGTGGATGGGGGGGTTGGGGGTGGGGATGGGAATACGCTGACATAACGTTGCTGAGCTGAATGTTTCATGATCATATCGAGTGATTGCAGAGCTAAGTTATGCGCAAAGTTAGACTTTGGTGAGTGTAAGCACGTACATCTTCGTATTGGGGAAAGAATGTGCTGGACCTGCGCGCCGTATGGATACGCCGATGGCCCATCCAGGATCCTTGCCGTCCATTGGATCCTTAATACGAAGAGTTTTACGATCGAGGGAGCGATCTGGTATTGGCTGCGCTTTTGGCAGTGGTGGTGGAGGGAATAGTGGCACGGGTGGCAGATCCGGACTTTTGATGCTAGGCCCAATTTCAGCGGTAAACCAAGGGTTGTGACTTGCGTGTACGGAGACGACCACTCTTAGATCTAGACCGCCGGTATAGACAAATCGGATCCGGAAAGTGTCGTTCTGTTCGCCACTATAATAATCCCATATTTCTGGGGGAGGGCAGATCACCTCCGTGCTGAACGCTTCCTCTAAAACTCGCGCCTTGTGGCGCTCGGAGGGTACATGCGAGATCTCGGAGCGTAGTTCAGGGTCTAGGACGATTTGCACCACCGAATGACCCTCGTCTTGAACACCAGACGCATACGGATGCCAATGATCGTCCATCGACGTGGTCACATAAATGGAAGCGTAGCGAAAGTCTTTCAAGGCACTCAAGGGAAGACAGATGAGAGTACCCTGTTCACCCGAGGTGTCCCAGTCTCTCGCAAAACGATAGTCGTTGCCCTCATCTTGAAGTAGCATAACGCATAAGAGAAGCGTATCTAACGATGGGCGGTCCAGGCACGCAAGGCAGCCATACCAAGATCTTTCTTCGTGACGAAATAAAGGTAGACTGAGTCGGCAACCACGACTGGTCAATTGCGGAGGCGAATGATCTTCAGGGGGCGGAAGTACAGAGAAACAGGTCTTTGACAAGTTCTCGCGTAAAGGGATTAACTTAGATTCGCCTGATAGCTCCCTAGAGACTTGATCGAGCACCGGCATGAAGGTTTCAAAATCCGCAGGCGATCTGGCCAAAAGGCTTTCGGTCACAGCGTAATCCCCCAGGAAGGGACCCTCCGAGAGGGATGCGTCCCAAGCAAACAGAGTGTAATCTTCATCAACGCGAAGAATCTCTTCCTGGAGGCGTCGGAATGCACGTTTGCCTTCTCCATAAAGAAGGGGCATATTCACACCGAGTATTCCAAACAAACAGTATGCCTTATCCTCCAAACGACTAGTCTCGCGACGTGCCGCCCATGACAATCTTACGGCCACCACATAATCGAGAGGATTTCCTCCAGTGAGAACGTCCCGGTTGATACCAGTTATTTGTGTCAGTCTGGGCTGGAGGCTACTGCGCGTCCCGAGCTCCGACCACGATGCGTCGTAAAACTCTACGATTGGAGGCGCGATAAGCTCCTGCAGCGTCCACCCTCGTGAGAACCACTTCGAACGGGCGAATGCTACGAGATTTTCTGCTTTGTCTGCTTCGGGATTCTCGCAAACGTCCTCAAGGTAGGCGTAGCAGATTTCAGCGTTCTTATACCATTGGTACATGGAGTTGATGGCCTCAGATAACTCAGCGCTTGAGGTCTTGTCGATGCAACAGGTGTCAATCCAACAATATGCAAACCCGTCATCTTTCGCTTTCTTGCAACAACCCGTAAGCTTCGCATAGCCTTTCTTCGTTGGTGCTTTGCCAGATAAAAGGTCTTGAAGAGTGACTTCCTCTTCCCTCCAAGTGTGAGAGAGGATAACATACTCGGGCACTCGACTTTCCAGAAACTCTTGCACCTCTAGTGTGGAGGTGTTGAGCAGCCGCATGCTTGCGATGGAGTGTCGTCAAATGCAATGTCGTTCACAAGGCTGAACAACGTCTCAGCCGATGTACATTCGACAGCGGACGATGATTGCCATAACCGGGTTTGTCGAAGCCGATCGCATGTGGTAGGGTTTTGATTCAGGACGAAGCCGAGATTAGTGAGGTATGGGACGGCGCGCCCATGATGAGGGGCAAGGCAACGGACGAAGATCACGTCGCGAGAAGACTTGGAACCTTGGAAGGTGGCACAGCAAAAGCACGCTAACCCGTCCTCGGTTAGCGCTATCTCACCGGTCCAACCTGACGCCTCAGGCACCTACCCGTCCACACGCGCAAGCCTTATCGCCAACATCACAGTGCACAATCCAGGAAACTTCGAACAGCCAGTTAGTTACCATGACCGAGAAGCGCGCTGCGTCCGCGAGCGCGAGCGCTCAGGTCAAGCCCCGCATCATCATCCACGGTGGTGCGGGCAATCTAACGCGCACCTCAATACCCCGTGATCGCTACGATGAGTACCGCGCCTCGCTTCTAAACATCTTGGAGAGAGCAGAGGAGCTTCTCCACAAACCAGGATCGACAGCGCTGGACGTTGCGACCTACGCTGTCACACTTCTGGAAGATGACCCGCTATACAACTCCGGCAAAGGCGCGGTCTTCACGCGCGAAGGCAAGAACGAGCTCGAATGCAGCATCATGGTTTCGAACGGCTATAGGAAACGAGGCGTCGGATGCATGTTACTCAGCCACGTCAAGAATCCCATCAAGCTGGCGAGAGAGTTGCTTATCAAAGGCGAAGAAGCAGATGGCGGTGGTGCAGCTGACCACTGCCAATATAGCGGAGACTTCGTAGAGGGACTTGCAAAGGACTGGGGGCTCGACATCGTGGACCCAAGCTACTTCTTCACCCAGAAGAGATGGGATGAACATCAACGCGGCCTTGCGGAAGACGCGAAGAAAGCGCAGATCGGCGTCAATGCAGACGCGATGAGCGACTGGGAGAAGGATAATTACATTCCGCTTGGAACGTGTGGCGCGGTCGTTGTTGACAGCTTCGGTACCGTCTGCACGGCAACATCGACAGGTGGGTTGACGAACAAGGTTCCTGGGCGCATTGGAGATACGCCGACCATCGGTGCAGGGTTCTGGGCTGAAGAGTGGCACGATGACAAGGCCGCTGGACCGCAGATGTTGTACCAGCCTACTGCCTGCGTCGCCTCGCCGATCGACAAACTATCACGGGGCGACATACGGGGGATAGTGGGCGACTGTCTACCTTCGCTTGGATCACCCTCGACACGAGCAGCTACATCATCGCCCGCACAGCCATACGAGAAGCCCGTGTCGATGCGCCACGCCGTGGGTCTCTCAGGGACAGGCAACGGCGACTCGTTCCTTCGCACGTGCGCAGCGCGCACTACAGCTGCCAGATCTAGGTTCTCGGGCTCATCGCTTTCCAGCGCAATAACGTGGATGGCAGGGCCTGACGGTGAGCTTCAGCGATCTGCTGGAAATCGTTGGGGCGCAACTCATGAAGGCACCGGCGGTATCATCGGCATAGAAGTTGTCGGCAGCAAGGCCATGATTGTGCAGGATTTCAACTGCGGAGGCATGTTCAGAGCATGGACGGATGACGATGGCAGTGCAAGATGCCTGGTGTTCAGGGAAGATGGCTGGGAGAGTGGGCCAAAGCATTGGGATGATCGTCGAACGCATTGAACTCCGCATTTCGTGGTGCGTGCAGGCGACAAGCCCAAAGTCCTACCCTCCGCACTCTCACAATCGCTGCGCTACAGATGTTGAACGTTGCGCGATGCCAGAGCACAGAAAGGACGCGCTCTACATTGCGTGGACTGGACCGAAGTCGTGAAGTCGAGACCTTCAAGAAAGAGCGATTGGCGAGGCAACGTTCGGTCAGGGCGACGCGGCTCACATCGGCGCCACTCCGAGAGGCCGAGATGCAACAACCCGACGACGCTATAAGGTACTAAGAAGTCCAAAAATATTTATTTCAAGCTTTGGAGCACGGACGAGTGTGGTTTGCGGAGGTGGCTTCAGCGCTATAGACACCGTCATACCCGAAAGTCCCGTGTAAACGGCACTTTGTGGCGAATCTGGAGGCTGGTTACGAGCGCTAGGTGTTAGCTGGCTGTTAGCTTTAAAGGTACGACAGCTTAAACCACGCAACAACACGAGGCTTATAGGTATATAGCTTGCTCACCCTCGTTCGGATCAATCTCATCCTCACACACTACACCACTACATCACTACAACAATCGCTTTGTTATTCCAGCAGCTCAACACACTCTTCAATCAGAAGCACCTTCTTACAACAACAACAATCATGCGTTACACCATATTCACCATGGCCGCGGCCGCAACATTCGCTTCAGCGCAAACCACTTCCTCCTCCTCCTTATCATCATTCATAACCAGCGGAGTCAGCACACCAACCAACCAAGGCCCCATGCCCGCCCCCTCACCAACCATCGTCGCGCCCGCCGGCTCTCTCCCCCTCGGCGCCGAATGCAACCCCTTCGTCACCCCCAGCCAGTGCGCAAACGGCGTCCAATGCTGGGCCAGCAATGCCATGTTGATCGCTCAATGCGGCAACTTCAACGCCGAGTGCGACAGCGACGCGCAGTGCGCCTACAACATCTGCAGCGGCGGTCTCTGCAGAGGATTCAAGCCTTCCAGCGAGTTTCCTGTTATGTCCTCGACGTCTCTGGACGTTATGCCTGCTCTCAGCACCGTGACCGGTCCGATAGCTCCTATGCCGTCCGGCACGATGGAACACATGCCATCTGGTATTGTGCCTCCGCACATGATCAACGGTACTATGACCATGGTGCCAACAGGAACTGGTGCTATGTCCACTGGACCCGCAAACGCGACTTCGACTGGCGCCCCTCAGTTCACTGGTGCTGCTGCCGTTGACAACGTTGCTGGCGGTGTTATGGCGATTGTCTTTGGTGCCGTTGCTTGGGCTTTGTAGATCATTGGGGCGCGCGCGCTGTTGGCTCAGACTAATTTGCTGTATATATTTATCTTAACGTTGGAACGCTACACATACACAATGCTAGATGAACAATACCTCTTTAAATTCCCTCGCATGTGCTATGATAACCACTGTCTTGTTCCTGTTGATCCGCATTCGATTCTATCTCGGTAGGCTTGGCATCCTTATCGAAGCAACCTTCGGGACGTCACACCGCGCCAACTTGCGTTCACAGCACTTTCGTAACAAGGAGGATGAACGATCAAGTATGGCAGCGATAGGGATGTGTCGTCATCTGTCTTGCATGTCAGGGTAATATTCGCTTGATCGGGTTGATGATGAACCGAGGAATTCGGTGAGTCACGAAGTAGTAAGCATATGTTGGACTATCTGCTGTATTCACTAGTCGCACCATCAAACCAATACATTGTTGCCCTACTCATTCTGACCGCGCTCACAACTCAATCCCACGTAACACCACCCCCACCTTCACAATGACAGACGTCGAAAACGCGCTTTCCGTAGCCGAAAGAGGAGACCTGCGACGCTCAATCGCAACCACAAAAGACGCATATATCGCCGCGATCCCAAAAGTCGAACTGCACGTCCACATCGAAGGAATCATAAGCGCCGATCTCAAATGGAAGTTCTCCCAACGAAATGGCCAAACCATCATCAACCCCCGAACCGGTCAACCCTTCGCTTCACTCGATGAACTGCGAGATTCCCACGACACATTGAATCCGCGCACGGGAAACCGCATGGACAACACAGAAGAAACGCTCTCGTTCTTCGAGGCGTATTACGGCGGTTTTGAAGTGCTGAAGACGCAGCAGGATTACTACGATCTCGCTATGGAGTATTTCGAGCGTGCTGATGACATGAATGTGCGGTATGCAGAGATCTTCTTTGATCCGCAGGGGCATACGCGTGTAGGCACGAGTTGGGAGACGATGATGCGCGGGTTCCGGGAGGCGACGTGGGATGCTGAGCAGATTCTCAATGTAAGCCCGCCCCGAGAGGTCCCTCTTCAATCTTCAAGAGATATATGCCTTTGCTGACTGCGAAACGCAGGTCAAGTCCAAATGGATAATGTGTTTCCTGCGCGACGAATCACCAGAGTCCGCGATGCAACATTACGAAGCGGCGCTTCCGTACCGCGATGTGATCATCGGCATCGGTCTTGATTCGAATGAGGTGGGCAGGCCGCCTGAGCTGTTTGATGAGATTTTTGTGAGGGCAAAGAAGGATGGGTTTCGCATCACTGCGCATTGTGATGTTGGGACGCCGTATCCTCTCGAGCATATCCGGCAGGTGGCATGCAATATCGCGGGGACAGGGGCGGATCGAATCGACCATGGGTTGAATGCTGCTGGCGATGCGGAGCTTATGGCGTTGATCAAAGAGAAGGGGCTTGGTATGACGATCTGTCCTTGGAGTTATATTCGGCATCAACCGATGGACGAGGTGTTTGAACGTATTCGCGCTCTCTTTGACGCCGGTATCATGGTCAGTATTGCGAGTGATGATCCGGCGTTTATGGAGGATACGTGGGTGTGGGAGAATTTGCTCGTGGTGAAGAAGTACTGCGGGTTTACCAATTTGGAGATTCAGAAGTTGGCCGAGAACGCTATTAAGATGAGCTGGGCGAAGGAAGACGTGAAATGCTTTCTATTGAATTTGTTGTACGGTATCGACACCGGTACATAGATGGTGTGCGATGTGGTTGCCTTGCGCTCGTACAAGAAGAAAATTATCCGATCATGACGATATCATGAAAACGTGAACGTTGCCACACTAAGTAGAAGGGCTCATCACAATCGCTTCAGAACCTTGGTATCCAAACGTAGGCGCGCAACAAGGACAAGGAAAGTGGCGAGAACACCCGTGCCCGCAGCGTAAAAGATAGCAGCCCTGTAAGGTTCAATCGACGTGGAGTCCGCCGCACCAGTCGCTTCAATCAACAGCCCCGCAAGAGGAGCACCTAGAAGATAGCCCGGAGTCCAGAAGAAGACCATCAGAGCGATGGATGCCGCGGCGAAATGTGGAGCGACGACTGTGACGGCGATCGGCAGGCTGACAAAAAAGCTGCCATTGGCACAACCGTTTACGATAGCGAAGACGAACAGAGGAGCCAAAGACGTGCTGACTGGCCAGATGGCTAGCATGCTCACTGAGTTGACCAGGCAGGTGATCATCAACGTGTTGAAGGCCCCGATCTTATCGCATGTCCATCCGCCCAAGATACGACCAACTGCTGTTGCCGCACCGAATCCACCAACCAGTCCTGCACCAGTTCCGGCCGACAAACCAATCGAGCTCGCGAACAGCGGTAGGAAGAAAGGCGGCACGAATAGTGCGAAGACGGCGACTGCGCCGGCCATGGTCAGCGTGAGGAAAGGGACGTTCTTCAACAGCGACCAATCGAACCGCGAAAGCGTGCCAGTGGTCGCGCGTTCCTTCAAAGCCAATGTACACGGAATCCCAGTCACCATAATGAGAATGCCCAATATGCGAAACGTCCACTGCAGTCCAAACTTGTCGATGAGTGCCTGCGAAGCAAGCGGAAGAACCGTGGCGCCAACACCGCCACCAGCTTTGACGACGCCATTGGCAATACCCAGCTTAGAGCTGAACCACTGCAACGGCAAACTGTTAGTGGCCGCATACAACAGCGACGTCCCCACGCCCATCGATAGCCCCGCAATACAAAACAAGCCGCCGAGATGATCCAAGGTAAAACTCGTAGCAACCAGACTCATTCCAAACAGAATCGTCGCAGCAAGGCCGGTGTATCGCACACCGAAAGACCTCATAACTCTTATCCCGCCGATGCCGAAAGCAACCATGACAGCCATATACAAACTGCCAACGAAAGTGATGGTGCGCAGATTGGTGTTTAGCGCGGGCGATTTCAAAATGGCGGTTTGGAGAACGCCCCATGCGGTTGTGTAGCCGTTGATCCAGAAGAGGAGGAAGGAACAGGATGCGACGACGGTCCAGCCGTAGCCGCCGTCCGGGATGGCTTCTGCTGCATCGGCGGGTGGCTGCTCGGAGTCTCCGAGGCCGGTTGGCTCAGCGTCTTGTGAGAGAGGAAAGGAGGGTTTGCTGGGGTTGAGGTGGACTTGGGAGTCTGCTGGGGAGGAGAGGTCCCGCAGGGCGAATATGGTTTGGGTTGTAGACATCTTGTGTTGGCCGTGTCGTGTCGCACGGGTAGCGCCTGGCGTGTTCCTTTATGTCGATGTCAAAGCGAGATGATCGCGGTACTTGTCTACGTCATCTGGTTAACATGTAGGGCGTAAAGATAAATGCCAGGGCGTGAGTATGCAGTGCTGACTTTTCGCTTCGAGTTAGAAATTTGTAATGCGCTACTATAACTGTACCAACTGATCCTTCGCGGTAGCGCATGGTGAGGGATTTAGCAAAATCGGGGTTAGTGCCCGGGAAGAGTAGTAATCAAGATGATGTAGATTCTGTGAGTACCGTATTGTTTGTGGGTCGCATGCGCAGTTTCTGCGTCTATGAGTCTACCATGCGTTTTGCATGGGCGGAAGATTCCAAGACACTCGCTTGACTTGAAGGTGACTCAAAGTGTTTCGCTTCATCTGCCGCATCTCGTCTTAGCAGTAGCGAGAGTCAAAGGCGACGCATGTCAGACGTACGTCTTGCTCGCTGCGATTTGAAAGCCAAGTCCAGCCAGTAGAAGTCGCGGTATTGTATAGGCTCAAAAACGTCTTGGTTACCTGCGGCAGATACCCGTGAACAGCGATAAGGCAGAGCACGTGCCCAGACACGATGCACTCAAGTTGATGTCTCGGCGGTAAAAGCGTAGGCGCTAGAAGCGTGCAGGGCTGAGTAAAAGCGATACCTGACGCGAGCCGCCTAGAGTCCACCCATCGCTCCTTCCTCGCACGGTTGACAGTGACGATGCGGGGTTTGCAATGTCTGAGTGTGACGGACAGGCTGAATAAGGGTAAGGAATGCGACAACAGAGATGGTGTGGAGCCATATGTCGAACGTGCCACACTGTATACGTGGACGCGGATGATTCACTTGCTGTGCGCTGGATGTGAGCTGGTAAATGGCGGTTACTGAGTGAAGAGGAGATCAAGTCTTCCGCAGTTGGCTTGGCGTGAGCGGAACGCGTCATAGTAAATCAATGGCTCATGCGACAGTGGCAGCGGCGATAGAAAGTCTGTGAAGTGAGTGAATGCATCCCCGTGACATGTGGCGATGCTGTGAATGTCGTGTCGTGTTGTGTTCTTAATCAAGGTGTCGCCAAGGGCGGACGCGTCGGGTGCCAGACACAGCCACAAGCAATGACATAATCCCCGCCTCGGCCGCCCGCCATGCTTCCTGCCCATCGCCATCGGCAGCGCAGGCATAAGCAACGCAGCCGCGCTCTTTCTCCGCAAAGCCCTCTACCTCATACTCTCCCCCCACACGCGCGCCAAGATGGGTTTCAGTCTCAACAACCCGCTGCCCTCGTCCATGAGCAGTAAGTCAAGTCACATGCCGCCCGCTCTGATTATGCGCGCCTCGCGGTCCGGTGACGTCGCTAACAGCTGTGCTCTCAGGCGAATGTCGCAAGACGGGAAAGATTTTAGCATCCTTTGTCGACCCCAGACAGGCCTTTGGGCCCGATAAGATTATCCCGCCCAATGTCCTCGCCAATGCAAAGGTAAGCACTCGATGCGCATCCTGTGTCACGAAGCTGCCCAAGCAAACACCACAGCAGACAACACATGATGAGATGCTGACACACCCCAGGGCCTCGCAATTCTCACAGTCTTCAAGGCCGGCTTCCTCGGCACAGCGCGATTCGGATCGGGCGTCGTCGTCGCCCGCCTCGCAGACGGGTCGTG
>Ga0265798_10010989_pt1 | contig 11077 bp, 8 predicted proteins | sample P3T30metagenome_FD_192430 | JGI IMG/M metagenome (GOLD analysis project Ga0265798, IMG submission 192430) | Plant litter microbial communities from East Loma Ridge, Irvine, California - P3 T30 | ecosystem: Environmental > Terrestrial > Plant litter > Unclassified | place: USA: California... | reverse complement strand
AGGCGGCTTGCCGGCGATGGCGTCAGTTCAGTCACTGATAGATCGCTTCAGAAAAAGCATCGCCGGCAAGCCGCCTCCCACAGTCCGAGGTCGCAGCAAGACTCGGGTATAACGCTGAGCGCAGGCATGGGCATGATCGGCGTGCTTGAGATCACGCTGATCGTTCCTACGCTCCGCGTGGGAATGCCTCCCAGGACGCTCCGCGTCCGCTCTTGAATGTGGCGCAGATGCGTGGACAAGCTCCAGCGTTATCCACGTCATGCGCTCGGCTCACTGAATCCTCAGTCTGTGCCATTTGTGACGCTCCGCGTCACACCGGGGAGCGGACGTGGAGCATCCTGTGAGGCATTTTCACGCCGAGCATGAGAACGATCAGGTACATCCAGCACCAATGTCGTAAACGCACCTTTGTGTGGCGTCCGTAGGCATCTGGTCGCTTGGCGTCGGCCATACCATCGCTGGCAAGGGGCAATCCACATGCCCGACCGATAAGACAGGCGCCGCGCCGCCGCTGGGAGAACCGCGATGTTCAGCAAGCAAGACCAGATCCAGGGTTATGACGACGCACTGTTGGCGGCGATGAATGCCGAGGAGCAGCGTCAGGAAGACCATATCGAGCTGATCGCCTCGGAGAACTACACCAGCAAGCGCGTGATGCAGGCCCAGGGCAGCGGTCTGACCAACAAGTACGCTGAAGGTTATCCCGGCAAGCGCTATTACGGCGGTTGCGAACACGTCGACAAGGTCGAGCAACTGGCCATCGAGCGCGCCAAACAGCTGTTCAGTGCCGGTTACGCCAACGTACAGCCGCACTCCGGCAGTCAGGCCAACGCCGCTGTGTATCTGGCATTGCTGCAGGCAGGCGACACTGTGCTGGGCATGAGCCTGGCCCATGGCGGTCACCTGACCCACGGTGCCAAAGTCAGCTTTTCCGGCAAGCTGTACAACGCCGTGCAGTACGGCATCGACACCAACACCGGCCTGATCGACTACGACGAAGTCGAGCGTATCGCGCTGGAAAGCAAACCGAAGATGATCATTGCCGGTTTCTCTGCCTACTCCAAGACGCTGGATTTTCCACGCTTCCGTGAGATCGCCGACAAGGTGGGTGCCTACCTGTTCGTTGACATGGCCCACGTTGCCGGTCTGGTCGCCGCAGGTCTGTACCCGAACCCGCTGCCGTACGCCGACGTGGTCACCACCACGACCCACAAGACCCTGCGCGGTCCGCGGGGCGGGCTGATTCTGGCCAGGGCCAACGAAGAGCTGGAAAAGAAATTCAACTCCGCCGTGTTCCCCGGTGGTCAGGGCGGCCCGCTGATGCACGTCATCGCCGCCAAGGCCGTGTGCTTCAAGGAAGCCATGGAGCCAGGTTTCAAGGCCTATCAACAGCAAGTGATCGACAACGCCCAAGCCATGGCGCAGGTGTTCATCGATCGCGGCTTCGATGTCGTTTCCGGCGGCACCGATAACCACCTGTTTCTGGTCAGCCTGATCCGTCAGGGCCTGACCGGTAAGGACGCCGACGCCGCGCTGGGTCGTGCGCACATCACCGTCAACAAGAACTCGGTACCGAACGATCCGCAGTCGCCGTTCGTGACGTCTGGCCTGCGCATCGGCACACCGGCTGTCACCACGCGCGGTTTCAAGGTGACCCAGTGCGTCGAACTGGCGGGCTGGATCTGCGACATCCTCGACAACCTCGGCGATGCCGATGTCGAGGCCAATGTGGCAGGTCAGGTCGCCGCACTGTGCGCCGATTTCCCGGTTTATCGCTGAGTCAGGAGTAGCCCTACATGCAGCATTACTCAGGCTTCGGCCTTCTCAAGCACTCCCTCAGCCACCACGAGAACTGGCAGCGCATGTGGCGCACGCCGACCCCGAAAAAGGTCTACGACGTGGTTATCGTCGGCGGCGGCGGGCATGGTCTGGCAACGGCCTACTATCTGGCCAAAGAGCACGGCATCACCAACGTTGCCGTGGTCGAAAAGGGCTGGCTGGGCGGTGGCAACACGGCTCGTAACACCACCATCGTGCGCTCCAACTACCTGTGGGACGAATCGGCTCACCTGTATGAACACGCGATGAAACTGTGGGAAGGCCTGTCACAGGATCTGAACTACAACGTCATGTTCTCCCAGCGTGGCGTCTATAACCTGTGCCACACCCTGCAGGACATGCGTGATTCCGAGCGTCGTGTCAGCGCCAATCGTCTCAATGGCGTGGACGGTGAACTGCTCAACGGCAAGCAGGTTGCGGAAGAGATTCCCTATCTGGACTGCTCGAAAAACACCCGCTATCCGATCATCGGCGCAACCGTTCAGCGCCGTGGTGGCGTGGCCCGTCACGATGCCGTGGCCTGGGGCTTTGCCCGTGCAGCCGATGCGCTGGGCGTCGACCTGATTCAGCAGACCGAAGTGATCGGTTTCCGCAAGGAAAACGGTGTGTGCATCGGCGTTGAAACCAACAAGGGTTTCATCGGTGCCAAGCGCGTCGGCGTCGTGACTGCAGGCAACTCTGGTCATATGGCCAAACTGGCGGGCTTCCGTCTGCCGATCGAATCCCACCCGCTGCAAGCGCTGGTGTCCGAGCCGATCAAGCCCATTATCGACAGCGTGATCATGTCCAATGCCGTTCACGGCTACATCAGCCAGTCCGACAAGGGCGATCTGGTGATCGGTGCCGGTATCGACAGCTGGGTCGGCTACGGCCAGCGCGGTTCGTACCCGGTGATCGAACACACCATCCAGGCCATCGTCGAGATGTTCCCGGTATTGTCCCGTGTGCGCATGAACCGTCAGTGGGGCGGCATCGTCGACACCACGCCGGACGCCTGCCCGATCATCTCCAAGACGCCGGTCCCGAACATGTTCTTCAACTGCGGTTGGGGCACGGGCGGCTTCAAGGCCACTCCCGGCTCGGGCAATGTGTTTGCCGCAAGCCTGGCCAAAGGCGAAATGCATCCGCTGGCCAAGCCATTCTCCATCGACCGTTTCCACAACGGTGCCTTGATCGACGAACACGGCGCAGCCGCGGTCGCCCACTAACAGGAGAAACACTCATGCTGCATATCTTCTGTCCTCACTGTGGCGAACTGCGCTCCGAAGAGGAATTCCACGCATCGGGCCAGGCGCACATTCCGCGTCCGCTCGATCCGGGTGCCTGCACCGACGAGCAGTGGGGCGATTACATGTTCTTTCGCGATAACCCGCGAGGCCTGCACCACGAGCTGTGGATTCACGCTGCCGGTTGCCGCCAGTACTTCAACGCCACGCGCAACACCGTGACCTATGAAATTCTCGAAACCTATCCGATTGGCGCCAGGCCGCAGTTCACGGACAAGGGAGACAAGGTATGAGCCAGAGCAATCGACTGCCCAACGGCGGCCGTATCAACCGTAGCAAGGTGCTGAATTTCACCTTCAACGGTCAGACCTACCAAGGCTTTGAAGGCGACTCCCTGGCGTCGGCACTGCTGGCAAACGGCGTTGATATCATCGGCCGAAGCTTCAAGTATTCGCGTCCACGCGGCATCTTCGCAGCGGGTTCCGAAGAGCCGAACGCCGTGTTGCAGATCGGCGCGACCGAAGCCACGCAGATCCCCAACGTGCGTGCTACGCAGCAAGCCCTGTATTCGGGGCTGGTCGCGACCAGCACCAACGGCTGGCCGAGCGTGAACAACGATGTGATGGGCATTCTCGGCAAGGTCGGCGGCAAGCTGATGCCGCCGGGCTTCTACTACAAGACATTCATGTACCCGCAGTCCTTCTGGATGACGTACGAAAAGTACATCCGCAAGGCGGCAGGTCTGGGGCGCTCGCCGACCGAGAACGATCCGGACAGCTACGATGCGATGAACCAGCACTGCGACGTGCTGATTGTCGGCGCAGGCCCTGCAGGTCTGGCGGCGGCACTGGCAGCGGCGCGCAGTGGTGCCCGCGTGATTCTGGCCGATGAGCAGGAAGAGTTTGGCGGCAGCCTGCTCGACAGCCGCGAAAGCCTGGATGGCAAGCCGGCCATTGAATGGGTGGCCACTGTGATTGCCGAGCTGAAAAGCCTGCGCAACGTGACCCTGCTGCCTCGCGCCACGGTCAACGGCTATCACGATCACAACTTCCTGACCATTCATGAGCGCCTGACCGATCACCTCGGCGACCGTGCGCCCATCGGCATGGTGCGTCAGCGCATGCACCGCGTGCGTGCCAAACGTGTGGTGCTGGCGACCGGTACTCACGAACGTCCATTGGTCTACGGCAACAACGATGTGCCGGGCAACATGCTGGCCGGCGCCGTCTCCACCTACGTTCGCCGTTACGGCGTGGCGCCGGGCAAGAAGCTTGTACTGTCCACCAACAACGATCATGCCTATCGCGTAGCACTGGACTGGCTCGACGCCAGCCTGCCAGTCGTGGCAATTGCCGATGCGCGTCACAACCCGCGCGGCCCGCTGGTGGAAGAGGCGCGTGCCAAAGGCATTCGCATCCTCACCGGCAGTGCCGTGATCGAAGCCCGTGGCACCAAACGCGTGACGGCTGCACGTGTCGCCGCCATCGACATCAAATCACACAGCGTAACCAGCCCCGGCGAATGGCTGGAATGCGATCTGGTCGCCAGCTCCGGTGGTTACAGCCCGATCGTTCACTTGGCATCACACCTGGGCGGCAAGCCGGTCTGGCGTGAAGATATTCTTGGTTTCGTACCGGGCGAGGCACCGCAGAAGCGCGTCTGCGTAGGTGGCGTAAACGGGGTTTACAGCCTGGCGGACAGCCTGGCCGACGGTTTCGAAGGGGGCGTGCGCGCTGCCAGCGAAGCAGGTTTCAAACTGGTTGAAGGCGTTATGCCCAAGGCCCTGAGCCGTGCTGAAGAGCCAACCCTGGCGCTGTTTCAGGTACCGCACGAAAAGGGCACTGCCCGTGCGCCGAAGCAATTCGTCGACCTGCAGAATGACGTCACCGCTGCGGCCATCGAGCTGGCGACCCGTGAGGGCTTCGAGTCGGTCGAGCACGTCAAGCGTTACACCGCACTGGGCTTCGGCACCGATCAGGGCAAGCTCGGCAACGTGAACGGTCTGGCCATTGCGGCGCGCTCGTTGAACGTGTCGATCCCGGAAATGGGCACCACCATGTTCCGCCCCAACTACACGCCGGTGACCTTCGGCGCGATTGCCGGTCGGCATTGCGGCCACGTTTTCGAGCCGGTGCGTTTCACAGCGTTGCATGCGTGGCATGTGCGCAACGGTGCCGAATTCGAAGACGTCGGTCAGTGGAAACGTCCGTGGTACTTCCCGAAAAACGGTGAAGACATGCACGCCGCGGTCGCCCGCGAGTGCAAGGCCGTGCGCGCCAGCGTGGGTCTGCTGGACGCCTCGACACTGGGCAAGATCGACATTCAGGGGCCGGATGCCCGTGAGTTCCTGAACCGCATCTACACCAACGCCTGGACCAAACTGGACGTGGGCAAGGCGCGCTACGGCCTGATGTGCAAGGAAGATGGCATGGTCTTCGATGACGGCGTAACGGCCTGCATCGCCGACAACCACTTCCTGATGACCACCACCACCGGCGGCGCTGCACGCGTTCTGCAATGGCTGGAAATCTATCAGCAGACCGAATGGCCGGACCTGAAGGTGTACTTCACCTCTGTGACCGACCACTGGGCGACCCTGACGCTGTCCGGCCCCAACAGCCGCAAGCTGCTCAGCGAAGTCACCGACATCGATCTGGGCCGCGAAGCCTTCCCGTTCATGACCTGGAAAGAAGGTCTGGTCGCAGGCGTGCCGGCTCGGGTGTTCCGTATCTCCTTCACCGGCGAACTTTCGTACGAGGTCAACATTCAGGCCGACTACGCGATGGGCGTGCTGGAGAAGATCATCGAAGCGGGCAAGCAATACAACCTGACGCCTTACGGCACCGAGACCATGCACGTACTGCGGGCCGAGAAAGGCTTCATCATCGTCGGTCAGGACACGGACGGCTCGATGACCCCGGACGACCTGAACATGGGCTGGTGTGTCGGGCGTACCAAACCGTTCTCGTGGATCGGCTGGCGCGGCATGAACCGAGAAGATTGCGTGCGTGAGCAGCGCAAGCAACTGGTCGGCCTCAAGCCGGTCGACCCGAACCAATGGCTGCCGGAAGGCGCGCAACTGGTGTTCGACACAAAGCAGGCGATTCCGATGAGCATGGTCGGCCACGTAACCTCCAGTTATGCGCACAACTCGCTGGGTTATTCGTTTGCAATGGGCGTGGTCAAGGGCGGTCTGAGCCGCATGGGCGAGCGGGTGTTCGCACCGTTGGCTGACGGCAGCGTGATCGAGGCCGAGATCGTTTCGTCGGTGTTCTTTGATCCGAAGGGCGAGCAGCAGAACGTGGAGTAAACGCGTGACCTGATCGTTCCCACGCCGAGCGTGGGAACGATCAGTGAGCTAACCGCGTTTCGGTACAACAGAATTCAGAGCAGGTGATCCATGACCACAGTCAATGTTTACCCACAACGCCCGACCACCGACGTCAAGGCCGAGTCGCCGTTGTTTCATGCCAGCCTGGAAACCCTTGTCGGCAAGGGCCGCGCCAGTCCGGGCGTGTTCCTGCGCGAGAAGAAGCTGCTGGGCCACCTGACCCTGCGGGGTGATGCACACGATCCAGCGTTTGCCGCTGGCGTACACAAGGCGCTCGGCATGGAATTGCCCGCCGCACTGATGCTGGTTACCAGCGGTGAACGCTCGCTGCAGTGGATGGGCCCGGACGAGTGGCTGCTGATCGTGCCGAGCGGCGAAGAACTCGCTGCGGAGCAACAACTGCGCGAAGCATTGGCGGGCTTGCACATCGCAATCGTCAATGTCAGCGGCGGCCAGTCGATTCTTGAACTGACCGGTCCCAAGGTTCGTCAGGTCCTGATGAAATCCACCAGCTACGACGTTCACCCCGACAACTTTCCAGTCGGTAAGGCCGTCGGGACGGTGTTTGCCAAGTCGCAACTGGTGATCCGTCGTACAGGTGAAGACACCTGGGAGCTGCTGATCCGCCGCAGCTTCGCCGATTACTGGTGGCTGTGGCTGCAGGATGCGTCAGCCGAGTATGGTTTGAGTATTCAGGCTTGAAGTGAGTGGTGCCTGATCCAGCGTCTTCGCGAAGACCTGACAGGCGATAAGGATTCAGGAGTATTCGCTTAATGAGTCGTGCCCCCGATACATGGATTTTGACTGCCGACTGCCCCAGCGTCCTGGGTACGGTCGATGCCGTGACCCGCTTTCTGTTCGAGCAGGGTTGCTACGTGACCGAGCACCATTCGTTCGATGATCGCCTGTCGGGACGCTTTTTCATTCGTGTCGAATTCCGTCAACCCGATGGCTTCGACGAAGAAGGTTTCCGTGCAGGTCTGGCCGAGCGGGGCAGCGCGTTCGGCATGATCTTCGAGCTGACGGCGCCCAATTATCGGCCCAAGGTCGTGATCATGGTCTCCAAGGCCGATCACTGCCTGAATGATTTGCTGTACCGCCAGCGCATCAATCAGTTGTCCATGGACGTGGTCGCGGTGGTGTCCAATCACCCCGATCTTGAGCCGTTGGCAGCGTGGCACGGCATTGCGTACTACCATTTCCCCCTCGACCCCAACGACAAGCCTGCGCAGGAAGCCAGGGTCTGGAAGGTTATCGAAGAGTCCGGCGCCGAACTGGTGATCCTTGCCCGCTACATGCAAGTGCTGTCACCGGACCTGTGCCGCAAGCTCGATGGCAAGGCGATCAATATTCACCACTCGCTGTTGCCCGGTTTCAAAGGCGCCAAGCCGTACCATCAGGCCTACAACAAGGGCGTGAAACTGGTGGGTGCAACGGCGCATTACATCAACAACGACCTGGACGAAGGCCCCATCATCGCGCAGGGCGTGGAAGTGGTCGATCACAGTCACTATCCCGAAGACCTGATTGCCAAGGGCCGGGACATCGAAGGGCTGACACTGGCTCGCGCGGTGGGGTATCACATTGAGCGCCGAGTGTTTCTGAACGCCAACAGGACAGTGGTTCTGTAGGCATTCACACCACCAACGACTGTGGGAGGCGGCTTGCCGGCGATGGCGTCAGACCGGTTATTACTGGGTCGCCTTCGAACACGCATCGGGGGCGAACCCCCTTCCACAGCCATGGTTTCTCGGCAAGTACGACACAAGCAACCCAGAGCAATCGGTGCGTTGCCGCAACACCCAATCAAAGCAGCGCATTTCTCCGCTACAACACAATAAAAGCGAGGTGAAAGCATGTCTGGTAATCGCGGTGTAGTGTATCTCGGCGCTGGCAAGGTCGAAGTGCAAAGCATTCCTTTCCCCAAAATGGAAGACCCACGCGGCAAGCGCATTGAACACGGTGTGATTCTGCGCGTGGTATCCACCAACATCTGCGGCTCGGACCAGCACATGGTTCGTGGCCGCACCACTGCCCAGACCGGGCTGGTGCTCGGTCACGAAATCACCGGTGAAGTGCTCGAAGCCGGCCGTGATGTTGAACACCTCAAGGTCGGTGATCTGGTGTCCGTGCCATTCAACGTGGCATGCGGCCGCTGCCGTAGTTGCAAGGAACAGCACACGGGCGTCTGCCTGACTGTGAACCCCGCTCGCGCAGGCGGTGCCTATGGTTATGTCGACATGGGCGACTGGGTCGGCGGTCAGGCGGAATACGTACTGGTGCCTTACGCTGACTTCAACCTGCTCAAACTGCCGGATCGCGACGCGGCCATGGAAAAAATTCGCGACCTGACCTGCCTCTCCGACATTCTGCCCACCGGCTATCACGGCGCAGTAACTGCAGGCGTCGGCCCCGGAAGTACTGTGTATGTAGCGGGTGCCGGGCCGGTCGGTCTGGCAGCGGCTGCTTCAGCGCGTCTGCTGGGCGCTGCGGTGGTGATCGTCGGCGACGTCAACCCGACCCGCCTGGTTCACGCCAAGGCACAGGGCTTCGAAATCGCCGACCTGTCCCAGGACACGCCGCTGCACGAACAGATCGCCGCGCTGCTGGGTGAGCCTGAAGTGGATTGCGCCATTGATGCCGTGGGCTTCGAAGCGCGCGGTCACGGCCATGCCGGTGCGCAGTCCGAAGCACCGGCCACCGTGCTCAACTCGCTGATGGGCGTGGTGCGCGTTGCAGGCAAGATCGGTATTCCAGGTCTGTACGTCACTGAAGATCCAGGCGCCGTGGACGCGGCCGCGAAAATGGGCAGCCTGAGCATCCGCTTCGGCCTGGGCTGGGCCAAATCCCACAGCTTCCACACGGGCCAGACGCCTGTCATGAAGTACAACCGTCAACTCATGCAAGCCATCATGTGGGACCGCATCAAGATCGCTGACGTGGTGGGCGTCGAAGTCATCAGTCTCGATGACGCGCCGCGTGGCTATGGCGAGTTCGATGCAGGTGTGCCGAAGAAGTTTGTGATTGATCCGCACAAGTTGTTCAGCGCGGCGTGATCGTGACAGGTGGGCGGCTGATGCCGCCCACTTTAGACCGTGCACTACGGGTTATAGCGTGTCAGTTTTCCGGCCGCGCTCATGCAACAAGACGCCCGATGAATGTTTTCAGGGTTGCTCAACGTCCTGCCTTTTTACTGGCCTATCGGCAAGGCCTCGTGGGGAGACAACACCTTTTTCTTGCGCAGTAATTATGGCCCGTTCAGCGCTGTGAAGGTCTCCTTACAGGTAGGAATGCCAGACGGGTTCATAGGCGAAATCTTTATAAAGGCCACTCCCTTGGCGGAAGGTGTTTCTTTTAAAGATGTCTCTGAGTGTATTGCCGTCAGAGAGTGCGTTGCGAATATCATAGACACTTTGGTTGATGACTTTCCCTTTGTAACCTTTCACCGGCAGTCTGGTGAGTTTGGATAGTTGTGCCGCAAATGAATTTGCACCGCCGTTTGCAGAGTGACAGACAACAAGGTGAATGTTGTCATACCCGTCCAGACTTCTTTTGTTTCTCATGATTTTATAATCAAGAAGTTCTGGGGAAACTTTTCCTTTACCCATGCTCAATTGTGGATGTCCTGTTGATTCCAGCGGAATGCCGTGGGCGTGAACCAACAGTTCCCGCTGTCCTTTTTTGGTCACGTTATCGTAGACATTGAGGCTGTCTCCCAGATTGACGTGATTACTCAGTTTCAAACCCTTCATTGTTGATGGGAATTCCTGAAGCAGAGGACGTTTTTGTCTGAGCCCTATCTGTCGCAGGAGTCTAAAAAATAAGGACGCATGGCCGCTGGGATCGACCCTGTTGATCGGATCTCCAACGCAGTACGCATACGCATTCAGACCACCCTCACCAAACGGACTCAAACTGTCCGGGCTGTTGAACCTCATCAACACTGGATTGAATGCCCGGTACCCGTTGCCCATCAGGTAATGTCCGGTCACCCGGTCTGCCTGTTGACCCGTGAAGCCTGGCAGGTCCATGGGATTGCACTTTGGGTAACGACCACCATAAGGCGTATAGCAAAAGATCGATTGCGGTATTGCAATGACCGAGTCCTGTTGGTCTGTCGCGAGTAACTCACATTCCGACCCTTCTTCATGCTTTCGTTGAAACGCCAACCAATGCTCACCCGCGTGCAACAGCCTGTGTCGGGTCTGCGCCTGGATCTGCGTTGCAAGGCGATTTTTCTGATAGAAGCGCTGTACGCTGGCCTGACTATCGGCTTCGCTGCCTGCCAGACGATCAAGAGCGTCGTAGTCATAACTGCAGCGTGTCTCACTCGCAACGGGAGTCATGGGATTCACCTTCTCAACGCCAGACATTCATGGCTGAGTCTGTGTCCGGTTGGGTGAGCTGCCTAGCTATTAGAACTGTCAGGCGGAGCATCGGGCGCCTATGCTGCTCCGACGTCATTCGACGTCAGGGTAGGAAATAACACCTATCCTCTGCCCCCCACCGGGAACAAGCTACCGCTCCCCCAGTCAAACCGTCTGTTTTACCGCTCACTATCGGGCGGTTCAGGTTTTGATGAGGTTGACCGAATGAAGACTGCACGCATGATGGCACTGGCAACGTTGATGGGCCTGGCAGCAAGCCCGGTGTTTGCCTTCAACCTGAATGACGCAGCGAA
>Ga0265798_10010988_pt1 | contig 11078 bp, 8 predicted proteins | sample P3T30metagenome_FD_192430 | JGI IMG/M metagenome (GOLD analysis project Ga0265798, IMG submission 192430) | Plant litter microbial communities from East Loma Ridge, Irvine, California - P3 T30 | ecosystem: Environmental > Terrestrial > Plant litter > Unclassified | place: USA: California... | reverse complement strand
TAAGTCGCAGTAGTAGTGAACCTGGGGGCTGTTGATGTGGGGGCTGTTGATGTTCAAGCGGGCTAACCTAAAACGAACATGGGGGCTGTTGATGTCAACAGGCCCCTACGGGTCATATTGGCAAGGCAATGTCGCCGTCAAATACAACATCTGTACGCCCCTTCCCGCTATCTCCTTCAACTGCCGTACCTTCGGCCGCCACTGATCCGTCGATTCTAATATCACATGGCACTCGTCGATCACGATCCTTTCCAATTGGTACGCCCTCTTCTTCTCTTCGACGAACCGGCCGAACGCTGGCGTCGCCGCCGACTCTGGCGTGGCTAAAATGATGCGGGCGTGGTACGGCGGCCTCTTGCCGTCCCACTCTGCACACGGGATCCCCTTCTCGTTGCCGCGCTCGCACATGTCCTGCCGTAACGCGACCATCGGGACGATCACGATCGTGACCCCGTCCCGCGATGCCGCTGCCGGCAACATGAACAACAAACTCTTACCGCCGCCCGTCGGCATGATCGCTAAAACGAACGCCTCGTCGCCGTGAATGATGGCTTGTAACGCCGCCTCCTGGATCCCTCTGAACCCGGCGTCGGCGCTACCGTAAAACCGCACCAACTCTACGTCGACGTCTATGTCGCGTATCTGTCGGTATCGCCTCAACTCGGCCGCCTCTCGCTCCGCCGCCATCCTCCTCTCGACTCCCGGCTCGACTCTGTTCTTGTCGAATGCCGAATTGAACTGTAACAACCGGTGCCAATCGTTGCTAACGGCGTGGAACTGCTCCTTCTCGCTGGCGGTGGTGAACGGGGATTCGTTGATCAATAACCCGTAAATCATCTCTTCCATGTACCGGCCGTGGCCCGCCTGCTGTGCTCGGATGTCGGCCGGGGTCGTTACTGCCGCTGCGCCTGCTCTGGGCTGCGCTTCGTAAATCTCGTCGACGGCCCGTCTGATTTCGGCGTTCTTACATAACTCCCTCTGGATGGCCGGGTACGCCTGCCTCCACAATGCCACCCCGATCTTTACACCGATCCGCCTCTCTGTCTCGCGGCCCATTATCCGCCTGACTCTGTTTGTATCCCAAAATCCGTCTACATTCTCGGCTTCCTGCTGCTTCTCTTGCCCGGCGCTACCGTCTTCGCCATTCCCGCCTCCCTCGCCGTCTTCCTCGCCGTCTCTCTCGCCTCCCTCGTCCGCCTCGCCGCCTAACTCTACCGCCTCCTCGTCTTCGTCGATCGCCCAATCCTCTTCCGGGTGTGGCTCCCACATCCACCCCTGGAACCGATCGCTCTGCCCTACGTCTCCGACCTCTGCCTCCTCCGTTACCGCCGCCTGTAACTGTTCGATGAACGGCTGGACTAACCACAAAAACTGGACGACTAACTCGCCTACCTCCCTCGGTACGTACCGGTGGATGATTTTCGCCTTCTGGCTGGCGCTGAACCCTTTATGGTACGCGGTGACGAACGAAACGGTACCGTTGTCGATGAACACCCCTCTCTGGTTCCGTGCCTCTACGCCGTTGGTGTGCCGTATGCTCAACAACTCCGTCGCCCTCGCTGGCGCCCCCGCGCTCAAATGGACCAAAACCATCAACTCCTCTTTGAACCGGCGGACCTGTTGGAAATACTGCTTGATCGCACGCCGCTTCCAACGGATATCCTGCCAACCCCTGATGTTCCCGAATCCGCCCTCGACGAATTTCGCTCCGATACCGTCCTCTTCCTTCGCCAAACGCCTCCACATCCAACGCCTACCGTCGACTGGGAACACGTTGCGGGTATCGTTTAAAAAACTCCACCCCTCGCTCGTCTCGGCTGGGTTGTCCACTAACGAACCGATGTCGACTGCGGGTATCGTATCGTCATCTGTGAACATCAACTCGACGTGCAATCTCTCCCTCACCGCCTCGACCAAACCGTGTACCACCGTACGGATGCCGTCCATGTCGAACTTCTTATCGTCGATCAACACCTGGTTGCCGTTCCACGACACCGTGCCCTCCGCCTTTGTCGTATACCGGATCCGCATGCCGTATGTGCGCTGGTGCAATAAACGGTCCATCGGCGTGATCCTGCCGCCGAAATCCCGGATGGTCATAAACCTCTTTACCATCGCGTCGACGCCGTCTACGACCGCGGGTGCCCTCCGTCTGGCCTCTACCTCGCTTAAACCTTGCCTGGTATCGGCCTCGATCGATCGCCGTCTGTCGCCGTGTGCCCGGTAAACGACCAATGCCCGCAACGTCGTTACGATGGCCGATAACATGGGCGTGTAACTCAACGCCGACCTCCACCCTCCCCTCTCGACTTCCAACCCTAAAACGGCGGCTGCGCTGATGATGCCGCTCTCGAACTCCCTGTCCTTTAACTCGTGGTCGAACATGGCGATCCAAAACGCTAAACTCGCCTCCTCTGCCGCTGCCGCTGCCGCTGCCGCCGCCTTCTTCGCGGCCGCCGCCGTTCGGGCTGCTCGCCTGCCACCGGCTCCGACCTCATCTTCCTCGTCCTCTTCCGCCCGATCCACCTCGACGCTCCGCTGCAAATCCCCTAACCGCGCCGCCTGCTCCGGTGTCAACTCGTAATCCGGCTTCGAATCCCTGCCCTCCGTCCTCCAAATGTACCGTAACACCTTCACCCAAACCCGGCTGTACTTCCGGATCGTCGCCACCTTCTGCCCGGCGTAAAACGGCTTCTCGTTCGACCGCTCGCCCGTCTCTCGCCTGTTGACGGCCTCTAACGCCGGTCTACCCACCTCGCCCGGCCTGGCCGTCTTAAACGCTTGTCTGATCAACCGGCGTGTCGCCCTGGATGCCGCTGCCAACCCGGCCGAATCCTCCCTCTCTTCCTCCCCTACCGTTACGTCTGCTAATCCTTCCTCTACCGCCTCGCCTGCGGCCGGCCGGATCGTCAATAACATCTCGCCGCGGTCGAATCCCGCCAAATGGACGTGCCACGCTACGAACCGTAACCATGGCGACGTCTCCTGCCTGCTCCCTTCGCCCCGGATCGTTCGCCGCTGCTGCTCTCGGCCGTGCTCGGCCTCTCTCTGCGTTAACAATCGGTCTGCTAACGCCACGACGTCTCGTCCGGCGCCGCCGCTGCCGCCGTTATCTGCCGGGGCGGTTACGGGGGTGTTTCTCTTCCACGCCGGCTTATTGAAAAACTGCTGGTACGCCTGCCCGTCGTCCCACATCCTGTTCGGCGGCTGTGCCGTCTTTCGCTTAACGTTTCCTCCGCGCCTCTGCTCGTTGCGCCAACCGTGCGCCGTCTCACAATGCGCCTTTATCTTCCGCACCGTGCTTACGACGTACCTGCACCGCCGACCATCTGGGCCCCCGCCTGCACACCGTAAACCATCGTGCCGTACTGCGATCCCATCGTACGGTGGGTCGTCGGGGCCCGGGAACCTGATCTCCGAAACATCGTGGGCGATGTCTTCTAATCCGTCTACGTACCGCTGAACGTGCATCCGCTCCTCCTTCGTCGTCCGGTTATGATTCCTCGCTAAATGGGCGGCGGCGTGCTTTGGCACCACGGCGGTGCGACATCCCACGCACACGATGATGCGGTGCCGCCGCGAGTGGCGGAAATGCCTGGTGAAAACGTCGGCTCCGGGCGCGGGCGCGTCCATTGCTCGACCGATCTACCGGATTGTGGGATTGCGCGTTGGTGTATTGCCCGTTCGTTATACTGCCTGTTCGGTGTGTCGCCGCGTCCGTGTATCGCCTTGTTGGCTGTCGAATGCGGCTCCAACTGTCGACCGACGTTCGGTGGGTCCTGGGGGTGGTCAACGGCTCGCGTGTGTGGGGTCGGGCCCCACGTCGGAACGTTTCAAAACCGACTTCACCCCTCCGGCGGCGGCGACGATATCTCGCGCGCGGGCGGGTTCGGGACGCCAAAAAATACGCGGATCGCGTCGGGGCGGCGTGGTATTGCACGCGTACGGATTCGGAGTGGTTCCGCGGTATTTTTTTACAAAGGACCACAGTCAAAGGACCACAGTGAGCGCGGCGGGCGTTAGGGTTAACGTCTGGGTGCAACCCTGAGTCGACGGCAAAGGTCCGCAGCAACGGACCACTGTGGGCTGGCGGGTAGGGTAGGAAAAAAACGACATGAACACCGACATCGACGACAGCGACTGTATTGTGGTCCAGAAGGGAGGAGGTGAGGTTGGAAAGCGGAACGTCGAGGTTGCGGGGTCCCTGGACCCTCCTAACGCCGACGCCAGCGCGCCAAGCCCGGAAGCGGGGGAGAGGGCGGAGGATGGCAGAGGGGGGTGGGCGATGATTACGAGGCGGAAATCGAAGGCGGCGAGTGCGGCGAGCACTAGCCCACAGCTTACGAAGACGGCGAGAGTTTTCGCATCGTCTAGCGAGCTTAAGCGGAAGAGAAAGGCCGAGCAGAGTATGGCTAACCAGATCGCGGCGCTCCGCGAGATGGTCCTCCAACTTATCAAGGGACAAGAGGAGCAGAAGAAGCAAACCGAGGAGCAAAAGGTCCTCTATGAAAGACAGGTAGCCGAGCTAGGCGCAGTGAATAAGGCGCTACGCGAGGAGACCGAGAAGCACAGCCGTACGATTGCGCTGCTCGAGGCTCTCTCCGAGAAAAGCGTAAGGACACCGACCTATAGCGAGGCCGCTAAAACGGGACTCCAGCAGACGTCAAAGGGCTAGAAGATAACAGTATCGTCTAGCCAGAAGGAACGTTCGTCTACCGATGCAGCCCGTAAAGACGAGCGAGCCATTAGCATCGACACTGGAAGAACGAAAGCAGAGAAGGCCGACTTTGCACTCGTAAAAGAGAGGCTACAGAATGGTTTAGATAAGGCGAAGGTGACCGAAGGACTAAAGATCGAGTTCCTACGTCCCGGCCCGGGAGAGAGGATCGAAGTCGTCTTTAAAGATAAAGAACAGGCAGAGAAGGCGAGAAAGCATACGCAGTGGGTGACCGGTCAGATGCCCGGCACGAGGATAAAGGGCGAGGAGTGGTACTTAATCAAGTGCGATATGGTCGTAAAGCAGGCGGTGATAGACGAAAAGGCTTCGGACGATAAGACCCTTAAGACTACGGTATGCCAAGACTTTGGCAAAGACAACGGCATGGAAGGACACGATTTCACTGCTATGAAAGTGCACTGGCTAAGCAAGCCAGATGTTACGAAGAAGGTCGGATCGCTCGCTATCTGGCTAAAGAACAAGCTTGCAGCGGACTACCTCCTTCGAAATGGAACGGCTATCTTCGGCGCAACCGGAGCGTACTGTTCGAAGTGGGAGCGACGAGAGGACAACCTGCCGTGTTTCAACTGTAATAGGTACGGCCATAAGCAGGCCGCCTGTAAAGCAGCTCCGAGGTGTGCATTATGCTCGAGACAGCACTCTAGGCACAACTGTACACACCCTACGGAGTTGAAGTGTCCCGCCTGTAATAAGGCCGGCCACTCGGTTTTCGACTGGCAGTGTCAGCTCCACCCTAGCCACTGGAAGTATAAGGGTACCCTTAAATTAAGGAACGTAAGCTAAGGTAGCAGAGCAACAGTCGCAGCTATACCGAACCGAGCGAAACCGAGTAGGGGTAGTAACACTACTAGTTTAGAGGCAAGCCAGATCCGGGATCAACAGACCTTCCGATCGGAGACTACGAGCGAGCGCGAGGTCGATATGACCGATGCTGCCGAACCTCTGACTTCGAATGAATAGAGTGCAGATTATGCACCTAAACGCAGGGAAGCGAAGGACCGTCCAGTACGGCCTTCTGAACGACACTACAGTTAAGGACTTTATTGCACTCGCAGTAATCGAACCATATATCTTCCAGCACCCTTAAACAGGCGAACCGACTATATCGCAGGACCGCCACTGGCAGATATTCTAACCGACAGAGAAGAGACAAGATGGACATACACGGCACGCTTTTAGAGCAGCCGTATGGGTGAATCGGAGGTGCTAGGCGTCCTCTATTCCCGTAGAGAGCTACGACATTGTAGCGGTACTTATTAAGCTATAGGAAAGAAACCTCGTAGTAATGGCGTGCTATGAAGCCCGAAACGGAGAGTCAGAGGCAGAACGAGAAGCAGACCTAGCAGAGCGCCTATAAGCGATCGATATAGCGATAAAGCGGGCTTAGGAGAAGATAGGCGACAAACCGCTCGACGTTGTCCTATGCACGGATTTTAACAGGCACCACGTGCTCTAGGGGGGACACCGAGCGCGAAGAACCGCCTACAGACAGAACGAAGGCGATCAAATCGTCGACTACATGCAAACAGCGAGGCTCCATTCGCTTTTGCCCGCCGGTACGATCACGTGGGAGCACTAATCCGGAGACCTAGCTACGACAGTAGATGTCATACTAGGATCAGATAGAATCAAAGACGACCTAGAGTACTGCCGGGTCTACGACAACGACTACGGCTCAGACCATAGACCAATCGCCCTTAGCTTCACCGGACGCAATCCCGAAGAGAATCCGAGGAAAAGGAAGAGGCTTTATAAGGACGCCGACTGGGAGAAGATCCGGGAAGTTATCGGGAGCCAGCTAGGAGACGGTAGGCATATGAAGACGATTACGGACGCTGCGACTTTCGACCGCGTAGCAGGAATACTCGTAAATGGGATAAACCGAGTTCTAGAAGAACACGTCTCGAGAGCAAAAGAGTTACCGTACGCAAAGCGGTAGTGGTCGAAGGAGCTGTTAATCCTACGAACCGACTTTACGGTAAAGCGAAATCGAATCACGACCCTCCGCCGGAGAGGCGAAGATACGACGCAAGCGAGAGAGACCGCTAGCGCCGCACGAAGAACCTACCTCGACGAGATCGACAGGCAAAAGAAACAGCACTAGAAGGAATTCCTCGACGACCCACAAAACATCTGGAAAGCAGCGAGCTACGCAAAACCGCCCGGAGCTGCTATGGACGTACCAGAACTGGTTATGGGAGCACAAAGATACCAATCAGACGAGGAAAAAGCCGGGATCCTTATGGACACCTTCTTTCCTACACCTCCTACGCCAGAAACGTCCGAAGATGATAATGTTAATGCTAGCGGGCAGGATCAAACGCTCGAGTGGCCGCAGCTTACAAAACACGAAGTTAAGAGAGCGATCTTCAGGAGCAGCTCAGATAAAGCGCCAGGACCAGACGGAATCAGCTTCCGGGTCTGGAAAGAACTATGGCCAGTAGTAGGCGACCACCTATTCTGGCTATACTCTACCTCACTCGAACTACGACATACGCCTAAGCAGTAGAAGACCGCGAGAATCGTAACCCTAAGGAAACCAGGAAAGGGAGACTATACGGTACCGAAGGCCTTCCGTCCGATCTCGCTTCTCCCGACAATAAGTAAGGGTCTAGAAGCAGTCGTTGCGGCCCGCTTATCATACATGGTCGAGAAGTATAGCCTACTTCCAGACAACCACTTCGGTGTAAGACCTAGGAGGTCGGCAGAACAGGCACTAAACGTTCTAGTCGAGAGGATCTATCAGGCATGGAGAGGGGGAAAGATCCTTTCGCTAGTATCGTTCGACGTAAAAGGAGCCTTTAATGGCGTCCACACAAGCGTACTTACGCAGCGACTAGCAGAAAGAAGAGTTCCGAATCCGATAGTCGAATGGATCGGAGACTTCGTCTCGAACAGGTATGCTCAAGTAACAGTCGGCGAATACGAGTCGGAGGTATCGGGGATCGAATATGCCGGTATCCCGCAGGGATCGCCACTATCGCCACTACTATACGTCTTCTATAACGCCAACCTGGTCGAAAAGAAGATCGATAGGAGGGGGAGAGCGATCGGATTGTATACGACTTCAACGCCTGGGTAGTAGGGGCAGACGAAAGCGAGACTACAGTAACGATTCAAAGGGAGATCCTACCGCACGCCGAACGATGGGCGAGGCAGAGTGGAGCGACATTCGAGGCCGATAAAACTAGCTTCATTCACTTTACGAAAAGGGCAGAAAAGGACGATACCCGAGCACTCCAGTTCGGAGACACGACGATACTACCTCAGGGGAGTGTAAAGGTCCTAGGAGTTATACTCGATAAGAAACTTGCTATGGACGAACACCTCTCACGACTTGTTACAAAGGGCACGAGAGCCTGCTTCGCACTACAGGCAATCAAAGGCACTAGACCAGCTCAGATAAGACAGCTCTTCGGTAGCTGCGTTCCACCGATAATCGACTACGCCGCATCGGCGTGGTACGGACCGGGGAAGCCCGGCGTCGTTAGGCTAACTCACGCACTCGAGAAAGTCCAGAGGCTAGGAGCGAGGCTGATACTCCGAGCATGGAAGGCAGTATCGCTACCTATACTCGAAGCAGAGGCATTCCTCGAACCGACGAAGGAACGCCTAGATAAGAAAGTGATAGCACATACAGCTAAGCTTATATCACACCCGCAGAGCAACCCGGCAAGAAAGGCCCTACCTCACGCCCTCGATGTCTGTCGATACATATCGCCTCTCAGCGCGGTATGCATAGTAGCCAAAGAGCGGCTAAAGCCAAAGGGATCTCGGCCGCCCATAGGGAATCCACCGTGGGTTCAGCCCCCGTGGACAGACCATAGCTACCGGGTCAAGATCAAGGAAAGGAACCAGGCAATTAAAGATGCAGCAACAATCGCAGGGGCGAACATCCTAGGGCTATACGCAGACGCATCAGTCACGAAGCGGCTAGCCTCGATCGCCGTAGTCCGGAGGACAGGCATAGCTACTCAGGTCGTCCGACAAGATTCGATAGGCTGGGCATCGACATGCGGAATACTGAGCGCAGAGATAGCAGCGATCGTAGCTGCTCTCGAATACGCTCTCGAACACATTAAGCCGCTACCGCAGCAGGAGACGCTAGGACTAGTAGTATTCTCGGATAGCCATCAGGCTCTCCAAGCTATCCAAGCAGGCAATGATGCTAGGACCGGACGCGCGCTCCTAGAGAAGATCGCAGTGAGCATAGAGGCACTCAGCAGAAAAGGGATAGACGTCAGATTCAAATGGTCCCCAGGTCACGAAGGCGTAGTAGGAAATGAAGAAGCTAACGATGCAGCTCGGGAGGCGTCGAGTCAAGAGGGTAGGCCTACAGCTCAAGCACGAGAGAGGGTGCGAGAGGTAGCAGGCGTTATCCGATTGATAAATCGGGACAGGAGTGAAAATCCGACCCTGTTCGACACAACGAGACTGCCGGGCCAATACACGTGGAAGATGGATCAAGCCTTACCGGGAAAGCACACCTTACGTTTGTATAGGTCGCTTACCTCGGATCAGGCGGCTATTCTTGTCCAAGCTAGGACAGGGCATTGCAGGTTAAACCAGTACCTCTCCCGAATAGGAGTGGTAGACGAGGCAAAATACAGTTGTGGAAACGACGAGGAGACGATCAGACATCTCATCCTCTCGTGTCCGAGGTGGACGGACGAGCGTAGAGAGTTACGCGAAACCGTAGGCGCGAGGTCAGGAGACGTATCCTACCTCTTAGGAGGGTGGGGTTCGAGAAAGGATGTGAGGACGGGACAGCTTTTGGATGGTCCTAAAGAGAAATGGAAGTCGGATGTCGAGGTAGTGAAAGCTACTATCCGGTTTCTGGAAAAGACAGGCAGGTTAACCTATCAGCCGGAGGCTGATTAGGTAACCATAGGGATGGATCACTCTCATTCATGAGCGAAGGCAGCAAATCTCTTTTGTATGTAAGGTCACTCTCTAGGGACGGCTCATACGGTCACCGTGAATAGCCTGATTGAATCAAACAAACAAACAAACAAAAATATTGATTAGGCAGGTTGACCTATCAGGCAGACGCTGATTAGGCAACCATAGGGATGGATCACTCTCACTCATGAGCGAAGGCAGCGAATCTCTTTTGTAAGTAAGGTTACTCTCTAGGGACGGCTCATACGTTCACTGTGAATAGCCTGATTGAATCAGACAGACAGACAAACATATTGGCAAGGCTTTATGAGTGATCGAACCAGTTGAAACCATTGTCTTTTCAGGCGAAGTTCTGTTCACTATCAAATCGGTGCTGTGGGTGTATCTTGCTGACATCCAGCACGCAGCGAAAGCATAGATCGAAATCGTTGCATGAGCTGCAGTGGTAGCGATGTCCTATCAACGTCTCGAGAAGGTTAGCACGAGATGCGAGGAAAGAACCTCTCGAGGTTTAGAGAGTACCCACTCGTTGACAACTGTCGCAATATGCAGAAAACTCTTGCGCCACCTCAAGAACATTTGGGTTGTCTTGGGCGAGCTGGGGTTCGAGGAGCTCGTTGAGCTGCTTTGCTCCAACAAAGAGTGAGACCCCGTACGCAGTACGACCCGTCGAGTCTTTGAGATCCTTGTCGGCTGCACGATCCACCAGGAATTGGGAGACGTCTTTGTGACCAAAGTAAGCGGCCCAGTGCAGTGGTGTCCAGCCTTGCGAGTCGGGTTCATTGATATCGCATCCAGCATCCAAAATTAGACTGATGCCACCACTGCAATTCCCGATTGCGAAAAGGTGGATGAGCGAGAGACCAAGGCTATCCTTATCCATGGCAGTCGAGCCAGGTGTTGGTAGACGGGAGGGCCATAGTGATTGAACGAGAGAGACCTGTCCTCCCAACGCGGCCCACATGGAAGGTGTTCGGCTCAATGCATCCGAAGTACAATCTGGTCGGTTTGAGGAAGAATTGGGTTCTACCACCGCAACACCAGATTCGGTGGCTGCAACAACCGCCAGCATGCTCTCAAGCAGTAAGACAGCTGCACTTTGATGTCCGCCCTGGGCAGCCCATGACAGCGGAGTCCGGTCATTGTTGTCTTTCGAGTCGACGTCGACGTTACCAGTATCCAGCAGCTGCTTCACTATTGCTTCGTGTCCGTTCTCGGTAGCCCACGACAGCGGAGTCCGGTCATTGTTGTCTTTCGAGTCGACGTCAACGTTGCCAGTGTCCAGCAGCTGCTTTACTATTGCTTCGGTTCTGTTCTTGGCAGCCCACGACAGCGGAGTCTGGCCATACTTGTCTTTCGAGTCGTCGTCGACCTTGCCAGTGTCCAGCAGCTGCTTCACTATTGCTTCGTTTCCGTTCTCGGCAGCCCGTGACAGCGG
>Ga0265798_10010987_pt1 | contig 11078 bp, 10 predicted proteins | sample P3T30metagenome_FD_192430 | JGI IMG/M metagenome (GOLD analysis project Ga0265798, IMG submission 192430) | Plant litter microbial communities from East Loma Ridge, Irvine, California - P3 T30 | ecosystem: Environmental > Terrestrial > Plant litter > Unclassified | place: USA: California... | reverse complement strand
TAACTGCCGTCCTCTACCTTTGCGCCATTGATGCGTACAGACTCATCCAGAAAATAGCGCGCAAATACACCACCGTTAACATAATAGCCCTTGGACTGCCCTATATAATATTTCAGGTTTATGGGCAGCGTAATATGTTGCAACGTTAAGCGCGTACCATAACCACCTTCAGAAAGAACAGGATCAAAAGGATCGTCTACAGCAACAAAAGGCACGTTGCGGGTAAGAGCGAGCCTTTCATAATTTACATTGCCTATAATGGAAAAATCATCATTAAGGGGCACCTCCAGTGAAATACCAATGAGATAGTCAATAGTGCTGTTGTTTGACCGGGCGACATCATTACCACGGATGCCCGCATAGGTGGCACCCGCATTAACACCAAATTTTACAGGCCCCACCTCTTGGGCGGAAGTGTAAAATGCAGCAAAGAGAAGTGCCAAAGCGCTTAAGAATTTTTTCATGATATTTTATTGGTGTGGCAATATATAAAACTATAAATTAAACTGCCAGCCTACAATTAAATTAACCGAATTAGTTTTTATGGTACCGTTGCCCACCGTAGGGCCATCGCTTATGTTTGCAAGCCCCAGGTTATCGCGCAGCTCTATATTTAGGTCGTTTTTTTCATCAATAGGAAAACGCATGCCTATGCCCAGGTTTACGCCAAAGTCAACCTTTTTAAACAGCCCGTCGCTGTTATCATCTACCTTATTACCATCGGCTTTTAATATCCCCCCTAAAAAATAGCCGGCATAAACACCACCGTTAATATAAAAACCTTTAGACTGGCCTATATAATATTTAAGATTAACCGGCAGCGTAAGGTATTGTAGTGTGAGCCTTGTATCTACATTCCCGCCGCCTACTACAGGATCAAATGGGTCACCATTTTCTATATAAATAGTATTGGTAAAGCTTTTACGCTCATAGTTAAGGTTTGCCAAAAGCGACAGGTTATCAGATAACGGTGCCTCAAAAGACAGGCCCACAAGATAATCTATGGCGTAATCATTGGCTTCTGCCCCTTCATTACCGCGGATGCCGGCATAGGTTGCCCCGGCGTTAAAGCCAAGCTTTACAGGGATGGTTGTTTCCTGTGCAAATGCCGCTGCAGGCAGCAGTGCAAAGAGTAAGGTACGTAGTGTGGTTTTCATATATTGATTATTGATTTTTAGATTGTTCGGCTTCAGCTAAAATAAAAAAATAGCCATACTAAATAAATTCAGCATGACTATTTTATAACGTAATATAAATCTTATTTATTTTATTTCAGCCTGATGTGTAGCTCTTCCAACTGTTTGTCATCTATAACGCTTGGCGCGTCAATCATTACATCGCGGCCAGAGTTATTTTTAGGGAAGGCAATAAAATCACGAATGGTTTCCTGTCCGCCCAATATAGCGGTAAGCCTGTCAAAACCAAATGCAAGGCCGCCGTGCGGTGGCGCGCCATACTGAAAGGCATCCATAAGGAAACCAAACTGTGCCTTAGCCTGCTCTTCGGTAAAGCCCAGGTATTTAAACATAAGCGCCTGAGTGGCCTTGTCGTGTATACGTATAGATCCGCCACCTATCTCGTTGCCGTTAAGCACAAGGTCATACGCATTAGCGCGCACGGCTCCAGGATCTGTCTCTAACAAAGCCATATCCTCTGGCTTAGGCGATGTGAACGGGTGGTGCATAGCATGGAAACGCTCTGTTTCTTCATCCCACTCCAATAAAGGGAAGTCTACCACCCAAAGCGGTGCAAAAACCTCTGGGTTGCGCAGGCCAAGGCGTGTGGCAAGCTCCATGCGCAGGGCGCTAAGGCGGGTACGGGTTTTATGGGCGTCGCCGCTAAGCACCAATATAAGGTCACCCGGCTGTGCGCCGGTAATTTGCGCCCACTGCTTAAGGTCTTCGGCATCATAAAATTTATCTACAGATGATTTGATAGAGCCGTCAAGTTCATACTTGGCATATACCATACCGGTAGCGCCTACCTGCGGGCGTTTTACCCACTCAATAAGCTCGTCTATCTGTTTACGGGTATAAGCGGCAGCGCCGGGAACGGCGATACCTACTACAAGCTCGCTGCTGTTAAACACGGCAAAGTCTTTATGCTGGGCAACGGCATTCAATTCGCCAAACTCCATTCCAAAACGGATGTCGGGCTTATCATTACCATATTTTTTCATGGCCTGGTCATAGGTCATCCTTGGGAACGGCCCTGTCTCAATGCCTTTAAGCTCTTTTAGTAAATGGCTTGCAAGGCCTTCAAAGGTTTGTATGATGTCTTCCTGCTCCACAAAAGCCATTTCGCAGTCAATTTGCGTAAACTCCGGCTGGCGGTCGGCACGCAAATCTTCATCACGGAAACATTTTACAATCTGGAAGTATTTATCCATGCCACCCACCATAAGCAGCTGCTTAAAAGTTTGCGGCGACTGCGGCAAGGCATAAAACTGGCCTTCGTTCATACGGCTTGGCACCACAAAGTCGCGTGCGCCTTCGGGTGTGCTCTTGATAAGTACCGGGGTTTCCACCTCAATAAAACCTTTATCAGACAAGTAGTTGCGCACCTCAATGCTTACCTTATGCCTAAACATAAGGCTGTTTTTTACCGGGTTACGGCGGATGTCAAGATAACGGTACTTCATACGGATATCCTCGCCACCATCGGTTTCGTCTTCAATAGTAAATGGAGGTGTTTCCGATGCGTTAAGTATAGTAAGACTGGTTACCAGTATCTCAATTTCGCCGGTAGGTATGTTTGTGTTTTTACTTTCGCGTTCTATAACAGTGCCTTTTACCTGAATAACAAACTCGCGGCCCAGGGTGGCAGCAAGTTCAAGCACGGCTTTATCGGTACGGCTTTCATCAAATATAAGCTGTGTTATGCCATATCGATCACGTAGGTCTACCCATATAAGAAAACCCTTGTTGCGCGATTTTTGCACCCATCCGGCTAATGTTACTTCCTGGTTTATGTGCGAGGCATTTAGCTGCCCGCAATTGTGGCTCCTGTACATTATTGTAATTTTTTGAGCTGCAAATTTAGCAACAAAAAATGGAAAGTCAATCAGCTTTTAGCTTTCGGAGAGTAGCTGTTAGCGTTTAGCACATTATCAGGGGTTGCAGCCAGCTACCCTTTACGGGTTTTATCATATTCTTTAAATGAATTTACAATGTTCTCCATATCCTTTTCATGCTCCGCTTTTTTATCGGCAAGTGTCCATATAATAACCTGGTAATAGGTATTTTTACCTTCTACGTAGGCCTCTTTCCAGTACACGGGCAAGTTGTTTATAGTACCGTTTATATCTATAATCCGGGCAGGCCTGCCGTTAATTTTTGAAGGCACAAACACCGGCTCAACATCAAATCTTGAAGACTTCCGCATAAAGTCAAGCCCCGCTTTTGCATACCCGTCAAGATTTGCCGTGTAGCCAAGTTCCTGCGCTCCCTGAACGGCTTTATCAAAATCCGGTTTAGACTCCGATATCACAATTACATAAAATTCCTTTAACGCGTTTTGATATTGCAACGATGCATCTTCATGCAGGCCTGTGGCCTTTTCTAAAAACGCAGGCAGCTCCAGCGAATATTTGTTTTCAATTTTTACGGTTTGCGTTTGTGTCGTCGTATTGCAGGAAACTACTGCCAAAAGCATTACCAGTACGGCCGGAAGGATTTTTTTCATTATATTTTGTTTGTCAAGCCAATATAGCAAATTTTAAACAATTTAGCTATTTTTACGGCAAACCAACTATTTTTATGAAGCACTTGGTACTCTTACTGCTGTTTACCTCATCGCTATTTGCACAGCAGAAAAAAACCATTTTTACGGTCACAATCAAAAATTGCGTAAGCGATTCTTTAATGATAACTGAAGACCTTTACAACTTTGCGGTAGTGGCCTATCGTGACAGTACCGATACTTTTAAGTTTGATTTGCAAATTGTACCTTCCATTTATGAACTGACCGATTTTAAAAATACCACCTGGCTTTTCCTAAAACCCGGTTTCAGCCTTAACATGAAAGCCGATGCACAGCATTTTGGAGAAAGTATTACCTACAATGGTAACGGTGCGGTTGAAAATAACTTCCTGGCAAAATATTCTTTGGCCGAAGTTACGTTTAGCAAAACTGCCAGCCTGCTTATAAATAACCCAAAAGATTTTAAAAGCCAGCTTGACGAATATGTAAAAAAAAGCCAGCGCTGGCTCAACAGCCTTTCTAATCCGGACTTTGAATTTACAATGGTCATGAAGCGCTACATAGAATTCAAAAAACGCCTGATGCTGTTACTGCTAAACTACCATGAAATGTATGGTATGGCCGCGCCGGCGTTTAAATATGAAAAATACCAGGGTGAAACCGCCACGCTTGATGATTTTAAAGGCAAGTATATTTACATTAACATATGGGCCACCACATGTGCACCGTGCATCAGGCAAATACGCCCGTTGGAAAGCCTGATAAGGCGCTATCGCAATGAGAATATAGCGTTTGTAAATATTAGTGTTGACAGCAAAAAGGATATTGATATATGGAAAAAGGACATTAGAGACCGCGGCCTGCACGGTATACATTTATTAGCTGGCAACAGTTTTGAATCGGAATTTTTTGAAAAGCTCGATATAACAAGTACACCACGCTACGTACTTATTGATCCAGGAGGCCAGATCGTAACCCCGATAGCCCCACGCCCCGATAGCCCACAACTGGAGGAAATGCTCAACAAGTTACTTAAGAAGTAATAATTTTACACCTGCCCCGCCCTTTATAATACTTTTACCTGTAACTTTACGTTTTAAAATATCAATCAAAAAAAAGATGAAGAAGATACTATTGTTATTACTTTTTGTAGCCACCGGCGCGCTGGCACAGGATATGGTTAAGTTTAGTGCCAACATAAAAAATCAAAACAGCGACTCGCTGGTAATACGTTCACGCAAGTTTACCCAAACCATTAAGGGTGATAAAAAAGGTAAATTTGAAGCCAGCTTTGCTGTACCAAAAGCCGATGTGTACCAGGTTTTTGACGGTGCAGAATATGCAATGGTGTACCTTAAAAATGGTTTTGACCTTAACATGAGCCTTGATGCGAAACAGTTTGATGAAACCATTAAATTTAAAGGTAAAGGCGCTAAAGAAAATAACCTGCTGGCACAAAAGATGCTTGATAACGATGCCATTGAAAGCATTATGAATGAGGGCAACAGCATGGAAGATATTAATAAAAGGCTCGAGCCGATACTTAAAAAAACTACAGACGCCCTTGCCGATAAAGACCTTGACCCTGACTTTAAGGCGATGATTAGCAAAGACCTGGCCGGCGAAAAAGAGCAGTTGACAAAAATGGCAGAAAGCGCCATTGAAGCTAACAAAATGAAAGGCAAGCCATCTCCATCATTTAACTATGAAAATGCAAAAGGCGGCACAACCAGCCTTGAAAGCCTTAAAGGCAAATATGTTTATGTAGATGTATGGGCTACATGGTGCGGACCATGCCGCCAGCAAATACCTTTTCTTAAAGAGGTAGAGGCTAAATACCACGGCAAAAACATTGAGTTTGTAAGTATTAGCATTGATGCCCTTAAAGATCATGACAAGTGGAAAAAAATGGTAGAAGACCAAAAACTGGGCGGCATACAGCTTATGGCAGAAAACGCATGGCAAAGCAGCTTTACTACAGCTTATGGTATAGATTCTATTCCCCGCTTTTTACTTATAGACCCTAAGGGCAATGTGGTAGAAAGCAATGCAAAAAGGCCAAGCGACCCTAAACTACAGGAGCAGCTTGATAAATTGCTTAAGTAAGAAACAGTGCACAATATACGAGCCGCGAATTATAAAATTCGCGGCTTTTTTCATGATCAAAAAAAATCGATAAAATTTGATTTGATCGAAAACACCAATAAAATCAATACTTACAAGCTATTCATAAAATTTCCAATGTTAAGTTTTACTCAATGTTACCAAATTGTTAAGCCAACGTGTCTTTTATGTAAAATAATTTTTTAAATTTGTTATAGAAGTTTATCAATAACCCTAAATACAGACAGATATGAAAAAGATTATTTTTGCAGCTGGGCTGCTTTATGCAGGAATGCTGTCAGCCCAAAGCGTTAAGCCACAACACGAAATAGAAAATACATTAGTAAAATCTACCTATTATCATGATAATGGTACTGTAAGGCAAACCGGCTTTTACAAAGACGGCAAACTGCACGGTGCATGGGTAGCCTATAATGAAGACGGCACCAAGCAATCTATGGGCGAATATGAAAATGGCAAAAAAGTGGGCAAATGGTTCTTTTGGACCGGCAATACACTAAGCGAAGTTGATTTTAACAACAGCCGCATTAACGATGTTAAGACCTGGAACCAGGGCACAGTGGCTGTTAATAAATAACCATTTAGTTTTTTGAGAGAATGAAGAGCAGCCAATTGGCTGCTTTTTTATTTTTAAACATCTAACAATCAGCTAAAAAAAGTTAATCGCGTTCCTCAAGCACTTTTATCATCCTGAACGACTTTAGCAGGTGCAGCAGCCCCGGTATGATCAGCAGCCCGCCGATAATTAGCGATATGCCCAGTACCCTGATAACACTATCAGGAGCAATGTTATCTAACAGGCTGATTTCTTTATTTTTAGTAATTATAAGATTCGGGAAATGTGGCCCTATGGCAGCGACAAGTATCAGCAGTACCTGTGTGCCGGCTAAAAAACGGCACCAAATGATACGGCCTATCCTGATTACCCGCCATAATGGGTATAGTAACAGCCCTGAAAACCCCACCGCACCAAGTGCCAGATAATTGGAAAGAAACTCTTTAGTAAACTCGTTATTAGACATATATCCAGCTAAAAGCGTTGCCATACCCAAAACCACAACCACTATTGTAGCAATACCCGCCTTGCGCATGTACATGCGTTTCTCATAGTCTTTAGCCTCGCCAATAAGGAAGGTAGCCGACAAAAATACGCACAACGCACTAAAGAAAAAACCGGTTAATATAGGGAATGGCTGTAGCCAGGGGTGCATGTAAATATCATAAAATGAAGGGCTTGAAGCATCTTCCAGCAAAACAATATCGCCATGCAGGAGCGCCCCGAAGGTCATGCCCAGAAAGATGGGTGTTACCAGGCAGCTGAACTCAAACATACGGTCATACAGCAGCTGACTCTTATCTTTAACGGCATCATAATGGCGGAATACAAAGGCCACGCCGCGCAGCGTAATACCCAGTAAAACAAGGGTTAACGGTATGTGTAGGTAAATGATGATAACATTATAAAACAACGGAAAGGCTATCCACAGGATTACGATTAAGATGATGATCCATATATGGTTAGCCTCCCAAACGGGACCTAAAACGCTGTAAACCGTCTTCTTGATGCTTTTTTTATGTTCCGGGCCGGAGAACAACTCCAGGATACCGGCACCAAAGTCGGCGCCGCCCAGCAGCACGTAAAGCACGAATGAAATCACAGTAAAAAGCAGCACAACATACAGCATATCAGGTAGTTTTGGCGTTTAACACTTTAATTTGGCGGGCCATAAGCCACGTAACGGCAACAGAAAGGATAAGGTACAGCAAAACGTACATATAAAAACTGTAAACCATTCCGGGCATGGGAGTTACGGCATCTTTAGTACGCATAACGTTGTGTATAATCCACGGCTGGCGGCCTACTTCGGTAACAATCCAGCCGGCCTCAAGCGCCAGGAAACCAATGGGTGCCATAAGCGCAAAGTACAGCCAGTAACGGCTGCTGGACTGCCACTTTTTCTTCTTCAGGCTAATGAGGTAAATGACTGATGCCAAGACAAGTAACATACCTAAACTTACCATAACCTGAAAAGCATAATGGGTAATGGCAACCGGTGGCAGGTCCTCTTTCGGGAAGTCTTTTAGTCCTTTAACCTCAGCATCAAAGTCGCCAAAGGCAAGAAATGATAAGGCCTTGGGTATCTCGATTTTATGGCTAACAGTCTGATTTTCTTCATCTACAATACCACCAATGTACAGCGGGGCACCTTTTTCGGTGTGGTAATGCGCCTCCAGGGCAGCAAGCTTCACCGGCTGGCGGTGGGCAATATCTTTGGCCGAGAGGTCGCCACTGAGTGGTTGCAGCAGTGCCGCTATAGCGCCAAAAACAATGGCTATATTAAATGCGGTCTTGTGTATCAAGGTGTTACGCCCCCGGTAGATTTGCCAGGCATGGATACCGGCCACGGCAAACGAGGTAGCGGCAAAGGCGGCAAGCGTCATGTGGAGGGCCTGCGCAAACCACGCCGGGTTAAGGAAAGCAGCCACCGGATCGATGTTAAGGAACTGGCCATCAACATAATCGAAGCCTGACGGAGCATTCATCCAGCTGTTTGCCGACACCACCAGTATGCCCGAAAGCATGCCCGAAACCCCCACGATAACACCCGTGAACAGGTGAAAACGCTCAGGTATTTTGCCCCATCCGTAGAGGTAAAAGCCTAAGGCTACGGCTTCTATAAAAAATGCGGCTCCCTCCAGCGAGAACGGCATGCCGATGATAGGCCCTGCGTGTTTCATGAATTCCGGCCAAAGCAAACCCAGCTCAAACGAGAGAGCAGTGCCTGATACTGCGCCGGTTACAAAGAAAATGGCCACCCCTTTTTGCCAGGATTTGGTAAGTGTGAGATACTCCGGGCGGCGGGTTTTGAGCCACTTTGTATGCGATATTACCATAAAAAACGGCATAACCATACCAATACAGGCAAAAACAATATGAAAAATGAGGGTAAAGGCCATTTGCAGCCTTGCGGCTTCTAAGTTCTCCATAAAAACGCGGTTTTTTGGGCACTATAAAGGTAGGGTACAAAAAGGTGTCACAAAAGCATTTGACCAATTTTAATTCTTCACTTTTTACCACTTTTAAATGGCCTATAAAATACTATAAATCAATGCCTTACAAAAAATTAGCGGTGTGAAATATTAAAACTAACTAATTATGAGATAGTTATGATTGAATTGCCTCAATTTTAACGCTAATTCTTCACAATTGGAGTTGGAGATTGGCTTATATGGTTTATGTTCACGAAGCGATTTAAGAAAGTTTAAAAAAGGATAAATTCCTGTTTTTTATTTGGAGCCATAAATGTTTAAAAGATAAATTCACTTTTTTAATTCTTAGCAAAAAATCTCGAAACAAAAAAATTTTTCCTGTTGAGCAAAATTTTATTTATAACCTGAATTCAATAGAGGGCCCTATCATAAAAGATTCAGGTTCCAGGTACAACTGTACATAGCCCGAAAGTTGCAAACCGATTAAAATATTTGGGTTAAGCCTGTATTTATATCCAGCACTTAAAAACAGTCCGGCATCATCGTTTTTTTGGTCAGACATATACAATACAACACCCTGGTTGCCTTGCTCGTCCTCTACACTAAAAAATTCAGGCCTGCTGCTATATTCCCTTAAGTAGAAAAACCCTACGGTAGCCGTTAGCTGGTGTCTGGGCGAGATGTTAAAGTCTTTACTGAAGTTGGGCATAAACATCCACCCGGTAGTATTAACAATATCAGGGCTCAAAATGGTACTCTGGCTACTGCCCCGCGATTCAAAATGTAAAATATCAAAATTAAACCAAAAATTGCGGTTCATTTTAAAGCCGCCGCCAGCCTGCAAAAACATACCCGGCTCATTTGCATATATATAAGATGATTTAAAAAGACCCGCCGCTGCATGCAGCCTATATTTTTGATTTTGAACGCTATCCTGCGCATAAGCTAATGATGCCGTTAGCAGCACCGTATATAGTAATTTTAGTTTCATGTATCAGATTAAAAAGATTTGCCAATGGTCACACCCACAGCCCTGTAGTTGTCAAGTCCATAAAAATTTACATCGCTTTTAAAAGATTTCACAACCATGAAGTCAGCACCAAGGGTAAACCCATTTGTAAAGATATACCGGTACTGAAACCCAAAACTCTTAGACAGGTAGCTTGTTTGGCGTGATAGTGTTTGCGGACTGGTTATGGTTTGCATCTCTTGCCCGTTAAAATAATTTTCTGTAAATGCCTGATAATCGGTTGCATTAATAAACATACAGCCCAGCCCCGCATTAAAAGACAAAAAATGGTGCGTGCTGTTTATAAAAGAAAGATGCAGGTTAATGCCCGCATTCTGAATACTTGTTTTAGAATAACTTACAAAACCTAATGCCGCCTGCTCAGATGCCTGCGCGCTATCAAAATTGCGCGGAAAAGTGCTGCCCCCAGCGTGCGAAACAAGGGCTTCAAGCGTTAGCCAGTCGTTTAGCTGACGTTGGTAGCCCGCACTAAACCCTGCACCTGAAACGTAATCGTCAAAATCTACATAATGGCCTGAAAAGGCAAGTGTGTTTAACCTATCCTGTGCAGAGGCACCATTACACAATAGCCCCAAAAGCAAGGTTACAATAAACGAAATTTTCATTTTGTGAGGAAATTTAAAAAACTAAGATAAACAAAATAGGGCTGCCTTACTTCAAGATTTTGATTTTAAAGTTAGAATGATTCCTCAAACAACATACCACTGTGCTATTAGGATTAGCTGTACTGGATACGGAACAAAAGGATAATAGCTACTGGCTTCCTCCGGTATTTTTAACATCCATAACCCCAAACCCCTCCAACGTTTTCCCGGCATACTTTTTAAACACCGTGCTAATTGACCGCGCAAAGCAATACCCGTACAGTTCTAATAATCTAATTTCTCTTTTAAGGCAAAAGAACATTACACGTTGGCAGGCTTTGACCTTACCAAAACCACCACCATAGCCAGTACGCACCATGCCAGCAGCTGCCAGGTTACCAGTTGCCATCCGCCCATACCCCAGCATTGCAAACCGGTAAAGCTACCCAGCGCACCTCCTATAAAATAGCTTGTCATGTAGGCCGTGTTTATGCGGCTGTGCGCCGTCGCATCAAGAGAGTATATGGTAGCCACATTAGTAACCTGCATGGCCTGTACACCCACATCAAGCCCCAGTACCGCAATTACAAACCCCACAACCGAATGCGGAAAAACCTTTATCAGGGCAACACTTACAATTACCAGTG
>Ga0265798_10010986_pt1 | contig 11079 bp, 6 predicted proteins | sample P3T30metagenome_FD_192430 | JGI IMG/M metagenome (GOLD analysis project Ga0265798, IMG submission 192430) | Plant litter microbial communities from East Loma Ridge, Irvine, California - P3 T30 | ecosystem: Environmental > Terrestrial > Plant litter > Unclassified | place: USA: California... | reverse complement strand
ACGGGCAAAAACAAGTGATACAGATCCTTACTGATACCCTGGGAAAGTTTGAAATAAAGCTAAAAGCAGGGAACTACCAGGTTAAGGTATTTTATATGGGCAATGAAAACCAGGTTTTTAATTTGGTTATACCAGCCACTCCAGACCATGTATTTAGCCAGGTTTTTAATGTGAAAATTAAAGCAGAACTGTTAAATGAAGTTTCAGTTTATGCCAAAAGAAAAATTATCGAAAACACGGCCGAAAAGATCGTTTACCATGTAGACCGCGATCCGATGGCCAAAAACAAATCACTTAGTGAAGTGATTAAAAAAGTTCCGTTGGTTACGGTCGATTTTAAAGGTGTTCCTTCCTTAAAGGGAAGTGAAAAAGTACAGGTACAGGTGAATGGCCGTTCGGTAACGGATTATGCCATACCGGTAGATCAGGCCCTTAAAATGATTCCAACGGCTAATGTAGAAAGCGTAGAAGTGATTACCAACCCAGGTGCTGCCAGCGATGGCGAAAGTTTGGCGGGTATCATTAACATTATAACCAAAAACAAGTTTTCTTTAGGCAGCAACCTTACGGTAGGTGTAGAATCTACCATTGGTAAAAGCTACACTACCAAACCCACCTTAAATTTTACCTATGGCGTTGGCAAGCTTAACTTTTCGCTTAACGGGAGTTATTCCAATTTTAAAACGCAGGGCTTTAGCAACCAGCTTTACTCGAGGAACAACTTTTTACAGACCCAGGAGGGGAATTTAGGCTACAACGGCAACCCTGTTTATGTAAATAGCGGGTTGTTTTACGACATCAGCAAAAACGAATCATTAAACGCAGGCTTAACGGCCTCTAATTCGCCCTATACTTTTAGTCAGGCTCTGCAGACGAACATTAACGATCAGGGCATTACAAATTTATTCAACCGCTTTTCTGATAATGTTGTTAAATCTCAAAGTTTATCGGCAAATGTAGATTACAAACTTAAACTGGATAAACCCGGTAAAGAATTTACGATTGGCGCACTTTTTACCGCAGGCAAACAGGATAATTTAAACAATAGTTTTAACAATTATCTATCAGGCACAGCACCATCTACTTTACAGGAGCTAAGCAAAAACAACAATACCATGCGCACCGTGATCTTACAATCAGATTACAAGCTCCCTTTGGGCAGGCACAAACTACAGGCCGGCCTTAAAGTTACAAACAGACATTTCGATTCACAGTATCAAAATATGATGAGCAGCCAATCAACAACGGCAAGCACTGATGAATATGCTTACGATCAGGGCATATATGCTGCCTTCGGACAGTTACAACTTGCTTTACCAAACAAATGGGTAATGATTGGTGGTATACGTTATGAGAGAACACAGAATGATGCTCAATTTATATCAACAAACAGCAGTGTTAGTCAAGGATTTAACAGTGTTTTACCAACTTACGTAATCGGGAAAAACCTTGAAAACGGAATGATCAGCTTAACCTATAGTTACAAAATTTCGAGACCAGGTATTTCCTTTCTTAATCCCTTCCAAAATTTTGTAAATGCAAACACGGTATCGCAGGGTAACCCGGATCTTTTGCCCGAACATAAAAATGGTTTGAGTATGGCATTCTCTCACAATGCAGGCAAAGTATATTTATATGTTGATGCCAGCGCCGACTTTTGGTCTGACTATATTTTACGTGTAAACCAGTTGGTAAACAACATTAACCAGATTTCTTATAAAAACATCGGTTCATACAAACAGTTCGGTACATCGGCCAATTTGAACCTTAGCATTACCAAGGCATTGAGTTTAACTGTAGGCGGAAACTTAAACCTGATCTCGACCAATGATGCCGCATTTAATGCTACATATAATGAAAAATTAAACTTTAATGCCAGTTTTATCGGTACATATAACTTTAAAGGTGGTTATAACTTTCAGGCAGAGTATTACCTGTATTCCAACAACTATTTTTTTCAGAGCAGAATAGCTCTACCTAATACCTCATTGGTAAGCTTTAGCAAATCTTTTATGAAAGAGAGAATCAACCTAAGTGTCGGAGTGATAAACCCATTGAACAGCAAGCTAGAAAGCGATATGCTCAATATCAACGGGGGCTTAACCAACCAGAGCATCCAAACCGTGTATAGCAGGGGCTTAACCTTTGGCTTTAGCTACCAGTTTGGTAACGATAAGGTAAATAAAAAGAGCAGATCCAACATTAAAGATAACGATACCAAAGAAGGAAGCACGAACCCAATTGGTTTTTAAACAGCAAACTATGAAAAAGGACACACTAAGCGAACAGTACCAGTTCTTGCCAGACCTGATGCTCCGGTTTCCATCCTACCACAACGAAGGACAGATTACCAAAGAGATGATTTATGAATTTATTAAAGATGATTTCTTTATGGAGGCACTATGGATTGCTTCTAAAGATTTATATGACGCTGTACTTCGGATCGATACCATTACGGATCCTAAAAAACTCGAAAAGATAGAAGTAGCCTTATCTAAATACATCAACAGAACCAAGAACAGGGCCACCCCTTTTGGTCTTTTTGCAGGCTGTGCACCAATTACCTGGGCAGCGGATACGCAGATAGAACTTGGCGGCATCAGCAAACATACCCGTCTGGATATGGGGCTGCTTTGCACCATTTTCCGTTATGTGTTAAAAAATGAAAACATCAAAAGATCATTAAGCTACAGTGTTAACAAAACCTTGTATGATATAGATGGGAACTACAGGATGGTTGATTATAAAACCCTGGGCTACCGGAAATATACCGTATCAGCTGTAAGTGGCTCGGAATATCTTCAGAAGATTATCGATTTCTGTAATGTTACACAGCCCTATCATGTTATTACTGATTTTATTTCAGATTCTTTTGAGGTAGAAACTGATGAGGCAACAAGCTTTTTAGATGAACTGATTAACGGACAAATTTTACTCAGCAACCTCGAACCAAGGGTAAGCGGTCCTGATTTTTTAGACCAGATTATTGATAGTTTAAATGAAGTTACAATAGTAAACATTGGCAACAATGATGCTAAAACCTATCTTTTAGCATTTAAAAAAATTAAAGAGATCCTGGCTAAGGAAATCAATACCATTCTTAAAAAAGAAGAAATCTTTGTAATACTACAGGAACTGAACATCGAATTTAACAGCGAGAGTATGTTTCAGATCGATCTTTATAAAGATGGTGCAGCACAAACGCTCAGTAATACTTATGCAGATAAGTTGATGGAAGCTGTTGAGTTTTTAAACCAGGTTACACCAAAACACAATAATAAAGACCTGCAGGCATTTAAAAGCCGCTTTACCGACCGTTATGATGAACAGGAAGTTCCTTTATTGCAGGCGCTTGATCCTGAGTCGGGTATTGGTTATGCTTCAAATACACATTTGGCCGGAGAAGCGCCTTTGGTACACCGGATGGTTTTCTCCTCTGGCACACCGGGCGAAATCAGGGAAACACAATATACAGACCTGAGCAAATGGCTTATCGGCCACTTAACCAGCAACCCTGCCAGTACCGAAATCAATATCGATCAGCACGAGCTGGGAAACCTTAATATTAATCCATCGGAGTTGCCACCAAGTTTCTCGGTTATTTTCAGACTGGATGGGGGAGATCAGGACCAGGTGTTTCTTGAGCATTGTGGATGGCCTACCGGAGCCTGCATGATTGGAAGGTTCGGTTACGGCAATCAGAAATTTGGCAAGATGCTACGGGAGATCAATACGGTTGAAAATGTCTATTATCAGGATGCGATAGTGGCCGAAGTGGCACACCTGCCAGAAGACCGTCATGGCAATATTGCTTACCGGCCTAAATTCAGGGATTATCAAATTCCGGTGTTGGCTGGAAGTACCTCTGATGAAAGTGAAATCAGCCTGAGCGATCTGATGGTATCGGTACGTAACGGACAGCTACTTTTGAGGAGCAAGCGGTTAAACAAGCCAATTATACCCAGGTTAAGCAATGCGCATAACTACAGCATGAATGCCTTGCCGGTATATCATTTTCTGGGTGATTTACAGGGTATAGACCATAAATATTGGTTGGGACTGAACTTAGAGGTGTTGCCAAAAATGGGTGTTTTTAAAATCCCCAGAATTAAATATAAAGGCGTAATTCTTTCCCTGGCAACCTGGTATTTACAAGACAGTGACATTAAAGAAATATTGGAAATAAATGCACCTGATTATTATCAAAAACTGAAACGTTTTTTTGATAAATGGGGACTGCCTGCAACCTTTATCTACGCTGATGAAGACAATGAACTGTTGGTGCACCAGGAAAACCGCATCGAAATACTGGCCTGGTTATCGGCCTGTAAAAAGCGTAGTCAGATTGTATTGAAAGAATACTTACCGGTTAGTAATTCGATATTAAAAGATGCAGATGCAAAAGCAGTAAACAATCAGTTTGTTGCGCTATTAACCAGAAAAGACAATAAAAAAAGAACAGCACCCGTGTTTAATCCTATTCGTAAAAATGATAACCATGTAAAAAGGCAATACTTTCCGGGAGAGGACTGGTTATATGCAAAAATTTATACCGGTGTAAAAACTGCAGATCAGCTGATTGGAAATGAGCTGCTGATACTTGGAAAGAAACTGGTAAGTGCAGGTTTGATAGACCAATGGTTTTTTATTCGCTACGCAGATCCGGAGCCACACTTAAGGTTTAGGGTACACGTAACTTCATTAGATGGGTTAGGTACCGTAATGCGTGAAATCAATTCGGCTTTCGAAACCCTTTCGGAAACAGGTTTGGTTTGGAAAATGCAGTTTGATACATACGAGCGAGAAATTGAACGTTATAGTGCAGCAGGTATTGAGCTAAGCGAACAGTTGTTTTACCATGATAGCTTAGCCGTATCAAGCTTTTTATCACGCAGGGATATAGTAGAAAATTTTGAGCAACTGCGTTGGCTTTGGGGGATCAGATCTATCGACAGTTTATTGAACGACTTTGAATTTTCCCTTGCAGATAAGTTAAAGGTAATGGAAGTTTTATCGGCTTCGTTTCACCAGGAATTTAATTCGGACGCTTTATTGATCAAACAATTATCACAGAAATACCGGTTCAGCAAAGAACTGATTGCCAAACACCTTGATGCAGGAAATGACTTTTCGGGCTCCGACCTTTTGCAGTACAGAAGTTTCGAAATTATCCCTTTGGCCCAGGCCATCAAACAGAAAATAGAAGATGGACTGATTGATCAGCACCTGAACAATTTTTTGATCAGCTATATCCACATGAATATGAACCGTTTGTTCAAAACCAAACAGCGTGTACATGAACTGGTCGTTTACGATTTTCTTTTAATGTATTATAAATCAACCTTTCACCGTCAAAAAACAAAAATATGAGCACCTTACAAGCAGAAACAGTGATGAGTACCCGGTTTAAAGTGGTATTTGAGCAGATTAAACATTTGCTGCACGATCAGGAAAATCAGCAAGAATTTATAACAAACGGTAATTTATTTAATGGCTATGCAGGTATTGTCTACTATTATTTTAGCCTGTTGAAGGCCTTTCCGGAAGGAGAAAGCGAAGCTTATGTTGCTTTAGAGAAACTTATCGAATCTTATAACACGCAGGATAATATGGCAAGTAAATACATGACCTTCTGCAGTGGTCTTTCCGGTTTTTATTTTTTGATCCAAAAGCTGGTAGAACAGGAATATCTTGATGAAATATTTTTAGAAGAGGTACTGCCCATTAACGAACTGATTTTTGAAGATACAAAGCGGTTACTTACTGAAGAAAATACTGATTTTTTACACGGTGCCAGTGGCCAGATGTTATACCTTTTAACCAGCAAAGGTGATCCGAATCGTGAAAAATACCTTGGTGTGTTGGTAAATGAACTCTTAAAACTTGCTGTTATAGATGAAAAAGGACTACGGTTCCCCAACAGCACGGTAAAAGAATTTCAAAATACAGATAATACAAACATGAGCCTTTCGCATGGTAATGCAGGTATCTTATTGGTGATGCTGAATATCTATAATGCTGGTATTGAACAAGAAAAACTAAGTAATGCCATACAACAGGGCTTAGCTTATTTTATCAATTATTATCATCCCAGGGCTGTAAACACTTCATTATCGGCTTTTCCCCTACTGGTTAATGAAGAATTTACCATAAAAGAATTGATTGATGGTGATTTTTATGCAGAAAATTACAGTTGGTGTTATGGCGATCTGGCTGTGATATGGTTGCTATATCAAAGCAGCGTGTCTTTCAAAAATACTACCTATATGGATCTGGCTGATGAGATTGGTAAAGCACTTGCCTTACGTTTAATTGCGGTACCCGCATCTGACCTGAAAATTAATTCGCATTTCTGCCACGGTACTTCTGGTATAGCCCTCTTTTTAAACCGACTTTATCAATTTTCGGGGCATAAAATTTATCAGGAGGCTGCACAGCTATGGCTGAATAGTACCCTCGATCATTTAGAAAAAGACCTGAACAATCCCGATTTTATGAACAAACCAGGTTCACTTGGTTTACTGGAAGGGGTAAGCGGGGCAATGTTTGTGCTGGCGGCTGCCGAACATAATGATATTGCTGCAAACTGGACTGATATGTTTCTTTTATCTTAAAAATTAAAGGTTATGAGTATTAAAAAAATTGGCTTGATGGATTTTGGAACAAGATCCAAAAAGATAGATAGTCTTTCGATTATTGAAAGCGTTATAGATGATGCTGTATTAGCAGAAAAACTAGGCTTTCACCGTTTGTGGTATGGTGAACATTTTATTACCTCCACCAACTCACCATGGTTTAGTCCTGATATGCTTTTGCCGCTAATCTGTGGTAATACCAATACCATAAGGGTGGGCGTAGCAGGGGTATTGGTGGGTTATACCTCGCCCATCAGAACGGCTTCCAGTTATAAGATGCTCAATAACCTGTTCAATAACCGCATTGATCTGGGGTTCGCTAAAGGCACTCCCGGAAGTAATTTTTTACCTTATTTCAGTCAGCCTAAAATTACCAGTTATGAAGAAGGTGTACAAAATATCCAGAACCAGATAGCAGCTATAAGCAGTTTATTAAACAACGAAGATGAACATGTTAAAAATGGCGTCATTCTTTCTCCATATAAAGGTACTATACCTGCTCTTTGGAACCTTGGTGGTTCACCGGGTAGTTATCAGGCTAGCTTAAGCAATCAGCTAAACTGCTCCCGTACCCTTTTCCATAAAGGTGTAAACCTCGAAAAAGGTTTGGATCACTTAAAAGCCTACCGTGAAGATTTTTACAAGCAATATGGCCGTTTACCAGAGGTTAATATTGCACTGGCCGGCTTTACCAGTCCGAGTAAAGCAAAAAGGGAAGAGGTGATAGCACTTTCAGAAGCAGAATTTGACTTTGTAGAACCCACAACAAGACTTTGCTGCGAACCACAGGAACTGTTCGATAAGATGTCGGCCTATGCAGAGCAGTATGGGGCTGACGAAGTCATATTCTATGATATTGCCCGCGATCCGGATTACAGGAGGGAAAGCATGGCCTGGATCAGCGAGGTTTTTGGCATGCAAAACAAACAACAGTTAGTGGCCTAATTTAAAAACTCTACCCATGTTTAAACTAAACTACAAACCATCGATTCCTATATACCGCCAGTTGGAAACAAAAGATTGCGGGCCAACCTGCCTGCGCATGGTATTACGCTACTACGGGAAATCATATACCCTAAATACCATCAGGCAGGCCTGCAGGGTTAACCGTGATGGAAGTACATTTCTCGGACTTAAAGTAGCAGCAGAAAAATTCGGCATGAATGCAATATGCGTAAAACTGCATTACACCGACCTTATTAATGCCGATATCTGGCCTGCCATCATCCATTGGAAAACCAACCACTTTGTGGTGCTTAAAAAACTGACCAAAGATGAGGCTGTGATTATCGATCCGGCACAGGGAAAGGTAAAAATAAGCAGATCGGAGTTTCTGGAACATTGGAATGCTGTAGAAGAAAAAGGATATGCCCTTATTTTAGAACCTGATGCAGATCTGGAACAGTTGAATCAGGAAGAGCAGGAAGCACAGACCAATGTAAGTTTCTGGAAGCTTTTGGGTTATCTGAAAAAGCACAAATCGTTGATTTTACAGCTTTTGATAGGTTTAGTAGCCAGCTCAATCCTGGAACTGAGTTTACCGTTTTTAAGCAAGTTGCTTATTGATAGGGGGATAAAACTTAAAGAAGTAAACCTGATTTATCTGGTACTTATTGGCCAGGTAGTGGTTTTTGCATCCAAATCTTTTATCGAATTTGTACGATCGTGGATTTTATTATTTGTGAGTGTAAGGGTAAACCTCAATATTTTGGTCAGCTTTTTTATCAAGCTACTTAACCTGCCACTATCTTTCTTCGAAACCCGTAAACAGGGTGATGTGATGCAGCGGGTTAACGACCATACGAGGATAGAAAACTTTTTAACAAGCAATACTTTAACTACTGTATTTTCTTGCTTCAACATCTGTGTATTAAGTATTATTCTATTCCATTTCAGTAGTATATTGTTCCTGATTTTTGCAGGTAGCAGCATTTTATATGTAGGCTGGGTATTTCTGTTCTTTAATAAACGCCGGCAAATCGATCAAAAAAGATTTGAGGTAAACTCTTCGGTACAAAGCAAGATTGTTCAGCTGATAGAGGGATTTCAGGACATTAAGATCAGTAATTCTGCCGACCAGAAAAGATGGGAATGGGAATCGCTGATTGTAAAAGAGTTTAAGGTAAGGGTAAAAGGGCTTACTTATAATCAATATCAGCAGGCCGGTTCATTGGTGATTACCGAAATGAGGAACATTGGGATTACTTTTGTGGCTGCATTTATGACCCTTAGGGGCGAAATCAGCCTGGGAAGCCTTTTTGCTATCCAGTTTATTGTAGGTCAATTGATTGCGCCAATAGAGTCATTGATTTTCTTTTTACAATCGTATCAGGATACCAAAATGAGCCTGGAACGCTTAAACGAGATACATGAGATTCAGGATGAGCAGCCGGAAAAGGGAAAATATGTAGAAATAGATCATTTAATTGGCGATATTTCGATTCAAAACCTCCAGTTTAGCTATCCTGGATTTGAAAACAAGGCCGTTTTTAATAGCCTGAGCCTGGTTATTCCCAAAGGGAAAATTACAGCCATAGTGGGTTTGAGTGGAAGCGGTAAAACCACCTTGCTAAAACTCTTGCTTAAATTGTACGATCCGACCGGAGGTACCATTCATATTGGTACCGAAAAACTGGATGATATAGATGTTGGTCAATGGCGTAACCTCTGTGGAACGGTTTTGCAGGATGGGTTTATTTTTTCAGATACCATTGCTAAAAATATTGCACTCGGCTTTGAGCAGATAAACGAAGGCCGTTTGCATGATGCCATTAAAATGGCCAACATTGGCGATTTTGTTTACAACCTTCCAAAGGGTGTTGAAACTGAAATTGGAATTGGTGCAAATGGTATATCGCAAGGTCAAAGGCAACGCCTATTAATTGCCCGCGCAGTTTATAAAAACCCTGAACTTTTACTTTTTGACGAAGCTACAAATGCGCTCGATTCTAATAATGAGCAGGCTATTATGAACAACCTGAGGGATTTCTTCGATAACCGGACGGTGGTTATTGTTGCACACAGGTTAAGCACCATTAAAAATGCCGACCAGATATTTGTAATGGAATATGGTAGGATATTGGAATCGGGAAACCACGAAACGCTAATGAACAATAAGGGGGCTTATTTCAATTTAATCAATAATCAACTCGAGAAAATAAAGTAATATGGAAATTCAAGATAAAATGAGCGCGGATATCAGGCATATCCTCAACAAAAAGCCTAAAGGCATTGTCCGTTTTGGCTCAGGGATTATGTTAGCAATAATTATTGTTTCAATCCTGACTTATTTCTTTAAGGAAGATATTAAAATATTAAGCATCTTTAATTATTTCGGTTACTCGAAATAATTAAGGAAGTCCTTCATTTCAAAATTTGAAATCATGCAAAAATATATCATTTACATTTTAATAATTACATTTTTGAGTGCTTGCTCTTACGGCACATACGAAATGAATAAAGGGCCGCTTAACATAGCAACGAAAGCCAGTTACAGCGTAACCTACAAAGTATTGGCAAGCAGCAGTGCCACCGTATCTTTTACCGACGAAAGTGGAAACCAGAAAACTTTAGAAAATATTTCCGGTGAATGGGAAAAAAGTATAGAAATAAAATCCGGGCAAAAGGTTCAGTTTACTGTCGATTCAAAAGATAAACAACTGGCATCCGTTTTGGTAGATCAAGAACCTATTTCTACCATTGACAAAAATAATAAAACTGCACATTATAGCCTCAGTTTTGTATTGCCATAATGGAATTTTTAGTCGGTTACCTGTTTGGCGTTTTACAATAGTTATCAGTTAAAAAAATTAATCCAACGAACCAATCAAACTAAAAACTTCACCTTCATAACCCCCTTCCAATAACTGCACCGCCATTTTGCTTCTTTGCCCGGTTTGGCAATAACATACCAGTTTTTTGTTTTTTGGAATGGTTTCAAGAGAAGCTGTTAATTCATATAAGGAAATATTTATTCCACCAATATTATTTTCCTCATGTTCATAATCTTCCCGTACATCGATCAGGAAAATTTCATCAGGAGATTCAGAAAGCCATTGATCAAGAGTTGCTTTATCAATTTCTTTTGTCTCACGAACTGTAGCTTCCGTTTTAATTGTTTCGGATTGTTTTTGTGGAGCAATCTTAAATACAAGCACCGTATTGTTCAATGCATTAATGGTCATTAATTTGCCGGCTAAAGTTTCGCCGATGTCGCAAATTAGTTTAATGGCTTCATTGGCCATATACAAACCAATTATTCCGGGTAAAATGCCGATTACTCCACCTTCTACACAATTGATATTTTCGGTTGGTGGTGCAGGGTAAAGATCCCGGTAATTTGGCCCACCATGATGGTTAAATACCGCAACCTGACCTTCGAACTGCAAAATGGAGCCGAAAATAAGGGTTTTACCTGAAGCCACACAAGTATCGTTCACCAGGT
>Ga0265798_10010985_pt1 | contig 11080 bp, 14 predicted proteins | sample P3T30metagenome_FD_192430 | JGI IMG/M metagenome (GOLD analysis project Ga0265798, IMG submission 192430) | Plant litter microbial communities from East Loma Ridge, Irvine, California - P3 T30 | ecosystem: Environmental > Terrestrial > Plant litter > Unclassified | place: USA: California... | reverse complement strand
CGGGTGAATTTTGTTTTCATACAACACTAATTTATGGTTAATAGTGTTGCGTTAGTTTCCTGAATCGGCATTAAAATTACAGGTAACGTGAGGTCGCTAACCGCCGTCGCGGCATTCCGGGGAGAATATTCTCTGCCGAACGCATACGAAGTTATGGAAATTATTGGTTCAATTTACTCTAAACCAGCGATGGCGGTTAGCGGCGGTTACATGACGTTTTAACAATTTTATTGAATGTCTTTTCGGATTTCATCAATGAACATTGACGGATTTTTGCCCTTTAAAATACTGTCTAACCAGTAAGTTTCCAGTAACCCGATTCCAAATCCTGCAATTGCTCCGGGCGGACCAGCGACGGCGGATCCAATTGCAGAACTAATTGCAAATAAACCGACATTTTTTAAAAATTTACCTCCTATGGTTTCGTAAAACTTGTGTGCTCCTTTAATTTCAGCTAAATACTCTTTAGTAATTTCTTGAGCATTCGCATTTTCTCCAACATTGTTAATCCATTTTCTATAATATTTTGCGTTACCTAGATGACGTATTTTAAATACACTTTCGAAATCCATCTTATTTTGATAAAACAGAGATTTTAAATCCGGTAAATTTTCCAGATTAAAGATTACAGTGGAATTACCTGCGACATTATATGCCTTTCCAATATTAGCGATATTATGCTTGCAAATTTCTAAATGCTCATAATTATCATAGCTTTTTAAGCCATAGTTTGATAGGATGGCTGTTTCAATAACTTTATTTCCTAAGGCTAATAACTTCATTCGCTGTTCTAAATGCATTTGATCAGGTTCCTTGTCGAATGGCAGGCCTAAACTTTCTAAGTTATTATTTTTGTACGATCAATAACAAGCTTAGCAGAATTCGCAGACAAATCTAAGCCTTCTGGGACGACGTATTTTTTTGATGCAATTCTCGTAAATATTTTTTTTCGACCTTTATCCAAAGCAAAATTTGAAAGGGCATGGAAAATGTTCTTCTCAGGATCTAAATCCTCATTTGAAAGAGAACCCCCAACAATTGGAGGTTGCCCATAAATTGTCGATTGGTCAATTCTTCCATCTTCCTGTTGCCGACCTTGACTGGTTACAATTATTGGTGACCAAATCATTATTTCAATATATCCGCTTTCTAATAGTCGCTCCACGGTATTTATTCCTAGACGACTGATCAGAAAGGCTAGTGCGAAATTTGGGCGATTTGTTGTAATAGTTATCTTATCAAAAATCAACAACTGTTCAAATAGTTAAGCTAAAATTTGACGGTCTTGCTCTTTTGTAAGTTTAGGATATACGAACTCAAAAGGATGTCCTATGGTGTTGTTTAAAACTGCACTTTTTCCCATCTGCTGATTATAAAATGTCATGTAACGTGAGGCCGCTAACCGATCGTCGCGGCTTTCGGAGAGAATTCTCTCTGCCGACTCCAGGCGAAGTTATGGAATATAGTGATTCATTTCATTCAGAAGCAGCGATGGCGGTTAGCGGCGGTTAGCTGTCGTGCATTTTTTCTGTTTTTCTTTGTGTATTTCTGAATAAGAAAGGTTAAATTTGGTATCAATTTGCAAAAAATCCGCAATGTTAGTATATTTTAAAATCTCTAATTATAAATCTGTTGATAAAGAGGTAGTTGTTAATTTTACTGCTACAGCTTTAAACGATCACTCAGAATCAAACCTTTACGAGGAGGATGGGGACCAGTATTTAAAATCGATTCTCCTTTATGGACACAATGCAAGTGGAAAATCGACGATACTGAATGCATTGGTTTATTTGCGTTGGTTTATAAATAATTCGGCAACGGATAAAGAAAATGGTGAAAAAATTAAGGTAAAGCCCTTTGAATTTCGTGCCTCCTCAAAGAAGAAGCCCTCAACCTTCGAGATTTGTTTTATTTTGAATAAAAAGAAATACAAATATGGAGTTGAAATGACCGAAAATCTCATTCATAGGGAATGGTTAATCGAAAGTAAAGCGAAAAAAGAATATCCTTTATTTTTAAGAATAGGTCAGGAGTTTGATGTCGATAAAAGGAGATTCGCGGAAGCGGATGGATTGCAGAAGCGGACTCGAAAGAACGTTTTATTTTTATCCGTGTGTACCCAGTGGAATGTTGCTAAAGCACAAGTTATCGATGAGTGGTTTCAAGATTTTGTAACAATACATGGTCTCGCGGATGAGAGATATCGAGAATTTACTTTTGATTTGTTAAAAAGTAGAAAGTACAACAAGGTTGTCAAGCGCTTTTTGCAAAAAGCGGATTTGGGAATCAATGACTTACAGGTGATAGATTTTGGCACTAGTTTTAATGATATTTTAAAGAGAGTTCCTGAAGAAGCTGTAGATAATTTTAAAAAGAAGTTTAGTGAAGAATCGGAACCGGTAGTTTTTACCATTCATGATCAATTTAATGATCTGGATGAAAAAATAGGACAAACATCGCTTGATCTCGATAGAACCGGATCAGAGGGAACAAAGAAATACTTCAATTTAGTAGGTCTGATAATTGTTGCGCTTTTGGAGAACCGCTTCGTGATTATTGATGAATTTGATGCTCGCCTTCATACTTTGCTTACAAAGGCCATCTTAAGACTTTTTAATTCTGCTAAAATAAAATCTAGGGCTCAGCTGTTGGTTGTAAGCCACGACACAGCATTGTTGGATAGGGATTTGCTGAGGAGAGATCAAATATATTTCTTAGACAAAAATAAAGTTGGAGCAACAGAAGCGACCTCGCTAGTTGAATACAAGCCTCGTAAAGAAACACCTATAGATAAAAATTACCTCGAAGGTCGATACGGAGGAATTCCATTCATTGATGACTTGGAAAGTTTGCTTGAGGACGACGATGAAATAAATTCGAAAAGAGATGGCGAAGAAGAAGAAAGATAATACTGTCAGTTTTGCCACTTTTCTTGCGGAATTAAAGAGTAAGGCGATTGAAGGACCAAAGCCTGTTGAAACCAAAGAGGAAAAGAAATATTTTTTAATTGTTTCAGAGGGAGAAAGAACCGAACCTGAGTATTTTAATTATTTTAAAAAGTTTTTGCCAAAAAATTTTTTGGATACTGTAGAAGTTCATGGTGCAGGGGATAATACCATTAATATTGTTAGACAAGCGATAAATTTGAAGACACAACGGGAAAACGATGTGCTGTTGCCAAACTATGATGAATGCTGGGCAGTGTTTGATAAAGATGATTTTCCAGATCAGAATTTTAATAGCGCGGTGACACTGGCGAGTCAGAACTCAATAGGATCGGCTCATTCAAATCAATCGTTTGAATTATGGTATGTTTTGCACTTCCAATATTTAAATACTTGTATACATAGATCTTCATACTACAAAATACTTGATAAGCATTTGGGATTTAAATATTCTAAAAAAAGTTTAAAGGTTGTCGAATATCTTTTCCGTAATGGAAATATTGAGCAAGCAATTGAATGGGCGAAAACTTTAGAATTGAACAGTGCTGGATTATCGCCGTCGAATTCTTGCCCCACAACAAGCGTCTATAAGCTAGTAGAATCTTTACGAGCGTATTGTCTGCATGACAGCTAACGTGAGGCCGCTAACCGATCGTCGCGGCAATCGGAGAGAAATCTCTCTGCCGAACGCGGACGAAGTTATGGATAATATTGGTTCATTTTACTCTAAACCAGCGATGGCGGTTAGCGGCGGTTACCAGCTGTATCAATTTATTTTGAAGTAAATTTTATCCTTTCCGGCAAAACCACCTTCTTTTAAAAATTTCCTAAACTCTCGTTTTGTGGGTTTGAATTTATACTTTGGCGCGACCGTATCAAACTTATTTTCTTTAATCGGTTTAAGTTTTTGAAAATCTTGAACCGAATCGATTATTGTTATTATTAGTTTTCCTTTTTCAAGTTTAAGTTTTTTTGTTGTCCAAAAGATACTGTCACGTAACGAATTTAGAAAATAGTAACCCTTGAATTTTCTTAGAACATTTTTCGAGCTTAAGTTAAAAATTGTATCTGTGCGATAAAAATGTAGACGAATGCTGTCTCCAATTTTTTCTGCTGGAATTCTTTCATCAGTTTTTTTATCTACGAGAAAACCGTTGTCCAATATTCCAATACTGACAGCTTCGCTTAAGTGAATCTTTCCGCTGAAGTTAAATGTGCGCTCAATCGTACTTCGGCTAATACTTAATATGGAGCTATCCTTCGGCTCAATATACTTCCCCAATAATCTGTTTGGAAATTTTGTCAAATTATTGATTCCGCTCGGTTGCGCTTCCATAAATCCAAATAACTCTTCTTTTTCTTCAGTTTGCTTACAACTTAATATTAGGGCTAAAATTGATAAATTTATGATTGTGAATTTTTTCATACTGCTTGAGATATAGCTGGTAACGTGAGGCCGCTAACCGATCGTCGCGGCAATCGGAGAGAATATTCTCTGCCGAACGCAGACGAAGTTATGGAAATTATTGGTCCATTTAACCCTGAAACAGCGATGGCGGTTAGCGGCGGTTACTGGCTGGCGTTTTCCTTACCAAATTGTACATGCAGCATTTATCCAATAGTAAACAAAAAACAGTACTAAATTGGTTACAGTAGTTGAAACCATGAATGGTATAAATATTTTTTTGATTTGAACTTTTGGCTTAGCAGCAAAATAAAAAAATGGAAATTCAATTATTAAAGTTGCAATATATGATAACGCCATCCCTGCTAAAAACCCTTCAAGTTCATAATCACCATATTTCGTGTGCCCTCCCCAAAAATCATCATTTCCAGATATACCTGAAAAATAGGGAGCAATAAAGTATAGACCAATAGTCATCGAAATATAATTGGCGACAATAATTAACCAAAATTTATTTGCGATTTGCATCTTCGATAATATTATACTTTCAGCACATCCAATAATTGCATTTAAGATTAGGCAATGTAAAATTCCAAACCACATCATCGGTGAACCCGCATTTGCAAAAACTACTAAAGGAAATAATAATAAGACTGTAAGTAATACATTTTGATTTTGCACAATATGATTTTCAGCAGGTTCTTTCATATTCGGATTTTTTACGCTTGCCAGTAACGTGAGGCCGCTAACCGATCGTCGCGGCAATCGGAGAGAATACTCTCTGCCGAGTCAAGGCGAAGTTATGGAAAATATTGGTTCATTTTACTCTAAACCAGCGATGGCGGTTAGCGGCGGTTACAAGACGTTCCTTATTTTTCGGATAAACTTTTTGTTTCTTGTATTCAATATCACGACTCCACATAAACCATTACTTCCGAAATATGCTACGCTCATTTGGTCATCAAGAAATGTTATATCATTAATATTTTCATTATTAATAAATTTCAAAATGCTTTTCAAGTTTGGATTTTCTAGTAAATCAATCTGAAATAAATCGTTCCTAAATTTAACGGCAATTATTGTCTTACAAACATGTCGTGATGAATCACGAATGTTATTGGACATGATTAGGGGATTAGCATATGCCGTATCGGAATATATTTTGGCTTTTACAAATTCAATTTTTTCAGATTTGGATGTAATATTTCTCAGTTCAATAATCCATTTCTTGCTATCCATTCTAAATGAGTATGGTTTATTTTGCGCGGACATAAAAGACGCGATAAAACAAATAAGAATTATTCTGATTTTTCCCATTCTTATATGATGTATTTTTCTTGCGTGAGTTGGAATGTCTTGTAACGTGAGGCCGCTAACCGATCGTCGCGGCAATCGGAGAGAATATTCTCTGCCGAACGCAGACGAAGTTATGGAAATTATTGGTCCATTTAACCCTGAAACAGCGATGGCGGTTAGCGGCGGTTGTAGGCTGTTGCAATATAGTGCTGATTTACATATATTTGGAGATAATAAAAAGTATATGAAACTAAAATTACTTTCCATTTTATTTCTAGCCTCTTTTTCTTCATTTAGCCAATGTTGGATTGAATTAAATCAGACGTCATGTGGTACAAGTACCAGTACCATTGAAATTCTTAGCGGAACATTTTACGATGAATATCAGTGGTTTTATAAGCCGATTTCCTCTAGTGGCGACTTTCAAATGATTTCCGGTGCAAACAATCCGAATTTAATTTTCGATTGGTCAAACTTTGAAAATAGTCTCATTAAAGTTTTTGTGGCTACAGAAAGTTATAGTTACGACTCCAACATAATAGAAATAAGCAACCAAAGCTGTTTATTAAAAACTTCCGATTTTACAAGTCAAAATATAAAGCTTTTTCCTAATCCGACGTACGACCGTTTATATATTAGCGAAGTGATAAATGGATTTAAGATTTTCAATATGCTTGGAAAGGAAATAATTTCTGAAAAATTATTAGTAACTAATGAAATTGATATTGCAGCGCTTTTGCCTGGCGTTTATTTTTTAAACATACAGATTTCCGATAGAAGCAGCATATTCAAATTTGTAAAGAAGTAGTTTAATCCCGCCGAGTTCTGCAATAGCCTACAACGTGAGGCCGCTAACCGATCGTCGCGGCAATCGGAGAGAATATTCTCTGCCGAACGCGGAAGTAGTAAAACTAATGATTTTTTCTAGCTTAAAAAAGCAGAAAAAATCTTAGTTTTACGGATTAGGGAAAAGCACTTCATTTTACCTGAAACCAGCAATGGCGGTTAGCGGCGGTTAGCGGCAGTGCTATAAAACGATAAGTAAAAATTCCTAATAGGTTGTCTTTTAGGTTAAATATTTAGAAATCTGAAGCCAATTGATTAATTACAGTAGTTCTTCTTCATTAAAGTCGCCAAACCAATCATGAAGTTTGTCCTTGGCATACTGTTTAACTTGTGCGTTGATATACGCTCCAACACTAGCAATCGCGAGCGCTAAAACACCTAAATCGTCTGCATATCCGCCAACTGGAATGACGTCAGGAATGGCATCTAGTGGAGAAATAAAATATCCCAACGCACCAACGATTATGGACTTAGCCCACATTGGAGTGTCTTTTTCTTTAAATGCATAAAAAAGCATAAGTGCTGAGTAGATTACTTTGATACCTGCTTTTTTACAAACGTTTTTTACCTTTTCCCAAAAACCGTCTTCAGAGTAATCTTTCTCGAATCCAACATTCTCTTTAATTTGATCAGACATAATTATATTTTTTTCTTAAAAAATAAATCGCTGGCTAATATATCATTTAATTTAACTTAATTACCTTTTCGGGACATTTTTGATCCATAGTGTATTTGTGAATCGGCATTAAGGTTGCAGGTAACGTGAGGCCGCTAACCGATCGTCGCGGCAATCGGAGAGAAATCTCTCTGCCGAGTCAAGGCGAAGTTATAGAAATTATTGGTTCATTTTACTCTGAAATAGCGATGGCGGTTAGCGGCGGTTATTGGCACGGCCGCATTCTGCGGTTCAGCGGGCAAAAATTTTGGAATAGAAATTTTGTTTTTAAAAACGGCAACTCAAAATTTTTGCCCGCGTTCAATTTTTTTGTCAGACAGTAAAATGCTAAAATTTTACTGTCAAAAAAATTGGACGCCAACTTTTGTGCGGTTTCGCTATCGGCTGGCCAATAACGTGAGGCCGCTAACCGATCGTCGCGGCAATCGGAGAGAAATCTCTCTGCCGAACTCAGACGAAGTTATGGAAAAAGTTGGTTTATTTTACTCCGAACCCGCGATGGCGGTTAGCGGCGGTTACTGGAAGGCTTTAATTATTTTCGGCGCTTAATTTTTATTGGATTTTGTCTTGAATCAAATACATCAAGAATTTCAACTGAACTAGAATTCTTATTGAAATAATAAACGATTTTATAATTCTTAAAAACCAGATAACGGTAGTCACCTAACTCAATTAATAAATCTTCGAGTTGACCAATTTCCGGAGAATTTTGAAGTTTTTTTGACTCCTTCACAATTCCGACAACAATATTTTGGCTATTGCTGTACTAACGTTTTCATTGTAGTAATCAAATATTTTTTGCAATTCAGACTTTGCAAAATTCGTCCAATTAATTTTTAACCCCATTTTTCAATCTCAGATAAAAGATCATCGGCATCGGTTACATTTCCATTTTGAGAATCTGGTATGGAAGTTTTAATTCTGGCTTGATATTGTTCGATTGTCATAGGTTCCATTTCTGAAGCTTTATTCTTAGTTTCCGATTTCAGAACCTTCTCCAATAAAGAAATTGTCTTCTCGCTCTGAAGTTCGAGAAACTCTTTGATGAATGATATTTTTCGAGATTGAATATCCATGACTTTAAAATAAAACTCAAAAATACGATTTTAATTTTATGTGTAAATGTTTTGCGGTCTTTTTGGCAAGCTTTCCAGTAACGTGAGGCCGCTAACCGATCGTCGCGGCCTTTCGGAGAGAATTCTCTCTGCCGAACGCAGACGAAGTTATGGAAATTATTGGTTCATTATACTCTGAAACAGCGATGGCGGTTAGCGGCGGTTACCTGAAGTTTTAATATATTTTTACCCAATCAATAAATAGGAATTTTTCTATTGATGAATCCATTAAATCATTTTCACTTAGTACTATTCTGAAAAAAGCAAGTTGATTTTTTTTACGAAGTGTTAAAGTTTGATCTTGATCTTTTGCTTTTGTTAGGATATGAGAAATGGTTTTGTTTTCGTATTGAAAATTAACGTCCAATTTTACTAGCAGATAGTTTTTCTCTTTCCCAATATCCAATCTCTTCTTTATAGTTCCTGTATAAGGAAAAATATCACCTAGTTCAGTTTCACGAAACTCTAGGATTGTGATCTTTCTGCCAACTAAGTTTGAAGCTTCAATAATTTTAAGAAATCCCAGGAAAAATATTGGAAGTATATTTATATAGATTCCAGCATCTCCTGCGAAAATTCCAAAGGTTAATTTAAATCCTTGTGAAAGGTCTAGATAAGGTTCAACTTTATTATTTGAGAAACAGTCCAAATATATATTAATGTACTTGAGAACCGATATCTATAGATAAATAGGATAGAACCAATTAGTCCAAGAATTGATATACAAATTGAAACTCCAATTAAATTGCTTATGTTATTTATTATATTGATTAAACTTAAAAGCGTTACTATAATTGGATAAATGATTTCTTTAGAATTTAAGTCTAAATGTTTTTTCATGTCGTTTAAAAATTTCAGGTAACGTTAGGCCGCTAACCGCGCGTTGCCGCCTTTCGGAGAGAGTTTTCTCTGCCGAACGGAAAGGTAACAAAACTGATGGATTTTTCAAGCTTGACAAAGCAGAAAAATTCATAGTTTTGTGGCTTATGGAAACGGAACGTTCATGCTAACGTGTTGCGGCAATGGCGGTTAGCGGCGGTTATATGACGTTGCTGTACATTTAGATTACTGATTTATAAAACATCGCCACCTCTTGACCATTTTGGTTGCGTATTATATTTGGATGCATAAAAGTGTCCAAGAGAGAAAGCGGTAATGTAAGCAATTATATATGTTGGAACTAAAGCCAAGAATAAAAATATAAAAAATTCAAACCAATTTTTACTAGCATCAAATAAAACGCAAAGAAGAATATATGAAATTAAGTAGGCAATAACTGATGCGATTCCAATTTCACGATTTCCTTTTTGATGAATTTCGTAACAATCTTTACATCTTACAACTTTCCAAGTTTTCGTAGTTGTTTTTTTATATTTATAAAATCCTTTCAATTTTACTTCTGTCGATTGATTTTCTTCTGTATTTAGGAATTTCGGATCTGCGTCATTTCTTTTGCAATACCAACATTTTTGATTTAATTTTTCCATGTTTGTGATTTACGTCGAGATTTTTGGCAATGTCATATAACGTGAAGCCGCTAAACGCCGTCGCGGCAATCGGAGAGAATATTCTCTGCCGAACGCAGACGAAGTTATGGAAAAAGTTGGTTCAATTAACCATAAAGGAGCGATGGCGGTTAGCGGCGGTTGGGCGATCGTTGCTAAATACACTCACTTTTTCTCTTAATAAAAAATTCTTTTGTTACCTGATCAATATTTTCACGAGTTGCATTATCCCAATAATTTTGAATTGTGTCAAACTCTAAATCCTCATGAGCAAAATATAGCAAATAGAAATCTAATAATAATGAGTCATTTTGAACTTCATAATACAATTCCTTTAGACTGCTTAACACCGATTTAAAAGTTTTATTTCCGGTAATTGCTTCATCTAAAAGATAACAAACGTATTTCTTAATTACTTTATCCTCATTTGAATAGTCTAACCCTAATTCTTTCAAAGTATTTTCTGCTAGTCTTTGTAATTCAAACTGATTGCTTTTCTCATTTTCTCCAGCAAGAAATAGTAAACTTTGTGAATTGAAACCTTCCATCAGCATTTCCACAGCCCAGTTAATCCAAACATTATTCACATTTCGATTTAAAGTTTTAAAGGCTAATATTTCTGCTGTTGATTTAACGTAGTTCATTTCAAGTCTGATTTATTGCAATGTCGCCCAACGTGAGGCCGCTAACCGATCGTCGCGGCAATCGGAGAGAATATTCTCTGCCGAACACAGACGAAGTTATGAAAATTATTGGTTCATTTTACTCTAAAACAGCGATGGCGGTTAGCGGCGGTTATTGCCTCGGCCGAATTATTCTATATCCTTTCTTATAGCTCTTTCCTAGTTAATGACTTTTGAAACTCTATTTGTTTCTTTTTGTAGCCTTTTAATTTTCTTGCGATTAGACTGGAATATTTTTTAGATCAGGTTTCTAAACCTTTATAGCAATAAAAAAAATAATTATTCAACTTTTTTAAACCTCTGCGGCGCAACATTTATTTTAGGGATCATTTTTCTAATCTCATCTATTATTGTTAATCTGTAATATTCTGGGATAGAATCATTGATTTTTTATTGGAATAGAAGACCTTTTTTGGATCTCTGCGGCGCAACATAGATAAGCAGCAGTTATTTTAGTTTGCGCCAAAATTTATAAAAAAATCAACTTTTAAAATCAAAAATTTAAAGCAAAATCATTGTGAGCAATCTTACTGCTTAACTTCTTGGCGTTTCTCGAGTTCACGGCTGGGCAATAACGTGAGGCCGCTAACCGATCGTCGCGGCAATCGG
>Ga0265798_10010984_pt1 | contig 11081 bp, 6 predicted proteins | sample P3T30metagenome_FD_192430 | JGI IMG/M metagenome (GOLD analysis project Ga0265798, IMG submission 192430) | Plant litter microbial communities from East Loma Ridge, Irvine, California - P3 T30 | ecosystem: Environmental > Terrestrial > Plant litter > Unclassified | place: USA: California... | reverse complement strand
ATATGTTAACTATTACAATAATGACAGGATAAGACTGAATCTAAAAGGCATGAGCCCAATCGAATATCGGGTTCATGCCTTAAATAATTAATTACTAATTTCGTCTAACATTTGGGGGGCAGTCTAGTGAAGTGGCTTTTTTTATGTGTAAATTTTTTGAGGCTTATAGCCCAACAAGATTTTAAAACATTAAACTTCGAGGCCGTAGGCCGCCAACTGGGCTTTGGTATCTTCGTAAGTGCTATGATGAATACCTTTTAATCCCAAACCTTCTGCAACCTGTACAAACAGCATCCTGTCATCAATATATAAACTTGTAGCAACATCGCTTTGCGAAATATCAATTGCTACTTTGAAAATGTCAGCATCCGGTTTCCGGAAATGAACAAAACTTGATGAAACAAAGAAATCGACGAACTCGTTAAGCTTAAAAGTGTTAATCCGGTATTGATTTAGCTCCCGCCCTTCGTTACTAATTACTGCAACTTTCAGGTGATACTTTTGCTTAAGATCGCAAATTAGTGCGATCATATCGTTATAAGGCAACGATTTTTTAAACATAAATTCTTTAAAATCATCGTAAGAAAACGAACGTTCCTCGAAAAAAACAATTCTTTCGAGATATTCATCGAGTGTTAATTTTCCAACTTCATAAGTATCAAACGTAAGATGATGGCGTTCTTCTAAATCTACAGAATCGAGGTGAAATAAAACCGCTGCCTCGCCCCTCGCCTTTCTGTCCCAACCATTAGTAAGTAAAACACCGCCGATATCGGTAAATAATGTGGTAATCTTTTGCATAAAATAAAACCTTAAAGTAAAACGCCTTTTAAAAACAATACAGCAAAACTGAAGTAAATAATCAATCCGGTTACATCAACCAGGGTTGCAACAAACGGAGCAGAAGAAGTTGCAGGGTCGGCACCAAGTTTTTTAAGCAAAACAGGCAGCATTGAACCACTTAAAGAGCCCCACAATACGACAAAAACCAACGATACGCTTATTGTAGCGGCTATCAAAATCCAATGTTCGCCATAAACGTTTGGGGCGGCGACATGCCACACCAGAATGCGCAAAAAACCGATTAAACCGAGGCACACCCCCAGTAAAAAGCCGGATATTATTTCCCTACGCATAACAAGCCACCAATCTTTAATCGTAACTTCTCCTAAAGCCATCGCCTGGATTATTAAGGTAGAAGCCTGCGAGCCGCTATTACCTCCGCAAGAAATGATGAGCGGAATAAAAAGCGCCAACACGGTTGCCTTGTGGATTTGACCTTCGAAAAAACCCATTGCCGTGGCAGTAAGCATTTCTCCAATCATTAAAATTGCAAGCCAGCCCACGCGTTTTTTTACCAGATTAAAGATGGTTGTATCCAGATAAGGCTCATCGAGCGCTTCCGTACCACCAATTTTATGCATATCCTCGGTATACTCCTCGTTTGCAATCCACAAAATATCATCAACGGTTACGATACCTAATAGAATGTTGTTTTCATCAACCACCGGTAAAGCCACCCGATTATTCATTCTAAAGATATTGATAGCATCTTCCTGCGGGTCGTTGGCTTTTAACGCAATAAAACGTTTATCGGTTAACTCGCCAATAATTGCATCAGGGTCTGCCAGCAAAACCTCTCTAATCCTGATGTCATCCAGCAGGGTGCCATCTTTATCAATTACGTAAACAACATCAATCGTTTCAGAGTTTTTTCCATACCGCCTTATATGCGACAGCACACGAGAAATGGTCCATTCAGGCTTTACAGCGATGTAATCTGGCGTCATTAACCGCCCAATACTGTCCTCTTTATAACCTAAAAGTGCCAAAGATTCTTTGCGTTCTTCAGGAGGAAGGAGCGTAATCATTTTCTTCACTACATCACCCTTCAATTCACTAAAAAGTGCTGTACGGTCATCAGGTGGCAAATCTTTTATAATTTGATTCAGCTTATTACCCGAAAGTTTTTTTATGATACGTTCCTGCGTAGGAAAATCCAGAATCCTGAATACATTAACCGCTCGGTTTAAGGAGATTGTTTCTATGAATTTAGCGGCACATTGCGGAAGTTCGTCTATTAGTTGCTCTACATCCGAGATATTCAGTTCGTCCAGATAACGCTTTAACGCCTTATCATCTTCTTTATCAAGTAGTTCCTGAATCTCTTCTACAACCAATTCTTCCATAAACAACCAATTTTTATTACATGCCTAAACCTCTGTAAACGGTTCGCAAAGGTGCGTTTTTATTTTTTAAAAAGCCAATTTTCCCAACTTTTGAAACTGTTTTTAATGAAGCAAATAACAGGTTGCTTTAGTTTCAATAAATTAATTTTTTAATTTGATTGAGCGTAAATTTTAAACGGTTAGGCAGGCTACCAAGCCTTGCCTGCGGTAGTGCCGTTTGTGTAAATACGAAAAATTAGAAGAATTTCTACGACTGTCTTAGCTGGTTTATTAAAAAACCGGTTCAAGTCTATTCCGGGCATTTAAAAAAGTGTTCCCAGAGGGATTCGAACCCCCATCGGTGGTACCGGAAACCACAATTCTATCCATTGAACTATGGGAACAATCAGCGGCAAATATAGAACTTTACAACAAGAAAATTCAATTTAGCGTGTTAATATGTAAAGAAAATTAAAGCGCCGCTTTATTACACTTTTATCCAGCTTGTTAAGTATTCTAAAGGCAAAGCCTCACAAAAAAATGTCTTTCTGCTGTCGAACTTTGACCATTTAATTTTGTTGTCTTTTTAAAACCTGAATATCAATGCAGATAGATTTACTTAGAAGGAAAATTGGTTTAAACTTTAATGATGATGGCTTCGCTGAAGTTTGGCTTTGGGCCCCTAATGCGAATAAGGTTAATATTTGCATTCAAAAAACCGAACATCGCCTGGATATGCTGGCGAAAGAATATGGTTATTGGTATTTAAAGACAGAGCAAATCCGGCCTTTCGATGCGTACAGTTTTGAACTTGAAGTTGATACTGATGCGGATAATGCTAAACTAAAGCGTGCTGACCCCGCCTCGATATTTCAAACTAATGGCGTTTTCGGAGACTCTACAGCCTTCGATTTGGGCCGGTTTGAATGGACAGACCAGAATCGGAAGCCAATAGCGGTAAAAGACTATATAATTTATGAGATTCACACCGGCACTTTTACGTCGGAGGGTGATTTTGAAGCGGTTATAAACAAACTTGATTACCTTGTAGAATTAGGAATAACTGCCATTGAAATCATGCCTGTAAGCCAGTTTTCAGGCAACAGAAACTGGGGTTACGATGGGGTTTTTCCTTTCGCTGTACAAAATACATATGGCGGCCCGGAACAGTTACAGAAACTGGTAAACGCTTGCCACAACAAAGGCCTTGCTGTTATTTTGGATGTTGTTTACAACCATGTTGGCCCCGAAGGAAATTACTTTAATGATTTTGGAGCCTATTTTACCGAAAAGTACAACACACCCTGGGGCAATGCAATAAACTTTGATGATGCCTATTGCGATGGCGTAAGAACATTTTTTATTGAGAATGCGCTGATGTGGTTTCGTGATTTTCACATCGATGCACTCAGACTCGACGCCGTTCATGCGATAAAAGACTTCAGTCCGAAACATATCCTGGCAGAGATAAAGCAACACGTAGATAAACTTGCTACAGAAAACAACCGGCCTTACCACTTAATGGTTGAGCTTGATTTAAACGATAACCGCTATATTAACTCGCAGCAGCATGGCGGCTATGGCATGGACGCCCAATGGATAGATGAGTTTCACCATACCCTGCGGGTGGCCGCCGGACAAGAGAAAACAGGTTATTACGCTGATTTTAACGGTATTGAAGATTTAGCAAAAGCCTACAATGATGCCTATGTGTACAACGGCCAGTATTCGGAACATCGTAAAAAAAAGTTTGGGGTGGAAACTGAAAACCCCGGCGAACAGTTTATCGTGTTTTCACAAAACCATGACCATGTTGGCAACAGGATGCTTGGCGAAAGAACATCAACACTCGTAAGTTTTGAGCTATTGAAAGTTATGGCCGGTGCAGTGCTTTGTGCACCCTATTTACCTTTAATTTTTATGGGCGAAGAATGGGCAGAGACTAATCCCTTCCAGTTTTTTATCAGCCACAGCGATGAGGAACTTGTTGAAGCAGTAAGAAAGGGACGTAAAGCTGAGTTTTCGGCTTTCCATATTGAAGGTGAAGCGCCTGACCCACAAGATGAGGCTACCTTTAACCGTTCGAAGCTGGATTGGAATAAAGCAGCTACCGGCATGCATAAGACAATGCTCGCCTATTACAAAACCCTTATTCGATTAAGAAAAGAAAACGCAGCGTTTAATGATTTGAATCGGAAAAACACGCAGGCCAGAGCAATTACCGATAAAAATACCATGTTTCTTACACGCTCGAGCGAGGAACAAACTATTATTTGCCTTTTAAATTTTTCAAAAAATCAGCAAAATTTACAGCTAAGCTTGCCAGGCAATATGTCGATTTTGCTAAATTCTGCCATTACAGAATTTGGTGGACCGCAGCCTACAGCAAATGCTGTTCAACACAACGGCGAAATCAGCATCGCTCCTGAATCTATTTTAATTTTTTCCAACTAAATGAATAATCCAGTTTCAACCTACCGCATACAGTTTCACAAAGATTTTAACTTCGATGACTTCGAAAAAATCATTCCCTATTTAATAGATTTGGGCGTTGATACGGTTTATGCTTCTCCTATTTTTGAAGCAATGCCCGGAAGCACACACGGCTATGATGTAGTGAACCCACTACGGATAAATCCGGAAATCGGCACCGAAACCCAGCTTTTGGCCATTTCTGAAAGACTTAAACAGTCTGGAATAAAATGGCTCCAGGACATTGTTCCAAACCATATGGCTTTCCATGATGCTAACAAATGGCTTATGGATGTTTTGGAAAAAGGTGAGCAATCTGATTATGCTGCTTTCTTCGACATTGATTTCCGGCAGGCAGACGCACGGTTAATGGTGCCATTTTTAGGCGAAGATTTAGAGGATGCGATTGATAATAAATCGATTCAACTGAAAGAAATTGAAGGAAAATTCTTTCTCGCTACTGCTGATTCTAATTGGCCTGTTAATCGCGACACAGCAATAAAATTATCAAACGAAAACCTGACCGAAAGAAATAGCCAGCCTGGGTTTATAAAAGAAATTGCCAATGCCCAGCATTACCGGCTTTGCAACTGGCAGGAAACAAATTCGAGGATAAATTACCGAAGGTTTTTTACGGTAAACAGCTTAATTTGTTTGAATATTCAAAATCCTGAAGTATTTGCAACATACCATAAATACATCTTCGAACTGGTTGATAAAGGAGTTTTCCAGGGACTTAGAATAGACCATATCGACGGCCTTTACGACCCAAAAGAATACCTGGGTAGACTAAGAGAGGCGGTTGGAGATGACGTTTATATTGTAATAGAGAAAATCCTCGAGGCAGGAGAAAGCCTGCCAACAGACTGGAAGATACAGGGAACAACCGGCTATGATTTTCTCTCGATGGTTAATAACCTATTTACCAACAAAAAATCTGAGCAGGAATTTAATAACCTGTACAACGATGTTATTGGCAAAAAACTTGACGCCGAAACGCTGACCCGTGAGAAAAAAACTGCCATTTTATGGAAGCACATGCTTGGCGAACTGAATAATTTACGTGAACTCTTTACATCATCTAAATTGATTGAGGCTGAGCGGTTTACGGCTGAAGAATTAAAACTCGGGCTAGCGGAATTTTTAATCGAAATGCCTGTTTACCGCTATTATGACTACATTTTCCCTTTAAAAGGAACCGAATTAAGTAAAGTGGAAGCCCTGATTATTCCGGTAATTGAAAATGAGAAGACTAAAGCAATAGGCGACATCTTGTATGAAGTATTTATAAAAAATCCGCCGCTGGCAGATAAAAGTTATAATGAAAGGCTGGGGCTTTTTTATAAACGATGTATGCAATTTACCGGCCCGCTTATGGCGAAAGGCGTAGAGGATACCTTAATGTTTACTTACAATCGCTTTGTTGGGCATGCAGAGGTTGGCGATGCTCCCGACGCTTTTGGCCTCTCGGTTGCTGAATTCCATGCTGAGATGGAAGAGCGGCAAGACAAATGGCACTTAAGTATGAATGCCAGTTCAACGCATGATACAAAAAAGGGCGAAGACGTAAGAGCCAGATTAAACGTCTTGACTGATATGCCTGACCGGTGGATAAATTTCGTAAAAACAGTTCAGGAATCGGTAGAAAGACTACAAGTTAACCACCCCTCTTTTAAGTGGTTACATAAAAACGACGTTTATTTTATTCTCCAAAATCTTGTTGGAGCGCTCCCGTTTCCCGGAACCGGCGATGATGATATTGAAAGCAGGCTGCAGGCCTTTATTGAAAAGGCATTGAGAGAAGCTAAAAAAAGATCGGATTGGGCCGAGCCAGATGAAGCCTATGAGGGTGACATGAAAGATTTTGTTTTAAAACTTTTGAATGAAAATAAAAACGGCCAGAACATTATAGAGCGCTTCGTTGCCGATATCGCCGACTTCGCCATAATTAATAGCCTGGCTCAAACGCTGCTGAAATTTACCTGCCCCGGCATACCCGATGTTTATCAGGGTACTGAACTTTGGGATCTTAGCTTAGTAGATCCAGACAACAGGCGACCGGTAGATTATAACCTGCGTATTGAACAACTTCAATCGATTAAAACAGAAAAAAATCTGGAGACCAGTCGTAACGAAAGATTTTCGGGAAAGATTAAATTGTTTTTAACCAGCAAATTATTGCGCATTAGAGCTGCTGAAAAAGCACTATTTGAAACCGGGACTTACATCCCTCTGGCTACGAAGGGAAAGTATGCGGGCAACATTTTCGCATTCGCGAAGCAGCTAAAAGATAATTGGGTAATAGTAGCTGCGCCTCTAGGCATCGCAAAATTAGCTGATGAGCAAAATGTTGCTGCAGAAAAAGTGGAATGGTACGACACCAGAATCGTTCTGCCTAATATCGCGCCTCAAGGCTGGGAAAATTTAATTACCGGCGAGGAAGGTTTCAGGGATATCAATCAAGGTGGGCTGTTGTTAAGCGAATTATTTGCCGACTTACCCGTTGCGGTTATAAAGTTGCTGCCCAAGAAACATTCGCGGTCGGCTGGGGTGTTAATGCACATAACATCGTTGCCATCTGCTTTTGGTATTGGCGACCTCGGGCCCGGTGCGAAGAAATTTGTTGATTTTCTTTATCATTCTAATCAGCGGTATTGGCAGATATTACCATTAAACCCTACCAAAAAAGAAAATGGACATTCGCCATATTCCAGTAACTCTGCATTTGCTGGTAACTTTTTGATGATTAGTCCGCAGGCATTAATTGATGACGGACTTTTAACAGAAAGCGATTGCGACGCAGAGCACGTGGAGGCTACAGATTCCGTCGACTTTACAATTGCAGAGGCTTTAAAAGACAGGTTATTGAAAAAAGCATTCTCAAATTTCAAAAACATAAAAAATGATGCTCTTGACAAGGAATTTAAATCGTTTTGTATAACCGAGATGGGTTGGCTCGATAATTTCGCAATCTATACGGCCTTGAAAAAACATCATAATGGAGCTGAATGGTACAAATGGCCTGAACAGTATAAACGTAGGGAAACGAAAATGTTGTCATCATTTGAAGAGCAGTTTGGACTTGAGATTGAAGAAATTAAGTGGCAGCAGTTTATTTTTTTCAGACAATGGAATAAAATTAAGGCGTATGCCAATGAAAAAAATATTCAAATTATTGGCGATTTGCCCTTCTACCTGGATTATGACTCTGTTGAAGTTTGGTCATCTCCCGAAAACTTTCTTTTAGATGAGCAATTGAATAAAGAACAAGTTGCCGGTGTACCGCCAGATTATTTCAACGCCAAAGGGCAACTATGGGGCATGCCAATCTTTAATTGGGAATTGATGAAAAAAGACAATTTCAGCTGGTGGATGAATCGCCTAAAGAAAAATATGGAACTATATGATTTGCTGCGTTTAGACCATTTTAGAGCGTTTGAATCTTACTGGCAGGTTCCGGCAGGTAGCGAAGATGCGATAAATGGACAGTGGATTAAAGGCCCGGGCGTTAATTTTCTACAGATTGCGAAAGACGAACTGGGCAGTTTGCCTTTTATTGCCGAAGATTTAGGTGAAATATCTGAAGAAGTTGAAGATTTAATCCGAAAATTTAATTTGCCGGGAATGAAAGTGCTTCAATTTGCCTTTGATGAACATTTGCCAGAATCAAGCCACGCAACACATAACTTTACGTCGACAAACAGCATCGTTTATTCGGGCACGCATGATAACAACACTTTAAAGGGCTGGTTTAAAAACGAGACGGACGCAGCCCTGCACAATCGATTATCAAAATATGTGGGTTTAAGCGTTACTGAAGAAAATATAAATGAGGTAGTAATCCGCTTGTGTTATTCATCAATTGCCTGGCTGGCCGTATTACCATTGCAAGATATTTTGGAATTGGATGAGCAGGCCCGCATGAATACGCCCGGCACCAATGAAGGGAACTGGAACTGGAAAATAGCTGAAAGTCATCTCAACAAAAATATAAGCGAGCGCTTAAGTTTTAACGTTGCAATGTTTGGGCGATAACAACTAATCCAAATAGCTGCAGCTTAGCAATTGAGGTTTAAAAACAAAACGAGCGCTCTATGGCAGGTAGAATACTTCATCCAGCGGTATAGAAATGGGCGAATTGTCAGCATTGCTTTCCATAATATCGCCCATATACATCCACCATTTCTGCATTATAGGCTGCGCCGGTAATTTTGCCAACAACGCTGGATTAGCAATCTTCAAAACTGCGAACAGATCGTTCGTAGATTTGTCGTGGAAAATTGAGTAGTCGGCAATCCCTGTGTCGGTTAAAAGTGATGCCAGTTCCGGCCATATTTCATCATGGCGTTTTTTATATTCAGCTTCACAGCCAACAAACAACTTCATTTTGAACCCAATTCTTACCATAACGTCATTCTTTAAGTATTACAGCAATTTATTTTTTAGAAACAACAATCACAACGAAGCTGAACTTAGGCATTTTTATATTCGCCTTGCCATTTTTCACATCAATTGACGACGTTTTTGGAATAACGTTATCCGGGTTTTGCAGACTGTTCATCGTTGAAAGTACATCACTCTGAAGCGTGTATGTAATTGCTTTTTTCGATATTCCCTTTGCCCCACTAATTACCAAGTCGTACTCTTTTGAAACTGCGGATGTGTTAACCAGCTTGACAATCAACTGCTTTTTCACCTTATCTTCAACTGCATTTGCATAGAGGCTATCCTTTCCGATAATGGTTTTGCCCGCCATTAAAATGCTTACTACATTCGTGCCTTTGAAGTTAGAATACATTTTTTGCACCCAGTAGTTAGGCGTTGCAACGGAGTTTAAGTTATCAAACCAAATTAAATCAGGGCGCCACTGCCAGGCTTCTACGTGTGCAAGTAAGGGCGCATAAGACGACATCTGAACAAGGTCTGCATTTCGTTCCAAGCCGGTCATAAAAGCAGCTTCCGTTAATGCACTAAACCAGGTATTTCTGGATTCAGGCGCCTTACCTTCTTTATCATGGGCGGCAAATTCGCCGGCGAAAATTCTTGGTCCCTTCCTGTCGTAGTTGTCATATCGACCAGCATTTTTCAAAAACCAGTCTGGCGCCATATAGTAATGTTCATCGATAAAATCGACGTTTGTAAGCTTAAACTTATCCCAGGCAAAATTAAAAAGCTCGCCACCCGCATAAGGGCCGGCCGCTCCAATCAGTTTTACATTTGGGTATTTGGCCTTTAAAACGGCTTCGAACAGCTTATACTTTTCGATATATTGTGGACCCCATTGCTCATTCCCAACCCCAAGCCTATCCAAATTGAAAGGTTTAGGGTGACCCATTTTAGCACGGAGATTACCCCATTTTGTGGTCGTGTCTCCATTGGCAAACTCTATTAAATCAACTGCATCCTGAATGTAAGGGTCGAGTTCTGTGTTGGCAACAAGCTCTGCAGTATTAAACTGACAGGCCATTCCGCAATTTAAAATGGGCAATGCTTTCGCACCTATATCTTCGGCAAGTTGAAAATATTCGTAGAAGCCAAGCCCAAAAGTTTGAAAATAATCTGGTGCCGGACGGTAATCAAACTCCGTATTCCACCTGTTAATCATTACTTTTCTATCGAAAGGATTGCCGACCGTTTCTTTCCACTGGTAACGGTTAGCAAGGTCTCGGCCTTCAACAATACATCCACCGGGAAAACGTACAAAACCAGGCTTTAAATCGGCGAGCTTTTGAACCAAATCTTTCCTCAAGCCATTTGGCCTTCCTTTCCAGGTATCTGTTGGGAAAAGAGAAATCATGTCTAAATTTACCAGGCCAGTACCACTAAACACCAGGCGGAACTTAGCTTTTTGAATCGTTTTAGAAGATTTAAAAACTATCGAATAAGTATCCCATTCTGGCTTTAACCCGGTTAATTCCCTTTCGGAGATAATTTTATTGGTTGTATCTAAAAGTTGAACCACAATTTTAGGTTGTTTATCAGAAACAAGCTTTCCGCGTAGCGATAACTTGTAAGTGCCGTTCTCGTGCAGGCCAATTCCTCTAAAACCTTCATTTGTTAAAGAAAAGGTTGCATTATCTGGCTCGATAGAGATATACCGGGCATTTTTTGGATTGCGTAATCCATCATTTATAACGAGCAGTTTGCCTTTTCCTTCTGTATTCCAGCCCATTAAAGGATTCGCAAATTCGAAGGAACGGTTCTTGATTAACTCTGCGTAAAGGCCTCCATCTGCAGCGAAATTAATATCTTCAAAAAAAATCCCCCACATTGAAGGTGAAATTTCGGCGATGCTTTTATCTGCAGAAACAACAAGTTCTTCTCTTTTTTGTCCAAACGAGCAAACTGTGAAAAGTAAAAGTATTATGGTTAGCCTTGTGCGCATTTTATTTTTTTTGATATACCCTAACATAATCTATTTCAAATTGATTTGGAAATTTT
>Ga0265798_10010980_pt1 | contig 11088 bp, 19 predicted proteins | sample P3T30metagenome_FD_192430 | JGI IMG/M metagenome (GOLD analysis project Ga0265798, IMG submission 192430) | Plant litter microbial communities from East Loma Ridge, Irvine, California - P3 T30 | ecosystem: Environmental > Terrestrial > Plant litter > Unclassified | place: USA: California... | reverse complement strand
ACAAGCGGCATTGCCGGGGGCGCCCGCAGCGTTCCAAGTCCAGCACTTAATTTTGAAGTTTCCATAACAGCATTGTCACGCACTCGATATTTCCACGCCTCATTTGTTCCCAGGAATGACACATGAACTACAAAGACGCCTTCTATAAAACTGTGCACGACTCCCCTGGCGGCTGTGAGGCGCTGGCGGTGCGCATGGGCTACACCGCTGGCCTGCTGCGCAACAAGGCAAACCCGAACTCGACGACCAACGTGCTGACGATGGACGACGCCTCGCGCGCCATGGAGATCACCGGCAACTATGAGGTGATGCATGCCCTGGCGCGCCAGCACGGTTTCGTGTGCACGAAGATCGACGAGCAGCCGGCGTGCGACATGGCGGTGCTGGAATCGGTCACCGGCCTGTGGGAGAAGCTCGGCGCCTTCGGCGGTGAGATCCACCAGGCGCTGGCAGACGGCCGGGTCGACAAGCACGAAGTTGCGAAGATCGACAAGGCGCTGTTCGTCGTGTTCCAGCTGGCCATGCAGTTGCGCGCGCGCGTGAATGGGATGGCTCAGTGATGACCATCAACCACGTGCCCACCTCGCGCCTGGCGGCGGCGCTGCTCGAGCTCCTGAAAGAGGGCCCGCGCGCGACGGACGAGATGTCCTTCCGCTTTGGCCATTCCGGTCCAACGATCCGCTACTACCTGAAGCGCCTGGAAGCCGACGGCGTGATCCATCACCAGCAGTTCTTCTACACAAGCGGCGGTGGCAGCTACTTCATCTGGTACATCGGCACCCGCACCGCCAACATTTCTGCATACCCAGCGCCGCTCGCCAGCAAGCCAGCGCGACCACCGGCCGTGATTCGCCGCGATCCGCTCGTCGCCGCGCTGTTCGGCGCCCCGGCGGCACAGCAACAAAGGAACCACCCATGATCGACCAGATTATTTCCTGCGCCGGCTACTTCAACCGCGGCCGGGAAGCCTTCTACCGTGGTGCCGACCGCAGCGCGCACCACCTGGACCTCGACTCGCCCGGCCTGCCGCACTGGCTCGCCGGCTACGACGAGGCTGCCACCGCCAGCCTGCTCAAGCCGCAGGCCGAAGTAGTGAAAGCACGCTCATGACCACCACCAACATTCTCAGCCCGAAGTGGGAGGGCGACACTGCCGCGCCCATCGATCCTGACCAGGTGCGCATCAAGGCCGTCCAGGCGCCGGTGCTGGGCGATTGCACTGGCTGCCTGTTCATCGGCCAGCGCGCCGGTGTCTGCATGCGTGCCGCTGCCATCGCTGTCGCCGCCGGGGATCCCGATTGCGACCAGGTGCTGGCCAAGCCGCGCCGCACCGTTGTCTACGTGATCGACAAGAGCGACCCGCGCCAGATCCCGCTGATCGAGAAGGGTCACTGATATGGCCAACGGTATCGACTGGTTCCGCTGGCACCACGGCAGCGTGAACGATCCCAAGTTCGGCCTGGTGGCCAGAAAGGCGGCCGCGCGCGTTGGCGATGTGATCGCTGTGTGGGCGCTGATCCTCGAGCAGGCCAGCGCGCACGCCGAGCGGGGTCTGTTCGGGGCGATCGACTGCGAAGCGACCGACTTCCTGCTGGGCGCCGAAGACGGCACCACGGCGAGCATTCTCGAAGCAATGCAGGGGCGCGCGCTGATTGACGGCGGCCGCGTCACCCGGTGGGAAGAGCGTCAGCCGAAACGTGAGCGCGTCGACACGACGGCAGCTGAGCGTAAGCGTCAACAGCGTGAACGTGACATTAGCAAGATTGGTTCTGATGCTGTCGTCACGCCAAGTCACGCCACGTCACACCAAGTCACGCCTAGAGAAGAGAAGAGTAGAGAAGAAGAGAAAAGAGAAGACGACGACAACACCAGCGCGAGCGCAACCGCGTCGGCTGGCGCCGATGTCGTCGTCGTCGATTCGCTCGATGAGACCGAAGGCCTGCGCGCCGCTCCGCTGCCGACCCGCGAGGACCCGAAGCCGAGCGCCGATCCTGCGGTAGTCCTGGCGGTGGCGCTGCGCAAGCTGGGTGTCAATGCGACCTTCACGCATCCGGCAGTGCAGGACTGGGCGTCTCGGAAGGTTCGCATGGACGTGCTGGGCGAGGCAGTGGCTGTGGACCGGAAGCAGAAAGGCCCCGACGCCAACATCCCGCCGAACTACCTGATTCGCATTGTCGACGAACTGCTGAACCCGCCCGCCGCTTCGCCGGCATCGTTCGGCGCGCCGCCAGCAGCACCGATCCGGCTGCGCAAGCCGCAGGGCATGGACCCGAAGGGCACGGACGAAAGCTACGAGGAATACGACGCCCGCATCCGCGCTGCCGAAGCATCCCGGCGCAAAGGCTCGAACCCATGATCACGAAAACGAGTGGAGGCAACATGCTGACCCTGCAACATACCGGCGCCGGCGCGGCCACGATGTCGAGCCGCGAGATCGCCGACATCTGCGAGGCGCGCCACAACGACGTCATCGCGACGATCGAGCGCTTGATCAACGAAGGGGTTTTACGACTTGGTCGTAATACTGCCCGGGCCCACCAGGCCGACGGCGGCGGCCGCCCGACGATGGTCTACGATCTGGCAAAGCGCGACTGCCTGATCGTGATCTCCGGCTACAGCGCCGCGCTGCGCGCCAAGATCATCGACCGTTGGATGGAACTGGAAGCCGCGGCGCTGGCGCCGGCCCTGCCGCAATCGTTCGCCGACGCGCTGCGCCTGGCTGCCGACCAGCAGGACGTTATCGCAGCCCAGGCCGAGCAGCTCGCCGCTGCGGCACCGGCGGTGGAGTTCGTTGAGCGCTATGCCGACTCGACCGGCACGAAGGGCTTCCGCCAGGTGGCCAAGCTGCTGAACGCGAAAGAGAACGCATTCCGCGAGTTCCTGATCGACCAGAAGATCCTGTACCGCCTCGGCGCCGAGCTGACGCCGCACTCCCAGCACATCGACGCTGGGCGCTTCTGCGTCAAGGCCGGCACAGCCCAGGTCAGCGGGCACGCCTTCAATTCCGCGCGCTTCACGCCGAAGGGCATCACTTGGATTGCAGCCGAGTGGGCCAAGCACCAGGTGGCGCTGCGCCAGCGCGCCGGCGCCGAGGTGGCAGCGTGAGTATGTCGAGCCATCAATCCGCGCGGATGAAGAACGACGAATGGCTGACGCCGCCCGAGATCGTGCGCGCATGCGGCGAGTTCGACCTGGACCCGTGCGCGCCGGTCGTGCGGCCGTGGGACACCGCGCGCCAGCACTTCACGAAGAACGACGACGGCCTGGCGCAGGCCTGGTCGGGCCGGGTCTGGTGCAACCCGCCATTCGGCCGTGAGGCCATCAAGTGGCTGCGGCGCCTGGCCGCGCACGGCAACGGTGTGGCGCTGATCCCGGCGCGCACCGAGACCGCCATGTTCTACGAGACCGTGTGGGGCGCTGCCGACGCGGTGCTGTTCATCCAGGGCCGGCCGCACTTCCACTACGTCGACGGCCGGCGCGCCGCGGCGAACAGTGGCGCGCCGATCTGCCTGGTTGCATATGGCGCCGGCAACGTGGCAGCGCTGCGCGCCAGCGGCCTGGGTGTGACGCTCGACCTCCCGAGGGCTGCAGCATGACCATCGCCCACGACCCCTGCGCCTTCTGTGCGAACTTCACCGTTCCCGCTGACGGCGCGCCCACCGGCGAGTGCAGCGCCTGGGGCGAACAGAAACCATGGGACGGCCAGATCGGCGTGCTGTTCAAGGAAGCGCGCGACCGGGCGCCGCGTGCGCGGTATGTGGCGCGGCTGCAGGCCATCAACGAAAAACAGAAAGAGGCAGCATGAAAGCAATCGACCTATTCGCCGGTGCCGGCGGGTTCAGCACCGGCGCCAGCATGGCCGGCATCGACGTGGTGTGGGCCGCGAACCATTGGCCGGCAGCCGTCGAGATTCATTCGCAGAATCACCCGGGCGCCGCGCACCTGTGCCAAGACCTGCAGCAGGCCAACTGGCGCGACGTGCCAGCGCACGACATCCTGCTGGCCTCACCGTGCTGCCAGGGGCACAGCAAGGCGCGCGGCAAGGCCAACGGCAACCCTCAGCACGATGCGAGCCGCTCGACCGCCTGGGCCGTCGTGTCGGCTGCCGAATACCACCGCCCGGCATTCGCCGTCATTGAAAACGTGCCCGAGTTCACGCGCTGGGCGCTGTACCCGGCCTGGTGCGCCGCGATGGACGCCCTGGGCTATGCGCTGACCCCGATGATCGTCGACGCAGCCGACCACGGCACCCCGCAGCACCGCGAGCGGCTGTTCATCGTGGCCACCCGCGCTGCGCATCCGCTGATGATTAACCTGGAGAAGCGCGCGCACGTGCCGTCCAGCAGCTTCATCGACTTCGGCGCCGGCGCCTGGCAGCCGATCGAGAAGCCGGGCCGCGCGGCGAACACGCTGGCGCGCATCGCCGCCGGCCGCGCCGCGCACGGCGACCGCTTCATCAGCAGCTACTACGGCGGCACGAAGGGTGGCCGCTCGATCGAACGCCCGGTGGGCACCATCACCACCAGGGACCGCCACGCGATCATCGACGGCGCGCGCATGCGCATGTTCTCGAAGCACGAGTGCCGCGCCGCGATGGGGTTCCCCGACAGCTACATCCTGCCAGTGAAGCACGACGAGGCCGTGCACATGTTGGGTAACGCCGTGTGCCCGCCGGCGGCGCGCGACGTCATCACCGCGATGCTGGAGGCCGCATGATCCGTACCCCCATCGCCCGCACTGGCACCATCAAACCCGCGCGCGCCCGAAACCGCAAGTGCGCGGTCAAGGGCTGCAGTGGCCGCGTCACGGCGCCTGAATCGTTCGTGCGGTGGTGCTCGCCCGCGTGCGGCACCTCGATCGCCTTAGGCCGGCTGGCCAAGCAGAAGACCGCCCAGCAGCGCATAGCAGCCGCCGAGGCCCGTTCCGAGCGCGTGGCCACGAAAGCAAAGCTCGAGAAATTCAAGCGTAAGGCCGTCTGGATCGCCGAGGTCCAGGAGCTGTTCAACAAGGTGGTGCGCATCGAGGACCGCGACCTGCCGTGCATTTCGTGCGGCCGCCACGTGCCTGACGATGGGCGCCCAGGCGGCGTGTGGGATGCTGGCCACTACCTGACGCGCGGCGGCTCGCCGCACCTGCGATTCGACCGTCGGAACGTGCACAAGCAGTGCAAGGGGTGTAACCGGCCGGGCGGCGCCACGCGAGATGCCTTCCGTGCCGGCATGATTGAGCGCATCGGCGTTGCTGCCGTAGAAGCTCTGGAGTCCGACCAGGCGCCGCGCCAATACACTATCGACGATCTCAAGGCGATTAAGGCGCAGCTCGCTGCCCAAATTCGACAACTAAAGGAGACATTTTAAACACGCCGTTGACATTGAAACCGGCGACGTCTATTCCGCGTCACCAAGTAATTTCCGGAATTCAGTTTCAAGTTGCTCGCGTGACTGAGCAAACTCGTTCGTGAAATAGCTCCACGTTTCGCCCCACGCGGCCATTAACTCGCTACGGCGCGTGGCATCCATAGATATGACATCGAAGCTTCCATGAGAGCCGAGGCCGTGGACCTTTCCGCGCATTTGGTCAACGAGCGGAACAATGTGAGCGCAAAGGATGGAGGGTAAATAAATTCTATTGCGGTCGAAGTACCGGTAGAACTCTTGAATTGCAGCCATAGCATTCAAATAGTTTGCATTGAAATCCTCGGGCCTCGCTTGAGCTGGAGAAGCGAACTCGGCTGACTTGTTGAAAGCGGTGACAAGCAAATCGTACGACTCAGCGATTGTGTCGGCTCGTTTGGCATGCAGCCCAGTAAAGCGCACTTGGTGCTCCGTGGCCAGTTGATGTAGGCTGGCCCGAAGTTTTTCAATTTCTCTATCGGAGTCTGCTTTTAACTGGGCTTTATGAGTCTCGAGTTTCTCGTCGTAGACAGACTTAATAGAATTTTTCAGGCGTTCCGATATCGTAGACTTCGCAAACCAAACCAGGGCTGCGGTTAAGAATCCGCTGACGGTCAACGAGGAAAGCACGCTGACGGCAAAATTAGTTAGGTCGCTCATGTGTCGCTCCTTGAAAATGCGAGGGAATATGATTCAAGTACGTGAAAAGGCTTGGCTGCTCCGGCGATTCTCAGGTGGCGCGCATCCACCTTTAGAGGCGATATTCGGAGACCCCTTGGGCGCTGGCCGGCCGAGGCCGGCCGCGTTGACGCTAACTCAGTAGAGTTACGATCGAGCGGCGTTTGCTTCCACTTCTAGCGCGGTAAAGAGGTTATCAAGATCCTGGCATAGATCTTGGAAAGGATCGGTTCCCGTGAACCAGTCGGGGTGTGGGGGCAAGATGACATGCGGTTTATTGTCAAGAATCGATGCCTTCGCAGCCACTGCTGCTTCAATACCATTAAACGACCCTGACATTCCGGTGATCTTGTCAACGATGGGGCCTGGCAAATGCGTATAGAGTTCGCGGTCGAATAGAGACTCATATCGCCGTGAAACCGTTGCGTGGGTTGCAGTCAGTGCGGCAAGTGGGCGGTTGCCTTCGGAATAGACTCTGCCTAGGTATGCCACCCTTGAAATTAAGTCGTTCACTACAGCCAGCGCGTGATAATACGAGCGGATCTTGTCATCGCGAACCTGCTCGACTCTTTGACGGTATGGAATCCAGATGGCAATGCCAATACCGGCAGTTGCGCCAATTGCTTGAACCCAGCCGGCAACATCGGATGACCCCAGTCCGCTTGAGAGTAGGGCGCTTGTAAAGCCTGCGCTGAAAAAGGCGCAAACTGCCGAGCCCGCAAATGCAACGCCCCACTGCCGTTTGGAAATATTTATCATTTCGCTATCGTACTGTTCTGTTTCGATGAGGGCAATCTGATCTGCAGGCCGCAGTGTCGTAAAAATGCCATTCGACATTAAATTCAATTCGGAAATTTCTTGGTGGCACGTGCTACGCTCGCTTGGTCGTCTTTCGGAGAACCCCATGACCACCGCAACCCTCGGCCTTTTTGCAGGCTCAAACGTCCGCCGAGCGCCTAAGGCGGCGGCAGTTCAATCCACCATCAACAAGCCCGACCCTTACGCTACCTGTATGGCATGCTGGGGCGATTACATGCGCCTGCCCAATCTCGACCTGGGCGGGCGGGGCATGAAGCTGATCGGCGATGCGCTGCCGGATGCGAACGTGCATGAGGCGCAATACATCGCCGACCTGAAGCTAGGCGAGAGCGTCAACGCCATGGTCGACAGCCTGGTGATGATCCATCGCTGGGCTATCTATAAGAGCCAGGGCATCGCCTCGGCCTGGCGCTACCCAAACGCGCGTTACGAGGACGTGCTGTTGGATGCGCGCGATGAGCTCGAAAAGAAGTTGCGCACGAATGTTGCAACTCGGCTGTATTGGGCGTAAACTTCTGCGCATGGGTGGTTTTGCACGCCCAGTGAAAAGTAAGCCCGCTAATTGCGGGCTTCTTTGTTTGTGGCCTGCTTAGGCAAGGTACAGCCAGACTACTTTGTCCGCGTCGAAGTAATACACGCGATCGACAGACTGAAGTTGGTAGTGCCCATCGTCGACTGGCGTAATGGGGCCGGTGAAACTCTGCCCATCTACGAATTTTACGACCCACTGAGAGTCAGAGCTGCCGCCACCTTTGCGGTGGAATCCGATGGCTTTGTAAACGATGTCCTTCATGTTACTCCCCAATAGTTGATTGAATGGTAAATATACCATCAGTAAAATATTGATAACTTTCCAGCAGCTGAAAAATACCGCCTACTTGTGCAGATAGCCCTGGGGTTGGTCGCCTGACTGTCGTGAGCAGTCCCCGAGTCTCCTCGTCCAGCTCTAGCAGCTGGCGTTCGCCGACCCTCGCAACCATGCGCCGGGCGGCTTTTCTTTTTCTGAGGTGCGCCATGCACATGAGCGTCGAGAGCGAACTTGAATGGTTGCGCTACACGGTGCAGCGTCAGTGCGAGCGGGCGCAAGCCCAGGCCGCACCATGACCAGCGCTACCTGCTACCGCCAACAGATCGTCCGTGCTGTCACTGGCTTTGCGCCGGCCATCACCTGGACCGTCACCAACAGCGGCTCTCTCGATCGCATCTGCGCGCGCCTGGTCGAGGCCGAGCGCGCTGCCGAGATCCTGCAGGCCAAGGGTTACGGCAAGCCGGGCCTGCTGCTGCACGAAGTGGCGGCGCTGGTGCCGGCGAAGCTGTGAAGCTGACCGCCCTCAAGTCCCGACTGCAGACTGCGGCGCCGCGCATCACCACGCTGACCGCGCGCCCAGGCGTCGTGGTCGAGCGCAAGCGCGGCTATGCCGGTGTGCTGGACCGCAAGCGCATCCGCGCGCGCGACTGCGACCTGTGCCAGCAGTGCAAGCGCGAAGGGCGCACCACCATCGGCCATCCGGTCGACCACATCATCCCGCTCGTCGATGGCGGCACGGATGACGATGACAACAAAGAAACGCTTTGCGTCCCATGCCATGACATCAAGTCAGCGCGTGAGGCGCGCCAGCGTGCGAGAGGATGAAAATGAATGTCCAGCTGATTCCAGAAGAGACGTACACCCTTCAGTTCGGCGACTACCAGATCGAGGGCATGCGTGTGGTGTCGCGCTGGAATGGCCTCATCGAGCTGCGGAACGCGCGGCGAGAGATGCTGATCGTTTCGGCGCCCGATGTTCGCCCTACCGCAGACGCATTCGATACCATCTTCGGCGGTATCTTCCGCACTGCTGCTGAGACTAAGGCGGCCGGCGCGGTCGTCGTCATGGCATCACCTGACCTGCTTGCACGTCTTCGCGCCGCCGACCAGGCCAGCGCCGCGCCGGGTTAGCCCGCCGGTGGTTGCCGGGTCGTAAGGGGGGGGGCATCGAAAGTCCCCAGCCCCTTCGGCCCGACACCCCCTTGTACCGCACGTAGAGAAAAAAGTCCCCCTGGAGGAAATTGTTAATGGCTTTAACAGGCAAAAAGCGAGCCTTCGCCGATGCCGTTTTGGCCGGGCTCTCCAATAAGGACGCGGCGATTCGCGCTGGATTCAGTGAAAAAACGGCATCAGCTGCAGGGTCGCGAAATGTTAAAGACCCGGATGTTAAAGCCTACCTCGACAAGCGCCGCGAAACTCCGCCGGCCGCTGGCGGCCAGGCGCAGCCAGCACAACCGCCTGGCGACGATGCATTTGATATCCCGCCCACCGCTGACCCAGTCGAGTTTCTGACTAAGGTCATGAACGAGCCGGCGGCCGATCTGCGCCTCCGGATAGATGCGGCAAAGGCAATGCTGCCCTTCAAGCACAAAAAGCTGGGAGAGGGCGGCAAAAAAGACGAGAAAAATGAGTTGGCGAAGAAGGCTGGCGCCGGGCGCTTCGGGCTAAGGGTCGTGTCATGACAAATTGGACGACCGCGCTACCCGATTGGGAGCGCCGAATTGTCGCGCGGGAGTCGCTGGTGCCAGTCCGGCCGCTATTCCCTGAGGAGGCGGACGATGCGATGAGCGTGTTCTCGGCTCTGCGCATGGTTGATGCCGACGGCAGTCCGACTATGGGAGAGGCCTGTCAGCCATGGGTCATAGACCTGGTCGAGGCATTGTTCGGCTCTTTCGATCGCAAGCGAAAACGGAGGCTCATCACGAATTATTTCCTGATGGTCTCGAAGAAGAACGGGAAGTCGATGATCGCAGCGGCAGTGATGCTGACTGCCCTGATCCTTAATACCCGCCAGTCTGGCGAATTCATCATCCTGGCGCCGACGAAGGAAGCGGCAGACAACGCGTATAAGCCAATCCGCGAGATGATTCTTGCTGACGACGAGCTCAACGACCGTTTCCACGAACAGCAGCACATCAAAACGGTCACGTGCCGACTTACTCGCGCCACCCTGAAAGTCGTGGCCGCCGATGCGGCGACAGTAACAGGCAAGAAGGCCATCGGAGTCTTCATCGATGAGCTGCACGAGTTTGGGAAAAACAGCAAGGCGGCCGCCATGCTGACCGAGGCCACAGGCGGGATTACGTCCCGCCCAGAGGGCTTCGTCTTTTACTGCACGACGCAGTCAGCGGAACCTCCGGCCGGCGTATTTCTGGACAAGCTCAGTTACGCGCGGAAGGTCCGGGACGGCAAGGTGAAGGATCCACGATTCCTGCCAATTATTTACGAGTTTCCCGACCATATGCTGGCGAGCAAGGCATATGACGATCTCGACAATGCCTACATCACCAACCCGAACTGGGGCGTTTCTGTCGACGCTGAGGTGATCGAACAGAAGCTGCTCGAAGCAAGCGAGGCGGGCGAGCATGCGGTGCGCGACGTGCGCGCCAAGCACCTCAACGTCGAAATTGGGCTGAATCTGCGGTCTGACCGATGGGCTGGCGCCGATTTCTGGGAGGCGGCGCTCGACAAATCAATCACGCTGGACTCGCTGCTCGAGCGGTCGGAGGTCGCCGTCATCGGTATCGATGGCGGCGGTCTGGATGACTTGCTGGGCCTGTCGGTGCTGGGCCGCGAGCGTGACACCGGAAGGTGGCTCTTGTGGTGCCATGCTTGGGTGCATGAAATCGCCCTCGAGCGACGCAAGGAGATCGCGCCGAGGCTACAGGACTTCGAGAAGCAAGGCGATCTGACGATCGTCAAGCGCCCAGGCGACGACGTCATGGAAGTAGCGGACCTGATCTGTCGCGTGCGCGACTCAGGGCTTTTGCCCGAGGAGAAAGGGATCGGCGTCGATGCCGTCGGCATCGGCGCAATCATTGACGAGTTGGTCACCGATGAGCGCAGCATCGACATGAAGCAGATTGTCGCAATATCCCAAGGCTTCAAGCTGAATGGCGCGATTAAGGACACTGAGCGAAAGGTCGCCGGCCGCGAGCTGCTGCACGCAGGCCGCCCGATGATGGCCTGGTGCGTGGGCAATGCTCGCGTCGAGGACAAGGGCAACGCAATCCTGATCACGAAACAGGCATCTGGCAAAGCCAAGATCGACCCGCTGATGTCCGCGTTCAGCGCGGTATCGCTCATGGCGCTGAACCCCGTCGGGGAGGCGGCGCCGGAAATTCACGTATTGGACTTTTGATGACCGGACAACTGATTAACCTGGAGGCGAC
>Ga0265798_10010978_pt1 | contig 11088 bp, 9 predicted proteins | sample P3T30metagenome_FD_192430 | JGI IMG/M metagenome (GOLD analysis project Ga0265798, IMG submission 192430) | Plant litter microbial communities from East Loma Ridge, Irvine, California - P3 T30 | ecosystem: Environmental > Terrestrial > Plant litter > Unclassified | place: USA: California... | reverse complement strand
CACTCTCGACCAGAAGGCTGCTGAGCTCGACGCCAAGACCAAGGAGCACGCTGATGCCGCCGACCAAGTCACATCGCTTACCGAGTCCTCCAAGGGCGAGGTTGAGAGCTTGAAGACTGAGATCGCCCAACTCCAGGAGAAGCTGAAGACCACCGACATGTCCAAGGGCGATGCTGATGAGCTCGCTCAGAAGGTATCCTCCCTCGAGAAGTCGTTGAAGGAGGCACAAGACGAGCTTGCGGCCAAGACATCTGAGCTCGAAGCTTCTTCATCCACTCTCGCATCCGAGAAGGACGCCGCCGTCAAGGCTGCTGAAGAGGCCAAGAGCGAAGTCGATGCTCTCACCACCAAGATCTCCGAACTCGAAGCTTCCCTTAAGGAGTCGCAAGACAGCCTCTCTGCCAAGGACGCTGAGCTCGAGACCGCTAAGGGTGACGCATCCAAGGCTGTTGGCTCCGCAAAGGACGAGGTTGCCAGCCTCCAGAGCACCGTCAGCAAGCTTGAGGCTGAGATAGAATCCGCCAAGGGCTCCTCCGACGAGCAGACCACTGCTGCGAAGAAGGAGGCCGCTGAGGCTCGCGAGACTGTTACCAAGCTTGAGGAGGAGCTGAAGGCCGCCAAGGACGAGTCCAGTAAGGCTTCCGAGGCTTCCAACTCCAAGGTCACCGAACTCGAGACCTCGCTCAAGGAGGCCCAGGACAGCCTTGCCACTAAGGAGTCTGAGCTTACCGCCGCGAAGGAGGAGGCTACCAAGGCCGTTGAGTCGTCCAAGGGTGATGCTGAGGGTCTGCACAAGACTATCGCTGACCTCGAGGCCTCGCTCAAGGAGGCCAAGGACAGCCTTTCGTCTAAGGAGTCTGAACTTGAGGCTGCCAAGGGTGAGACCACCAAGGCCACCGAGGAGTCCAGCTCGAAGATCTCTGAGTTGGAGGCTAGCTTGAAGCAAGCTCAGGATGACCTCACCGCCCACAAGGCCGAGCTGGAGACCGCGAAGAGCGAAGGTGGCAAGGCTGCCGAGCTCGAAACTTCTCTCAAGGAGGCAAAGGACGCCCTCGCATCCAAGGAGTCTGAGTTGGAAGCCGCCAAGTCAGAAGCCAGCACTGCTACCGAGTCGTCCAGCTCCAAGATCGCAGAGCTTGAGGCTTCCCTGAAGGCTGCTCAGGAGAGCCTGACCGCGAAGGAGTCTGAGCTCGAGGCTAAGTCTGCTGATGCCGGCAAGGTCTCTGAGCTTGAGGAACAACTCGCCTCTGCTAAGTCTGAGCTCGAGGCCGCCACCAAGGAATCGCAATCGACCAAGGAAGAGGCTGATGGCCTACGCAGCAAGATCACTGACCTCGAGACCTCCGCCAAGGGTGGTGCCGATGAGTCCGCTGCCAAGATCGCAGAGCTTGAGGCATCTCTCAAGGAGACTACGAGCAAGCTCGAGGCGAAGGAAGCTGAACACTCCGAGTCACTCAAGGCTGCTCAGTCATCGACCGAAGACAAGGTTGCCGCTCTCGAGAAGGAGCTTGCCGACGCGAAGGCTGAGGCTAGCAAGGTCGCTGACCTTGAAGCATCTCTCAAGGACGTCACCAGCAAGCTTGAGGCTAAGGAGGCTGCTGCATCATCTGGAGATGAGAAGGTCGCCTCTTTGGAGAAGGACCTCGCCACCGCCCAGGAATCACTTGAAGAGACCAAGAAGGCCAAGGACGCTGTCGAGGAGGAGCTCAAGGCATCCAAGCAGGCTGAGGCCGAAGCGAAGGAGGGTGCTTCCAAGGCATCTTCCGTTGAGTCTGAGCTCGCTGACCTCAAGGCTTCGGCTGAGAAGTCGACTGCCGAGAAGAGCGAGCTTGAGGAGAAGATCAAGGCCAACGACGCTAAGATTGCTGAGCTCGAGTCCACTGTCGAGGCCGCCAAGGCTAAGGAGTCAGAACTCACCGCCCTCCAGGCTAAGCTCGACGAGGCCACCGCTGCCTCCGAGACCGCGACCAAGGACCTCGAGACCTCCAAGACCGAAGCTGCCGACGCTAAGAAGTCCCTCGAGTCCCTCCAGGCTACCCTGAAGGAGCAAGAGGAGAAGACTACCGCTCTGTCTTCCGACGCAGAAGCCGCGAAGAAGGAGCGTGACGACATCAAGACGGAACTCGCCAGCGCCAAGGAGCAACTCGAGAAGGCTCAGGCTGAACAAGAGGAACTCAAGAAGGCCAACGCTGAGATCTCTTCCAAGGCCGAATCCAAGGAATCTTCCGCCCCCGCCGTCGAGCCCGCCCCTGAGCAAGTCGCCACCGAGCCCGTTGCCGAGCCCGTCGCCGAAGCCAAGGTAGAGCCCGAAGCCGTTGCTGACGTTCCTGCCGTCGACGGTGCCGCCGAGACTGAAGCTACCAAGGAGACTGAAGAGCCAAGCACACCTACCACACCTACTACCCCTGGCAACCAAGCCGAAGAGGAAGACGGTGAGGCGAACGGCGAGGCCACACCCAGCTCGGGGAAGAACAAAAAGAAGAACAAGAAGAAGGGTAAGAAATAAGCCAGAAGACGACGACGCTTGTTTGATGATACCTTTTTCTTTAGTTCGAGTATGAAGATTGCTGCGTTGCGGATGGACGCATAAGATGACGAAAAGACGGAAGTGGAAGATGGATGGGAAGTTGCATTATACCCTTGCTGCACTGGCACCCTCCCTTTTTGAAGATGGTGGGGTGGCTGTGGGAGGATTTTAGATTGTTTTGTTTTGTTTTGCTTCGCCGTCGTTTCTTTGTATTGCGGTTGCGACCCCGATCTCTCTCCTCCTCAGTAATGACCGCCTTTACGCCCTTCGCATGAGTATGAGATGGATGAATGGATGGATGGATGATAGGGATGATAAGGAACATGAGTCATGTAGATAATGAAAAGACACCTTTTTGCGCTTTATACACTTCTATACATTTCTTAAATTGGTTGATGTGATATGTTCACCTCTATCACAAATGTCGAAATCGTGCCACGACATTCGCTGCGTATACTCTTCTTTCTCCGAGCTTCCGGCACCGTTCGCCTTGTCCAACATTCCAAGTACGCCCGCGTACCCCTCAGAAGTCGAGGGACTTGAGGCCGGGCATACGTGTCGTGGCACGAGAACGGTAGATGTGAAAAGCTCCTTCTACTGCGCCTATGACAGCGTAGACTAACTTCGATGTTCACGTACGTTGGAAGTCCTTTGACTAGCTTTCAACTTCTATTCGTTGACTTGGTTGTAATACGTTGAAGTGGCTGGCTCTAGTAGTTGAAAGAAGAAGGTACGCAATATGACACAAAAGCGGTAGATGTAAAGAGCTAGTCATACTGCACCTATGACGGCCGCAAACTAATTTCGATGTTCACGTACGCAGCAAGTCCTTTCGCCAGGATCCAACGTTCATTCGTCGACTTGGTTGTAATGCGCCAAGGTGGCTGACTCTACTACTTGAAAGAAGAAGGTACGTACTGTAGTAGAAGTTCATGCAGCACGGAAAGTCGGGACTATGCCGAAGTGGAGCGGTACAACGTTGTTAGTTGTGTTTTCTTTGCACGACACGGAGGCGTTTTGTAGATGTATATATGAGTATGAGGATACGGAAGATCTGTCCGCACACATCCTCGTCTCTCTTTCTTGATACTTGCTATCTCTACACCAGCACTACATATAGCCCGCAATGATGACGAAAGCATCTTTCTTGACACTTCTCTTCATCACGACGGCAACCTGTCTCTCCATCACCGTCAACAACAACTGGCATGATCAGTCGGTCCTTGCACCCAAGTGCTTAAACAGGTTTGGTACATTCCCCCCTCTCTCGTCTCGTGCTTACACTCGTTTCTCACCCTCTACTATACAACAACAATATTTCAGCATGGTGAACACGTCATCATGTCAAGGCTAATCATACATGGCAGACCGGTGTAACCGTGACATCGACGAGCCACAGATATGCTGCAAGGGGCTGATGTGTAGGGAGAGTGACCTGCACCAGACAATCCATGAGTGTCTAAAGCCATTACTTGTGCAAGCCGAGACTCTCGGAGAACCGGAGTGTCGGATTGTGAAGCGTAAGTCTCAATGTTCCCTCCTCTTCTCTCCGCTTCTCACATATGTGCACTTTATTACGTCTCCTTAATACTATGAAGGTGTAGCTGATCGTATTCTAGAACATTGCAGGCCGCTTCCTGATCGCCCGCAGGAGGGATGTTGTAAGGGGATGGTGTGTGAGAGGAGGTGGGATGGACATGGGCATTTGGACGATTGGCATATGTGCTATGACAAGGAGAGTTTGGAGCTATGATGGATGCACAGAGCAACCGAGGGGTATGTGAGAGAGAAGACTTGGGGAGGGTTAGGCAGATAGATGGTGCACGAGCGTTATGAAGCATTGATACGGGTATCTTCGATGCCGGAGTGAGCGTGACACGGGGTGTGTGAGTGTTAGGAAGCTTTGACACGAGGATGCAGCGAAGTACGCGGTGTGAAATGGTGTTGAAGCTTTGATACGGCAATTCAGCCTTGCACAGTAGGGTCACGTACGTCATCATAGGGGTGCGTGTATGGTGTCGAAAGTGTTGAGCAAGCCGGAGAGTTGTTAGTCACGGAGAAATTAGAGGTTGTTGTTCATACGGCGCACTTTGCGGTGAGAGGTGGACGAATGGACTGGGCGTGTTGTATACACCTTAGTGGTGAGACACGTCGCCGGCTTGTGCTGCTGTGGCTGGAATAGTTGGTCATCGAAGTGTCTGCTGCTGAGAAGTTGGTGGTGTACGAGAGAAGCTCGTTTTCGCTGCTTCCGGCTCATTCCATTTGTTGATCGCACTTATTGGAGTGTGAGTCTTAAACATGATCTGTTGTCAATCGGATCAACCTGCTAGCGTTGAAGACAGTGCGGCGGAAGGTCCTGCTGTGTTGAAGGGGAAAGTGTGATAATCCAATGGACACATGGCATGCAGCTAGAACCCCAAGCTCGACTCCAGACGTTGAGAAGAAAGGCCCGAAGCTGACAGTAGCAGCATGCGTGGCGAGGAATGCTTTTTCGTTCTGCCAACCCTAGCGCGCAACGCGCGACACCAGGATCGCCATTCTTCTTTGCCTCACGCACCGAGACCCGGACCAGAAAAGTGTCGGAACATTCTGTAGTCTCGAAACACGAGTTGCATGCTGATCTCACGATAACTGCGAGCAGTTCGGTCGCCGACTCTCGTGTTTTAGTCTCCGTCGCACTTAAAATGTTGAGACAACGAGAAGAAAAGTGCGATGAGCTTGCGGAAGTAGGAAGCGTAAGAGTCTTTACGAAACAATGATGGTGTGTATAATAAAGAGATGGAAGTCGGCTCCAGCCTCGTTCAAACTTGCTTTACCATGAGTACCCAACTTTCCTCGTTCGCCATGAAGATCGCCATCCACCTACTCTTCGCGCTTGCGTCATCGGCCGCTTCATTATCTTTGCACGAGTCTAGACAAACATCTTGTCAACCTCTCGGTGGTGCGTTGTCAATCCCTCTGCTGTTCAACTGCGAGCGTGAAAGCAATATAGAAGGCGCGTGCGTGCAGTCAAGCTAATGATGAGCAGAACATTGCCTTGCTGATCCCGGCGACTTCCCTCAAGACGGTTGCTGTAAGGAATTCAGCTGTGAGCAACGCAGAGATCCATGTTTTGGTATTCTGGGACCATTCAAATGTTACGACACGGCTGCTCCTGATGAGGAATGTACTATAACGAGGACGGAGTGATGGGATTGAACGCGGGTTGGGTAGTGGTGCTGGTAGCGGAAGATGCCGCGGTAGATCCCGTGACAATACTATCGATAATGGTGACATAGCGCACGGCAGTCTAGCATATCCGTAAATGTTAGAAGATGAACAACGTGATGAACGATGCCGTTAAGATGCGTCGTGGTTCTAGTCCACCGCTCCATTGATGTGCTCGCCTGACCCCGCTTTGGCCGGACCGAGCGGGCGCTAGGTGGGTCCTGCATCCCCAACGATGTTTGCTCTTTCCCATCCTTCTTCCTGCACCCCGACTTCACGATGTTGTTCCTATCACTCCACATACCCGAGATCTTCGCACATGTTAGCACTTCCTCGATATCCAGCTAGGCATGTACTCTAGCTGACCGCCGAAGCCTGGTGCAAACAGCTTTGGAGGTCGTGCACCTGTGTCGCCTGAAGCGTACCCAACTCCAATTCAGCTTCATATCACTGCTCACGGTCTTGAGATGAGACACTTTGTCTTCTGAGAAGAGCTGCAAGTATAATCTTCAGATGTTGCAGATGTTGACAAGTACACGGCATGGCATGTCCCAAAAGAACGTGAACGCGCTGGCTTCGGGCGAAGGATCGCCTCATCTCCGTTTCATGTGACGAGTGAAGCAATGGTTCAAGTCCATGGCGCGTACTGTGGTCTGCGAATCTGGTGTATGCTCAGTAATGCACCGATCGGCTCCATGTCCGGCATTGGTATCATGATGCAGTCGCACGATTAGATCAAGGCATGGACGAAATGTTTCCCACGAGCTGACGGACTTCTCACCGCTATGGCGATGCGCTGGTAAAGTGGCCGTTGAACAATGCTTCTGGAATATTTCTGGTAGCTTTGATTAGCACAGATCCGATCTTCATGCGTGCAGTCACGACGATGCCAAAAAAGCACACTTCAACACCGTGCACGAGAAGAAGCATCAGGACAGACACCGACAACCCAACATATAAGGCTACTTCTCATACCACTTTATTGCTCATCAGCTCATTACATCTCATTCACACAACAGTCACTACTATACACTAATACCTTCTAATAATTCTTACGATCTTTCCCACCGAATTCATTCAAACGCAAATATGAAGTTCTTCGCTATCATCGCTGCTGCTCAGCTCGCCACTGCTCTTCCTTTGGCCAAAGAGGATGACTCCAAGGCCTGCTCCGGTGGTATGTCGCATTCTGCCATCGCTTCCGTTTTCCCCACTGACCAGACACAGTTACCTGCCCAGTCACAGAGGCCTTAGGCTCTTCTGTTCCAGCGGTCCCTGGCATGAAGCGCACCTTGTTCGACGACGTTCTTGGCAAGCCCGCGAAGGACGAGGAGGAGAAGGAGAAGCCTGAGGAGGAAGAGAAAGAGGAGAAGGAGCCTTCTTACTACGTCACTCCCTCCAAGGAGGACTTGAGCTACGACGAGCTCAAGCCCGAGATGGAGGAGTCCTACGAGGCCATCCCCAAGGAGACCGAAGAGTCTACTGACGAGCTTGAGTCTTACGACGAGGTTCTCTCCAAGAGGACTCTCGGCGACTTGTTCGGCATGGACGACGAGGACTCTTACGAGGAGACCAAGCCCGAAGTCACCAGCTCCGCCTACGAGGCTAAGCCCACGCCCAGCCAGGGTTACGAGCACGCCCCCAAGCCTTCCATGGCCTACGAGCATGTTCCCGAGCCCAGCAAGGCCTACGGCGCCGTCCCCACCCCCAGCAAGGAGGCCTACGAGCATGTTCCCACCCCCAGCCAGGCTTATGAGCACGTTCCTGAGCCCAGCAAGGCTTACGGCGCTGTCCCTACTCCCAGCAAGGAGGCTTACGAGCATGTTCCCGAGCCCAGCAAGGCCTACGGCGCTGTTCCCACCCCCAGCAAGGAGGCCTACGAGCACGCTGAGCCCAGCAAGGCCTACGGCGCCGTCCCCACTCCCAGCATGGTCCACGAGTACACCAAGCCCAGCATGGTCCACGAGAAGCCCACCCCTTCCTTCGGCTCTTACGAGTCTGCCCCCACCCCCGTCAAGGACACCTACGAGTCTTACCCCGCTGAGGACTCCTACGAGGAGGGCACTGAGGAGGAGACTGAGGAGGAGACTGAGGGTGGTGACATGCTCGATGGTCTCACCAGCATCCTCGGCCTCAAGAACTAAGCCGCGCCGATGATTGCAGCCTATGTGTGATGCTACCATCACCATGAAAATTTGGATGGAAAAGTTGTGTTTGACTCTTCATATTCAAAGCAAGCCCTTACGGCTTCTTTCGTTTGTCTATAGCTCGTTTGAGCCCCCCTTTGCAGTCGTTCTGGTTAGCCAGCTCGAATGTGTACATGTACTTAGACTAGTATCCTCAAAATTGCAATTGTTATTCTGCTATCTTCCTTCAACCATGTTGCGTGACACTCATCAACAGTTTTTGGCAGTCCAGTGCTTGTGAATCATCGTTACCTCGGCACTGGTCGGGCAATCATCGCTGTTGCTAATGAGATTGAGACTCTCACACTCACATCATCGAGCCTCCGTACAAACTCTTGCAAACATCTAATCCGAACCATACACTCCCTACCACTTCAACACCGCCCCAAACATCCTCGATGTCTATAAAACCTATGAGAGTTAAAACCTAGAATACTTCATCTGCACGACAATCCGAGACATGTTCGTCGCCCACAGCGTTCGCAATCTCTTTGGCCTCACTCTTCTCCACAACCACTTCAAGCTTGAAGAAGCGGAGAAGCTCGTACATGTCGACAGCATCGCGCAGCCCTGGAACGACGATACGGCCCGCAAAGAGCTCCTGGCTGATGCTCTCCCAACGCAATGGCGTTTCATAGAAAGCGGTGTCGCGCCATTCGAGTTCAGTTGGACCGGAAGCGACCGCAGCATCTCTGACGTTGACATACAGGAACACAAAGTGTCTTCGGGGTGCAGTATTTGGACACCTCGGTGCTGGCGATTGATGAAGAGAATGTGCCTGTGGAGATGACGAGGGAGAGAGTAAACATCACGCTTCCTTTTGTGCTGAACGAAGGAGATGAGTTGGCGAACTTTAAAGTTCTGTGGTCCTTTGACGCGATGATTCAATTGAAGAAGTGTTGTATTGGTAAGTGCCTGGACAAACAGTCTGGACACCCCAAGTCTCATACACACAATACTTGCACCTAACAGAGGTGAGGGTACGAACGAAGGGCAGCCAATCTGACGACTAGCTAAGACTTCATCAACTTCATTCGCTCAATATTGTCAGATAGCACATCAATGTAAACATCCGCAACAAAACGACGACTCCCATCATCAACACAAATCCAAACCACCCGACGTAAGGTAAGTCGCGCCCTTCCGCCTACGATCTGCAGTAAGCATTGCGTTATCCCACGCGATCCAACGTGAGATCAGCACCCGGCCCTCCTCGGGCTGATCCCTGACATACGCCCCGTGACCGTGCTTTCGTCTCTGTCAGATCAGAACGGATCAGATGCACCGAACAGTCGGTCTGCCCCGATGAACGCGTATGACATGCTGAACCTGGGGCTCTGCTGAGAAGATGCACGTGGTGATGCCCAAAAGCGGCTCGTGGTTTATCTGATGGGAGTATGTGTGGTAAGCGTGATCTATCTGCTCGGGCGTATTTCACGGTGAAGGTATCTGGTATTACGCCTTGGCCAGATGTTCTGCCTTTTGGGGTTTGAAGTCTGGTCTAGGCCGTTTGGGTCGTACTAAACATACAAGCAGCATGTTCTCGTGATGCGAACATAAGGAACGCATGCGGCACGGTTAGTTGCGACGATAATTCGCCGTCGCTAACGACTCTCTATAAACCATCAGGGTCTGGACTCAGCGTGGGATAGTCTTCATCAAGGCATGTGACTTCGTGACCAGGATTGATCGCCTGAACATCTTGTGTGACACGGGTCCTCGGCGTCGGGACAACCACTGGTCATCTGTGAGGGCCCTTGTATGCCCACCGCCCATTCCGCCTCGTTAACGTGCGCGATATGCTGAGATCATAACACCTACTCTGATAAGCTCAGCTGATGCCTATATCGCATCCGGTGCCGCGGAAGTTGTAGCTCCTTGGCAAGTGTTAGGCAGTGGTCAGGATTGGGGCCAAAGGTTGACTGCGCCCTCTATTGTGGCGGAGCTCGCATAACTTGACATGTTGGGTGCGGGCCAGGCTGCGGAGAAAATGTTTGGAAGGATCGCATGCGTGTAGGCGAGAATTAGTGTGTTACAGATACATTGCGCTACATACGGTGCAGTTGGATGGGTAAAGAAATGGGGAATCTCTGGAGTTTGAAGAAAACGAAAGAAATGACTAGGCGAACACCACGCCTTGGGTATATGGGAGAAATGAAAAAGCCTCGTTGCGCATTCCCTTGAGATGCGGATCGAGATACATGGGGGGCGTAGTGCGGACGGGCTCGAGACTGTGGTTGGCGCGGATGTTGCCTTGAAAAGCGATCGACTTCGAGCTCCGTGGAAGAACACTCCGAGAGGCGAAGATGGGAAAGATTATTGGGTAGAAAGAGTGGAATGAACGCCAATGTAATGCAAAGCTGACCATCCTGTATCGACAGGGTTCGCGATCGGGTTGTATGCGTAAGATGGCTTGTACCGTTAATGATGATCCTCTATGTGTAGTCGATGATGAAACCGAAAGTGTGGTAAACGCCGCCTCCCCGGGGTATGATGCGTCCAGTGTCCAAATGCCGAAACCGCCGTATTCAACGCCAAACCAGATACCGGATATTATTAGAGAACTGCGAACGTCTGAAGGTGTGCGGGATGCGCGAGGCGAATCTAGCGATGAGTGGTGTGGAGAGCGATTGGTGCAACACCCCATCGGGTTAGGCCCGCATGGATCATGCGGACATTGGTTGATCACCCGATGCAGATCAGAGCCCGCAACGCGTAGTCGTATCGGTAACCCTTGGAGTTCTGTCTCCCAATCTTGCCTCTCCTACACCCTCGTTGTATCTTCACCGTATTGATGGTAGCCATGAGTTGATGACATTTGGCTGAAGTCTGGCAAGCCGTTCTGCCGTGGCATTTGCAGCGCATGCGCGATTGGCGGCATTTCCGTTGCAGCCGAAGTATTGGGATATCCATAGTCCCAGGACCCTCGTCCTCCATGAGAAAGAGGCGACGGGTATTGTGATATCTGGTGAGTGGTAGTGCCCCACAGAGTCATGCCCTGGCCTGAAGGTGTCCTTTGGGCAACCGGCATGCCTTGTCCTGCTGATCCTTCGAAGCCTGCTGCCACATTTTGATGGGGCGATAGACTAGACGAGGTCAAGCCGGATGTATAGGCCGTTGAAGCAGTCGAAGTAGGCAGGGTTTGAGGTGATGTGTGTCGATGAGCGT
>Ga0265798_10010976_pt1 | contig 11089 bp, 9 predicted proteins | sample P3T30metagenome_FD_192430 | JGI IMG/M metagenome (GOLD analysis project Ga0265798, IMG submission 192430) | Plant litter microbial communities from East Loma Ridge, Irvine, California - P3 T30 | ecosystem: Environmental > Terrestrial > Plant litter > Unclassified | place: USA: California... | reverse complement strand
ATCTATGCTAATATTTTTAGCATTTTATATGCTTTTTTACAATTTTTTCTCCACATTTGTTTCAATGAAAAGTAAGTTGTTCGGGGAGAAGACGGTAACTGCCAAAACCAGTACAGAAAGATGGGTTCGCATTTTTCCGGATCAGGGCGACGGCTATCAGCTTTATGATGCTTTGCAGGAACGCGATATCGGACGCATTTTATTTGATGCCGACGGTAACTGGATCTACGATGGTACCGCACTGAACATTGACGAGCAGGAACACATAGCCGGATCAATCAGTGGGAACTATAAGGAAATGGATAATCTGATCAAGAACCTCTATGAAAAAGAACATTGAATTGGAGCTGACTGCTGTTGAAAAACAACAACTGAAGGAACGCAAGATAAGCTTGAAAGCGCTGCGCGACGATGCACCTGATGAGATCGCGGCCATGTTGAATGCTTCACCCGAGCGGGCTAGAGAACTGGCTGCACTGGCTGAATTTCAAAGTATTCCATCGCTCGGGATCGGCTTTGCCAAAGAACTGATCGCCCAGGGTTATTACTCTCTGGAGCAATTGAAAGGCAAAAGCGCGGTTGAGTTATTCGATGCGTATGAAAAGCATTGCGGTTGCTGGGCGGACCCTTGTGTGGAAGATTCCTACCGGCTACTGGTTCATTACCTAGAGCACCGTGATGAAAGCAAACGCTGGTGGGATTTTACTATAGAGCGTAAAGCTTTCCGTGCTGAATTCGGCTTTCCGGCGGACCGGCCGGTAACAGCCTGGTACGAAACAGGTCAGTACCCGAAAGCTAAAGCACATTTGAAAGGATAGAAAGATGGAACAACTGGCACTATTTGGGGAAGCCGGACAAAGTAAGGGCCTGCCAACGGAGTATCTGGAGTATTTCCCGAAGCTGATCGATCCGTTCGTCGGCCAGCGGCTTTTAGAAAAGCTGATTAAAGAAACGCCCTGGAAACAACAGATCCGGATGATGTATACCAAAGAAGTGGCCACGCCACGCCTGACCGCTTGGTACGGTGATCCGGATGCGTATGACTACCAGTCGCTAAAAAAGACCATTTCTTTAAGGTGGACACCCGAACTGTTGATGATCAAAGATCTGGTCGAACCTATGGCCGGGGTTCAATTCAATAGTGTGCTACTGAACTATTATAGAGACGGCAATGACTCAGTAGCTTGGCATAGCGATAAGGAAGAGATATTGGGCAGGCACCCAGTGATTGCATCAGTTTCGTTCGGTCAGGTACGGAGTTTTGACATCCGTAACAAACACAACCATAAAGAACATTACTCAGTAAAACTGGAACACGGTTCCTTTTTGTTAATGAAAGCAGGACTGCAGGAAAACTGGGAGCATCGCATCGCTAAATCCGCCAGGCCGATGCAGGCAAGGGTGAACTTGACTTTTCGTGTTGTCCATTAATTACTATTTTGCAATGATGATCACCTATTACGATTTCCTGAATATGAACGAGGCTGAGCAGTATGAAGCAGTCTGGAAAGGGACCTTTCTGGGTGACCGGAGGGAAGCCGGCCTTTGGATTCAGTGTTACAGCCTGGAAAATTTCTATGTAGAGGTTTATTATGACGCGGATGCAAATAGCTTAGCGCGTATCCGTTCTTTCACCAAAATTGATCAGCTCGCGCCTTACCTTGGCCAGGGTAGTTAAGAACTCACTCCATTCTCTATAAAGGACTACTTTAACTGATGAAAACTGACAAAGGCAATACCTAAGGTTTTGAAATAGGCGAGCAATTGCTGATGTCTGAAAATGAATAGTTGATTAAAATTGGTTTGGGCACAGTTAGATCAAAAGCTACCAGGCACCGGTCAGCCCGATAGCTTTTCAATTTTAAATAATAGTTGAGACTTAATTGCTTTAGGTGGTTACTTTACAATCAATAATGTCGGATCGGTAATAATAATCTCCGGCTTGCCTTTATAATCGATGATCTGACCGGTGATCGTCACCTCTTTGCCCTCAATGCTGCTACCTAATGCCTTGGCCTCTCCCTTTAGGGCCAACGTGAGTAACTGGTTGGGATAGGCTGCACCTAAATTGACCAGAACCATACTACCGATATCCCGACTACTAAATGCCTTGCCGCTAACGGTTACAGTTTTGCCTGTATAATTTTTGACGTCCTCCAGTTTGACGGTTGTCGTTGTACCGATTACAGCCGGGGTAGCAGGGGCGGGAGCTTTAACGGCCGTTATTTTCTGACCTGCCAGAACCCGGTTCAGTTCTCCAGCCAGGCGGATACCAGCCTGGTCAATCCGCTTGCGGATCACCGGTATATATTTCTGATAGTAAACTTCATCGATACTCTGACCTGCTTTTGCATTCGAATACAGGTCGGTGGTAATTTGGTAGCTTTCCCACAGCCATTCGATCGGGCTGTCGGCTTCCCATTTCTTGATCTCAGCCGGTGTGGCAGTATCATAAGTTTTCACGATCTCTTCCTGACTTAATCCTTCATGGTCGATCAGTTTACTATCCCACAAGCTGTGCAGATTAGTTCCTTTATTGTCAAAGCGCAGCTGGATCGTGTTGCCACCCTTGTCTTCCTTCCGGCTTACGTGCATGGGCTGATGCGCATCACCAACTAAATGGATGAGGTATTTTAAGGCCTCATTCTTAGCATCCGCAGACGCGTTCACATCTTTTAACGTCGATTCCATTTTGAGTATAGCGGAATACACGTTGTTATCGCTTTCCTGTACCGCTTTGACAAAGGCGTCCCGCGAAAGGCCTAGCGGTAGGTTAATATAGTGCCAGGGTGCTGTTTTGGGATCACGGTTCTCATCGGCCCAGGTACTGACTCCTTCCATCTGTTCCCCTTTAAGGAAAGCTGAAACGGCATAGGCCGTATTGGAAGTCAGGTGGTGCTGTGCGATGGTGGCCACAGCGCGGTGACCTTTAAAGCCCCAGGAAACCAAACCTAAAGCGGCCAAAACTATGCCGCTACATAAAAATGAATATTTTCTCATAAGCTAAATATGCTGCAAGATGGTAAACGTTTGTGATTTCACCATGAAATTCGGACAAGTAAATAGCAACTCGCAGCACTGCAATCAATTAATCTACGCCTGTTTCTGTAGATAACGGACATGCAGCGTTTTTTCATCGTCCGGTGCCGGTTGTTCATGGCCGGGTTATCATTTTGGCTACACGTTGTTCCGATTTCACTACAACGGGTTACGTTCGGAAACAGAAATTTGTACGCAGATAAAGACATAAAAAATGAACAAAACTATTTTCATCACCGGTGCATCGGCGGGTATAGGTAAGGCTACAGCCAAACTGTTTGCCGAACGCGGCTGGAACGTAATCGCCACCATGCGTAAACCTGAAAACGAAAAAGAACTCAATCTTTTGCCTAATGTGACCTTATTGCCATTGGATGTAAACAACTTGGCACAGATCAAAGAAACCGCACAACAGGCGTTGGCACTGGGCGACATTGATGTGGTGTTCAACAACGCGGGTTACGCCTTACTGGGTGTACTGGAAGCCATTACCGACGAACAGATCGTTGCACAAATGGAAACCAATTTTTTTGGTGTCGTGCGCGTGACGCAGGCATTCATTCCTTACTTCCGTAAAAAGGGTTCCGGGCTGTTCATTACCACTGGGTCATCTGCGGGCTTAATGGGCTTCCCGGTAAGTTCAATGTATGATGCCAGTAAATGGGCATTGGAAGGATGGAGCGAAAGCCTGTCCTATGAATTAAACGAAGTGGGTATCGGTATCAAGACGATTGAACCAGGCTTAGTAGCAACAGAGATTGCCGACCGTTCCGTGTTTGTTTCACACCCGGCCTATGAAAACCTGATGGGTAAGTTTATGGCGCTTATTCAACATAATGAAAACACCACTACTGCTGAACAGATCGCTGAAGTGGTGTATGGCGCTGCTACCGATGGCACGAACACGCTGCGTTACGTATGCGGTGATGATGCCAAAGGATTGTATGCGCAGCGACTTGAGGTGGGAGACGAGGGTTTCCGGGAAGGTATTAAACAAATGCTTGCCTAAATAAATATTACATTGCCGGTAGATAGGATTTACCATATTTACCGGCAGTAACGGAAAGATATAGGTCATGGAACAGAGAAACAAACTAAGGGTATTTCATTCGATCAGCGAAATGCAGCGTGTGTTTGGGTTACCGGAGCCAAGGCACCCGCTCATTAGTATGCTGGACTATAGCAAGGTTGAAATTACCCGCGAGATGCTGGCACAGCCTTTTGTGATGGATTTTTATAATGTAACCTACAACGAATCGGCGGGTTGCAAGATGAGATACGGGCAAACGGTATATGACTTTGAAGAAGGCGGCATGTTCTTCACCTCACCGGGCCAGCCGCTTACCGGGTTAGAAACCGCAGTAGCCAGCGACGGCTTCACTTTGCTTATCCATCCGGACTTCCTGCGAAATTATCCGCTGGATATGAAGGTCAAAACCTATGGTTTCTTCGGTTACTCAGTGAATGAATCGCTGCACCTTTCCGGTAAAGAAAGAGCAATTATCAACGCTATAGGAAAGAATATCGACGACGAACTGGAAACCGCCATCGATGACGTCAGTCAGGATGTTCTGATCTCACAAATTGAATTGCTACTCAGTTACAGCCAACGGTTTTATAAAAGACAGTTTATCACCCGCAAACCGTTAAACAATGCATTGCTGGAGAGGCTGGATAAGCTACTCGATGTTTATTTCAAAGATAAAACTGCCCTGATGAAGGGATTGCCAACAGTGCAGCATCTGGCTAATGAGCTAAATATATCCCAGAAATACCTGGGCGATATGCTACGGTCGCTCACCGGTCACAACACCCAGCAGCACATTCACTTAAAGCTTATAGAAAAGGCTAAAGAAATATTGACGGTCAGTAACCTAACCGTAGGTGAGATCGCCTACCAGTTAGGTTTCGAACATCCGCAATCCTTCAGCAAACTATTTAAATCAAAAACCAATCTTTCGCCTCTCGAGTACAGGGCCAGTTTTAATTGAAGCGGCTCGAATCCGGAATTGTATATTGACAGGGAACTATTCAGTGAGGACATGCTGCCAATTGACCGGGATTATGCGCTTTCCTTGCTTCAGGCATTTCTTGTAGGCTACGTTATGAGCTTGCGGTACAGGCTGATCAAAGTTGCGAATGACTGAATTCCCTGATCATTTCTTCTATCTCAATTTTCTTTACACGTCCCAGACATCATAGCAAGTTGTCTGGGGGTATTGACCTATGCTGCTACAAAGTTTTCGTCCTGATCTTTTCATCACGGTTGGTCTAATCGATTTGTGTATGGCAGATAGCCAGTTCTTGTGTAATCACTATATCACTCAATTAAACCTCAAACTATGGTTGCCATTTCCCGTTTAAAAGCCATGGATAAATCTGATACGGAATTTACAGGCTTCGTTAGGGTGCGCGGCGCACGTGAGCATAACCTGAAAAACGTAAACCTGGATATTCCGCGCAATGCATTGGTGGTATTTACAGGTATATCCGGCTCGGGCAAATCTTCCTTGGCTTTCGGTACTTTATATGCCGAGGCACAGCGGCGTTACCTCGAATCGGTTTCGCCCTATGCCCGTCGTCTGTTCAATCAAATGGCTATCCCCGAAGTGGATGAGGTAGAAGGCCTCCCGCCGGCAGTAGCCTTGCAGCAGCAGCGCGGCGCGGTAAGTACCCGTTCCTCTGTTGGCAGCGTAACCACCTTATCTAACTTGCTGCGCATGCTGTATTCCCGCGCCGGCGATTATCCTAAAGGACAAAGCATCATCTACGCCGAATCTTTTTCACCCAATACACCTGAAGGTGCCTGTACCCAATGCCATGGCCTAGGCCGCGTTTATGAGATCACTGAAAAAACGATGGTTCCAGATGATACGCTCACCATCCGTGAAAAAGCCATCGCTGCCTGGCCCTCGGCGTGGCAAGGGCAAAATCAGCGAGATATCCTGAGCACGATGGGTTATGACATTGATGTGCCCTGGAAAGACCTGCCTGAAAAAGATCGCGAATGGATCTTGTTTACCGAAGAACAGCCGGTGGTGCCGGTTTATTCTGGCTATTCGCACGAGGAGATCAAAAGCTTTATCAAGAATAAGCGCCAGCCAGATTATATGGGCACGTTTACTGGTGCACGGCGCTATGTGAGGCATACCTTTGCCAACTCCCAAAGCGCACTGATGAAAAAGCGGGTAAGCCAGTATATGATCAGCAGCGAATGCCCGCTCTGTAAAGGCAAGCGCCTCCGGCAGGAATCTTTGTCGGTAAAGTTTGCAGGGTACGATATTGCCGAACTGTCCCGGCTTGCGTTGGATAAGCTGGCAACAATCTTCGCGCCCTATGCAACCGGCGAAGCAGCGGCATTAAAAAAGATGCAATCGGCCTCACCGGAAAAAGTTGAGGTAGCCAAACGCATAGCCGAAGACTTTGTTGCACGGTTACAGGTAATGCTGGACCTGGGCTTGGGCTACCTAACCATTGAGAGAAGTACCCCAACTTTATCCCCGGGCGAACTACAGCGCCTGCGACTGGCTACACAGGTACGCTCTAACCTGTTTGGGGTAGTTTATGTTTTAGACGAGCCATCGGCCGGACTGCACCCCGCCGATACCGAAGCGCTTTTGCGAGCACTGGATAAACTGAAAGCTGCCGGCAATTCTTTGTTTGTAGTAGAGCATGAAATAGATGTGATCCGTCATGCAGACTGGATAGTGGATGTGGGCCCGGCAGCTGGTGAAAAAGGTGGGCACATCTTATACAGCGGTTTGCCTGAAGGCTTGCGAGAGGTCAAAGAATCGTTAACCCGGCATTACATTTATGATGATGCGGTTAATAACAGCAATGAGCCAAGAACACCGAAAGACTGGTTGAAACTGGAAGGCATCACCCGGAACAATCTTTCGAATTTAAATGCGGCCTTTCCATTAGGCGTGCTGACGAGTGTAACTGGTGTATCGGGTTCCGGTAAAAGCAGCCTGGTGAGCCAGGTTTTGGTTGAGCTGGTAGCAGAACAATTAGGATTACAGGTTGATATTACCGCTGATACCGAAGGTGATCCGCTGGAACAATCCGAAGTGCAGACGCTGGGTGGTATGATCACCGGCGGAATGAAGGACATCAAAAGATTGGTGGTGGTGGACCAGAAACCTATCGGCCGTACACCCCGTTCCAACTTGGCCACTTATACCGGCTTGTTCGATCATGTACGTAAACTATTTGCGGCTACAGCAATGGCTAAAGCCCGTAAGTTTGATGCCGGGCAATTTTCTTTCAATGTGGCCAAAGGCCGCTGCCCGCATTGTGAAGGGGAGGGGATGGTTATGGTAGAATTATTGTTCCTGCCAAGTGTCTATACACCCTGTCCAACGTGCGGCGGTACCCGCTACAATCCCAAAACACTGGAGGTACAGTATAAGGACAAGAATATAGCAGATGTTTTGGGGCTTACTGTTGATGAAGCCGCCACCTTTTTTGATGAGGAACTGGCTATTAGCCGGGCATTGGAAGTGGTTCGTGAGGTAGGTCTTGGATATCTGCGACTGGGCCAGCCCGCTACCGAACTGAGTGGCGGGGAGGCCCAGCGCATTAAACTGGCAACAGAGTTGCAACGTGCCCAGCATGGTCAAACGCTTTATATATTGGATGAACCTACTACCGGCCTGCATCCGTCGGACGTGGAGCGTTTACTCTTTCAACTCAACCGATTGGTTGATGCCGGAAACACCGTGATACTTGTAGAGCACGATATGGAAGTCATCGCTTCCAGTGACTGGGTGATCGACATTGGACCAGGAGCAGGGGAAGCCGGCGGTGAAATTGTTGCAGAGGGAAGACCGGCAGATATCGTTCAAAGTAAACACAGCAGAACGGGGCCTTATCTTGCCAAACACTTATAATAACCGGTTGTATAATCTTCTTAGTCCTTTTTTATGTCATAAAAATCCATAATAAAGATGGATTGCGCGAACTGTGAGGACTGTAATTTGTTAATCTTTCATGGCAAGAATATGGATAACCGGCTCGGCGGACGGATTGGGACAGATGGCGGCAAGAATACTGGTGGAACAGGGTCACCGCGTCGTGCTGCATGCACGGAATGAAAAACGTGCCCAGGAGGCAATGGCTGAAGTTCCCGGAGCAGAAACCGTGTTACATGGAGACCTCTCAGTCATTTCGGAAATGAAAAAGCTGGCAATGGAGATCAATGCCATCGGGAAATTTGACGCAATCATTCATAATGCCGCGTTGGGCTACCAGGAACAGGGACGGGGTAACACGCCGGACAGCCTGCCACCGGTTTTTGCGGTGAACAGCCTCGCTCCTTATATTCTAACCTGCCTCATCAATCCGCCAAAACGGCTGGTGTATATGAGTTCAGGCTTGCATACCCAGGGTGATGCCAGTCTAAAAGATCTTACCTGGAGCGAGCGCAGATGGAGCGGCTATGCGGCTTATGCCGACTCCAAGTTGCATGACCTTGTCCTGGCTTTGGCAGTTGCCCGCTATTGGCCGGATGTTCTTTCTAATGCGGTAGAACCGGGTTGGGTGGCGACCAAGATGGGTGGACCTAATGCCCCTGATAACCTGCAAAAAGGTGCGGAAACACAGGCCTGGCTGGCGGTCGGTGAAGACGATTCTGCCAAGGTCAGCGGGCGATACTTCTATCACCAGCGGGAAAAGGACTGTTTAAGAACTGCAATGGATGAAGAAATTCAAGAGCGGCTCTTAGCTGAACTGAAAGCCATAAGCGGTGTCACTTTCCCGATTAATGGATAAGATATTTTTCTCTTCTTCTGTTATTTAATCCGATCAGTTTTTATTAAATAATCCATTTCGAAAGAAATGTTTCATTTAGGTACCTCCAATTAAGGGTTTGGTAACTAATATTTTAAAGTATTTAATCTCAAGAAAATGTTCATCTATTCTTTCCTTAAAAAAAGCACTTAAGTGGATGAGCGAACACATTGGACAAAATCTCACCAGCAAAACTGCTACAATTTTAACCTTGAAATAACAATTTAATAAGTGCAGACTCGCCGTAAGTTTTACAATGGGCCGGGCCAGGCAAACTAACCATTCGCCCAACTGTTGTCCTTCAAACCAAAAAACACTATTATGGACAGCAAACAAAATGTTGGAAGCCCGGACCGGGACCGGATCAATATTCATGAAGATTACGAGGTAGAGTATTGGACCCGGCAACTTGGCGTAAGTAAAGAAGAACTGATCGCCGCAGTTAACGCAGTGGGTACATCGGCAGATGCTGTACGTGAGCACCTAAAAAAGTAAGGTAATGAGCCTGGAGGAATACAATAAGAAGCGGGACTTTTCCAAAACGGAAGAACCCAAAGCCGGAAGAAGTAAGGATAAGAACCATTTGATGTTCGTTGTCCAGAAACACGACGCCTCCAGGCTGCATTATGATTTCAGGCTGGAGCTGGATGGTGTGTTGGTCAGTTGGGCGGTTCCTAAAGGACCAATGATGGATTCAACCGTTAAACACCTTGCTATGAAAGTTGAAGACCATCCCTTTGACTACCGGAACTTTGAAGGCATCATCCCGGAAGGCGAGTATGGCGGTGGCACGGTGATCGTCTGGGACCAGGGCACTTATGAGCCCTTAGAGGAAATCAAGGGTAAAAAGGCGCAGGAAAAGCACTTGCTAAAGCAACTTGCCTCAGGCTCAGTTAAAATCAAACTGTTTGGGGAAAAGCTGAAAGGCGAGTTTGCTTTAGTGAAAACGCATGGCATGGGCGAGAATGCCTGGCTGATGATCAAGCACAAGGATGAATTTGCCGCTAAAGCGGATATCACCAAAAAAGACAAGTCGGTCCTTTCCGGTAAGACCATTGAAGAAATGGAAAAGTCCGGCGAAAAGGTTTGGCAGCACGGTCATGAGGAAGAAGTAAACAAGCCAAAGAAATCGGTTAAAAAAAAAGTTCATGAACAAGCTGTAGAACAATTAACAGACACTCCGGAAAACACAGCAACGGACACAATATCTATTGACCGCCTGCTGGAACATGCCCCGGAGACACCGGTGCCTGAACGGTTAAAACCTATGAAGGCTACACTGGTGAATGAGCCCTTCGATGACCCCAACTGGCTTTACGAAATCAAATGGGATGGTTACCGGGCATTGGCCCGGGTCAGTCAAACAGGCGCGGAACTGATCTCCCGCAATAACATTGCCTTCACCAAATATTATCCCATTGTAGAGCTGCTGGGTAAATGGGAAACTGATGTGCTCATCGACGGGGAAGTCGTCGTGATCAATGATAAAGGGATCTCTGACTTCGGAGCCCTGCAAAACTGGAAGAGCGAAGCGGATGGCCATCTGGTGTATTATGTATTCGATATCCTTTGGTATCAGGGCAAAAACCTGATGGAGCTGCCATTGGTGCAGCGGCAGGCCATCTTGAAAGAGATCCTGCCCACCGATGATGACCGCATCCGGCAGAGCCAGTCTTTTGCCACCAGTGGCATTGAGTTCTTTGATGCCGCTTCCCGGATCGGTCTGGAAGGCATCATGGCTAAGAAAGCCGATAGCACTTACTCCTCGGACCTACGTTCTAAAGAATGGCTCAAGGTTAAGGTGCAGCGCAGACAGGAAGTGGTCATTGCCGGTTTCACCAGGAACGAGGGCACGACCAAACCTTTCAGCGCTTTAGTTTTAGGCGTTTATGAACAAGGTAAATTAAGACTTGCCGGTAAGGTGGGCACCGGTTTCAATACCGTGATGCAAAAGGAGATGATGGCGCAATTTACCCCGCTCATCACCGATCAATTTCCATTCGATGTCCAGCCTGTCTCCGAACGGGCATCCGGCTTCCGTCCGTCTGACCTGGGACAGAACCTGCAGTGGCTCAAGCCCGAGCTGGTGTGTGAGGTTAACTTTGCGGAGGTGACCGAGGATGGGATCTTCCGCCAGGCATCCTTCAAAGGAATGCGCACGGATAAGAAAGCAAAGGAGGTGGTGCTCGAAGTGCCGCAGGATACGCAGCAAACGGTAGAGGCGGTACAGGAAGATACCCGCCCGCCGAGAGAGGCGGTC
>Ga0265798_10010975_pt1 | contig 11089 bp, 14 predicted proteins | sample P3T30metagenome_FD_192430 | JGI IMG/M metagenome (GOLD analysis project Ga0265798, IMG submission 192430) | Plant litter microbial communities from East Loma Ridge, Irvine, California - P3 T30 | ecosystem: Environmental > Terrestrial > Plant litter > Unclassified | place: USA: California... | reverse complement strand
CCGGCTCTCTCTCTCTTCACTCACCAGGAGACGGTGTGAATTGCGCATTGTAGGGAGTTGGATCCCCGGAGAAGTTTCCAGGAGCCATACGAGCGCCTGGGAAGTTGCCATCCATGTGCGAGTAATCCGCAATCTGTCTCTGCATACCGGTGTTGGTCAAACTTGCTCTTCTTCCATACATCGGCTGGCCTTGGGAAGTTTGCACGGCATATCCGTGGCTGTACTGTCCCTGGGGTACGTAAGGTGCTGGGTAGTACATGTACTGTGACGCTTGTTGGTAGTTCTGGTACGGCGGTTGCATCGATGTTGCTCCAGCTAGGCGGGGCTGACCCGGTGCGAAGGAGGGATAAGCACCGTACTGCGAACCATGTTGAGGCATGAACGGCTGTTGGTGCATGCCTGCAGCGAACCCGGGTCCGTATGAGGGATGCGAGGACATTTGCAGATTCTGCCCCAGCTGGTATGCTACAGCAGATGGCGATGCGCCAGATAGTGACCGCGGGACGTTTTGCGGATTGAGTGAAGCATCGTCGTCTGGGCCAAAATCAGGTAATGCACCAGCCATTGCACCCATGTTCATAGAAGATGGACCATGGTCTGGGGACTGATAATGCCCGGTCGAATGTGTGGGGGAGCGGAAGTCGGGTCGAAGCTGGCCCTGCGGCAAAGCGCTGAGCTGAGAGTAGAACGGAGCATTGCTGTCTGGGGATTTGAGAGCTGCTGGAGCAAAGGTAGATGTCGCGTGGTCCATGGCTTGAGGCCGAGGGCCAGGAGGTAGATCGCCCATTTGTGGGTGGTAAAGGACAGGAAGAGGAACCCACTGCTGGACCCAAAAGAATGCCATGTTAGTCCATGTTACACTTGATGAAGCGAAGACAAGAAAAGCGAATGTGTAAAGGCCCGATAGTGTCTCAACGCGCACAGATAGGAGGGTGCAACATACCTAATTGTATGTCAACGTATCCCGGAAGAGATGTGGCAAGCCGGAAACGAGAGGTACCGAACGTGAGTCGCTTGCTGGGAGAGAAGGAGGATCAAAGCATGCCAATAGAAGAGGGAGGCTGTGAGATGATCGCATGTAAAAAAAGACACGCACAGTGGATGGAGCCGTTTAAGGGAAGGTGAACGACTTTGGATGATGTATCACCTGGAGAAGGAGCTCGCTTAAGGCGGAACGAGGTCGATGGTCAGAATTACACAACCACTTAGAAGACAGAAGCGAACTTGTAACGCCTTAAGAGGTCTGACGGCGCAACGGCAGGGTCCGCAGTGAGGGCGTGCGGCAGATGTTAGGAGCCAGGATTGTGAGCAAGAGCCCACTGGTTGGTCTGATAGGAACGGGAAAGCCGCACGAGGTGTTTCGCGAGTTCTCTGCCTTAATCGCCGCTGGTCGCAGTAAGGTGGCCTTGGTCTGATTGGTGGTCGACAAGCAGGCTGTGGCTGTCAGGATGATTTGTGGAGCAACAGGGCTTGAACCGAAACTCTGGAGGCGAAAAAAATGAGCAAAAGGCCAGTGAGAGCAAGGTAATTGGACGGCAGAGTCAAAGGCGAGGTAGAGAGCAAGTGATGTGGAAGTGGTATATGGTCGATTGTGGCGAGTAATGCCGTTTCTAGATTGCCATGGGCCGATGGCGCTGATCATGGACTATCTTATGAAAGCTTAGCGGGTCCTCCCTAGCATTCTTCGGCGGGCGGGAAAGCTAAATTTGTTATGTATGCCAAAAAAGCAGGACATGTGTCAGGGAGGGCCCGCTCGGAGCTGTTGATGGTATGCCATTCTGGAACGTCGGGGAAAGGCTTGGAGTACAAAAAACGAAACCAAGACCACGTTGCCCGCCCTCTCTGCTGGAGTGGCCCTCGTAGCAGTCATGTTTAGTTCAAGATGATGGAGTAATCCGACACCATCCACGGAGTGGGCGCCCGTAGTGCATGCAAGACAGGCCGGCCGGCCGGCCAATGGCGGGAAAAAAGATTAGAAGAGTGAACAGGTGCGATATGCACCAACCGAGCCGCCCAGTCGACTTCCAGCCGCGTAGAGAGCAGGGAGAAGGCCTCGGGCGCCGCGTGGACGCGTTAGGGCATCACGATAATGACAAGGCAGGGAGCGTGCATGAGGAGCTGACAAGGGGCCTGGCAACAGCTTCTCCGGCTTGCTTTTTTTGATCGGGCTGAGTGGAAAAGCTCGGCGTTAGTGCTCCCTTGGTGGCCCTGCGGCGGGGGAGTCGAGACGAGAGTAGAGAGAGGATGGAGGGTGCAGGTATGCGCTCTGGAGCCCACCAAGGCGGCTTAGCGGCATTAGCGAGACTGCGTAACAGTGGGCCGGCAGATGTGAGCAAATCCGCATTGATGAGAGCGAGCGAGTGAGGCCTGACGAGCACGACTACGACCTTACTGTGGACCGCCGAACTGGACACGCCGTAACCGTTTCCTCAGACATGGGAACTGCTATCGGCCCGCCAATGGCAAGGCACACGACTATTGTTTGCCACGCCATCGGCGTGACCGCACCATGACAGGCATACATGTAGAGAGATCTACGCGCCACAGCACAGCCACCCCGGTACATGATCCCGCTGGGACATGATCGCCACCGGGCGAGCAGCGTGCGAACGAGGCGTCTATCCCGTCCGCCAGGGTGCAAGAATGACGATGGTGTTACAAGAATAGACGCGTAGATCATCGGCTGGCCGTGGACGTCACACAGTCTGCGCCATGGTTGCTTTGCAAACACAAAACTCGAGCGCACCAGCGACACGGAAGCAGGCAATGCAACACGACGAGAGGCAGGGCTGTGCCTGCAAGACCAACATCAAGATTCCCATGTTTTGGAAACCCAAATCCAGGCTTTCTGGGTCCCAGGCGACATGGGCAAAATCTCAAGCTTTTTTGTCCGGGTGGCGTTGGTGCATCCACTCCAGGGTCCAGTAAGCAGTTTTTGCTGGTCGAATCAGCGGCCGTCCCAACACGCATGCGTTGAGACGACGATACAGTACAGTAGAGCCTCTTCGTATCCAGGCCAGAGGCCAGGCTGGAGCCCTGCGGGGGGGGGATCTCCACATGTTTAAAAGAGGTGGGAGACGCTCCGGTGCAGCCGATGGACTCGACATCGCTACGTCTGATGTGGCCGACCCGTCATCTGTCGACCAGCAAGGGATCGCGTGCGATGCGATAGCAAGGTGATTGGGGGCTGTGAGGCCGATCGCTCCCAATCCTGTGTTTCCATTCACACCACGCTCTTGTACCGATAAGCGGGCAAGGAAACAGGCGCACTGCCACTACCTCGCCCCTGGCGATCCGTCGTCACCCCACACCTCGGACTTTACACGTGTTCGCCAAAACCTGGACCCTTGCAAACTAGACACAAGTACACCACTCCGACATGTAATCGGGACCGTGGTTCCCAACATGGATAGTGTGGCATGCGCCTGGCGAGTACACTTCACGGCCTGGTTTGAGCACAAGAGTCATGCATTGCAACGACATGTGTGCATTTGCACTTGCTGCAGGGCGACGCAAGCCTGGCCGTCTAAACTGTGCCACTTTGCCACCCAAGCTACAGCCTACATTGTTAGAGCCCGTGTTGGTGCGCCGCCTGAGCGGACGCCGCTTCACTTTTTTTTTTTGCTTCAGGAGATACATGCCCGTTTCAGATGCCCAAAACACTGAACAGCACGCACCAGTAGCTCCGGAGAACGGATAGCGTCTCCAGGTCGTGCCTATGCATCATGGTTTGGACATGCCGTCTGCTTACCACGTGCTACCAGATATCGTTGTGAGCAAAAGTGAACCAATGGGACAAAGTTCAACAACACAAAAGGCCCGGTGACCTATCGAGCACCCCATCTTCGGCCCTTTTTTTTTCTCGACTATCCCGCTTCCCTTCCCCCCCGGTTCATCCTACCCAAGACCAAGGGCGCAAGATAGTACATAGTACAGGGCGTGTTCGGCGTACTTGGCAATTGCATCCACCCACTAGTATTCGTAGTCCTCAACGAGCCACGTACTCGTTCAGGAATTCATCGATATATTGGAAGTAACGGGGCTCTGCAACGGTGTCGTTGTGACTCCCATTCGGTAATTCTCTCCATACTTTGGGCGCTTTGCAAACTTCGAATAGACGCGTCATGTGAGAGGGCCTGGTGACAGGAGTCAGCATGGGCGGGTTTCGGTGGCAAACTACTCGATATCGGGTGAGCATGGCAACAAAGACTATTACTCACGGAATTATCTCATCCTTCAGACCACTGAGGAATAGAATAGGTATCCTGGTAATCTTGGGAATCGTCTCTTCGGTCGGCCAAATCTGGTGGCAAAGCGGCGTCAGGAAACGGGCTGGAGGAAAAGCACTACTCCGGGTTAGTCGTGTCTTTGAGCCATGAGTATATAACTTGCGTTGGTATGAGCTTCTTGATAGAGGTAAAGGTATTCTCGAGGATGATGGCGGCAATGTCGCCTTCCTTCTGGTTGCGAGCAGCCAGACCTATGGCAACTGCGCCACCGATACTTTGTCCGTAGACTACAATCTTGGTGTCTCGAAGTTCGTGTCGCTGGCGAATGTAGTCCAGACCGGTCTGCGCATCAATCATCAACCCTTTCTCATTCGGGTTGCCAGACGATAGACCGTAGCCGCGATATTGTAACATCAAAACGTTACACCTTAGTTCGCTCTCGAGTATCTTGGCGATAGGAAGTCGATAGCCAATGTTTCCGGCGTTGCCATGGAACATGAGAACCGTCACGTTGCGCGCGTGTTGCTTGTTGGCTCGGATGAAGAATGCACTCAGCGACTCGCCGTCTGGCGTTGGAATAAACAGCTCTTCATAGTCGGTAATGGCGAATTGCGAGGGTCTGGGTACGTTCGTTCGAGCATCTGGTGGGAAGGCGCGTGGGTATATGATTTCGCTGGTGCGGTTAGTAGACTGCGGCGGCGGCCCAGCAATGTACTCTACTTTTGCTTGAAATACAAGAGACCGCTGAGCAGAGCCGCTACGCCAGAGGATGCAAGTAGCGGTATGCGCAGGTAGGATACAAAGGTATCAAATGCCGAGGACATGCTGCTCGGCCGTACTTCAGGATCGGTGGGGCGTCTTGGAGGTGTAATCTCAGGTGCTGACCGGCTCCTTGGGAATAGCGGCGGCCTAAGTGAAGATGAAGACGGGGGCGAAGGCGTAGATGAAGGTATGGATAAGGGAACCATTCGGATTTAGGCAAGTGCAGGAAGCGTAGGTGAGACTCGGATGCGCGCGACCGCATGGGGGGCGTGAGGGTCGCACGCTGCAGCGCATCATTCTAGCCAATCGTGCAGTGCCAAGACCTAGAGCTGCGTAGCTCAGGTTGCCTGCTACACCACCAACAACAGCGACAAACACACCCCGCTGTCTCTCCGATCCCCTCACTAACGCCATTCGAATCGTGCGTCTCGCAGATATAGCCCTGTTAAGCTTCCGCCAGCCCAACCCGCAATGATGATGTCTACCGGCATGTTGGGAGAAGGTATGTTCGCCGCTACATGCTCCAAGTCCGAAAGCTCACTCTTGCGCAGATGGCATTCACATCGACATGAACCACCTCAAGAAGGGCGAGGTCAAGTAGGTCTTGTGTACACCAATGGCTTTCCAGACTACTAACAAGACACATAGCCTTGGAACATCCATGTTTGTGCACGACGAATCGCTCCCTTACAGCTTCTAACGAGATCCAGCATGGCCATCAACTTCAAAGACGGCGTCATATTAGCCGCCGACAGCAGAACCACAACCGGAGCCTACATTGCGAACCGAGTCACAGACAAGCTCACACAAGTGCACGACACCATCTGGTGCTGCAGGTCTGGGTCAGCAGCGGACACACAGGCTGTGGCAGACATTGTCCATTACCACTTGGGCATGTACGGCACCACCAACGACGAGCCTCCGACGACACAGACAGCAGCCGCCATATTCCAAGAACTCTGCTACTCTAACAAGGACCAGCTTTCGTAAGTGCGACAGCGCGCTGGAGTGGATAGTCACTGACACATGCACAGCGCCGGGCTCATCATTGCCGGATGGGACCACCGACATGGCGGCCAGGTATACTCGATCCCGCTCGGAGGCTCGCTACACAAGCAGTCGTACGCAATTGGCGGTTCGGGATCAACATACATCTACGGTTACTGCGACGCGAACTGGAGGGAGGGCATGAGTGAGGAGGATGGCATCAAATTCGTCAAGGGCGCGCTCTCAGAGGCTATCAAGTGGGACGGCAGCTCAGGCGGTGTGATCCGTATGGTGGTGCTTACAGGCAATGGCGCGCAGAGGCATCTGTACCTGCCGGACCAGAACTATGATGGGCCAGGAAAGCAGTAGGGTTGGGTGCAGAAAGAGTGGTAGAATAGATCGGATGCCATGGCTGAGATAATATGACATGACCATGATGCCCGAAACGAGATTTACGAGAATAGAAGACATGACATGCATTGGCAGAGCTTGGACGAGAATGCCGACATGCTGGCCCATCGGAGAGCTCCAAATAGCACGTTTGGTTAACATTACCTGGAGGGGGGCAAGTCAAGCAATGGGCGTGGGAGAAGGCCGTAACGAACGGTCCAATCAGCAGTTAGCATGAAGCCATACTTCGCAGCGCTCCCCTCGTGCTCCTCGCAAGCCCCATGGTGCCCCCCCTCAGTGTGTGTGTGTGTGTGCACGGGTAGCACAAGTTTTGAATTGAGGGCCGTAGTGAAGAAAAAAAATCGAATGCAAAAGGCTTGTTGGATGTGCTGTGTGCTGTGTGCTGTGTGCTAATCAGGACTCGAGTTGAGCTGCACAGTGTCGTCACATGCGTGCTGGACTGTGCAGGTGAAGGGACGGCCAGGGTCTCACCTGGGAGCCAGTCGCCGGTCTGTGACGTTCCGTTCGTTCCCCACGCCATTCTCTAACAAGACGCCGTCACTCAACACGCCCAGGTCGCCATCGTGCGCCCGATTCCACCTTGACCGTGACCAGACGCGTGCCGTTCAATTTATTTTGGCCACGGCAGACAAGAGCAGGCTCGCATGCGGCTTTGAACGCGCCCCCTTTTTTACGCTGCATCTGACTTTGGGCTCTTTACGATAAGGCTCAACAACAACACGACCGACAGCAGCACCAGCACCGACACCGACACCGCCTACCCACACCAAACCCTATCGACCCACGCTCCTTCCCCCGCCAACATCCCCCCTCCGGACACGTCCGCTTTGTCGCAACTTCCTTCCACTCACCACCGCTACCTCTGTACATTCTCTCGCGGTCTGCTTTTGCGGAATGGGATCGCTTTTGGTGAGCGACTTCGGTGGAAACCACTTTCACACCAACATGTTTGGCGGCGGCAGCACGCATCCACAGCCACAGGAATCAACGGCCGTGCATCACACTCCCGTGCGGCCATCATCTACATCAAGCGCCAATGCGCCGCGGGTCGTAGTCCCGCCTGCTGATGTTCCCATGGCCGATTCGGGAGCCCCGCAGTCGAGCTCAACACCAGGCCAGCCATCGCAGCAGCAGCCCAGCAGCCCCCAGCCCACCACCACGGGCACACCCACGTCCCAGCAGCCAGTACCAACGCCCCCAAGCCCCCGCTTCCGCCCGCACTCGCAACCCGACCACTCAAACCCTACCTCGGCCACCCTCTCAAACACTCGAACTGTTCCTTCGTCTGTTCCAGCTTCCCTCCAGCCCTCACCAGCACAGTCGTTGCGTTCTCCTGCAGCCTCGCCCACTCGCATCAAGGTTAAGAGCCTGTCGCATATCCAGAGCTTCGCAATCGACGATTCCAGCCCATTCTCTCAGACCCGGTCGCTGGCGCGGCGGCAGCGAAGAGACCCGGCAGATGTCGGCCCTCAATACGAGATTAGTGAAATGCCCGTCTCGGATATCATCGAGATGGTGGCTGGCTTGCTGACCAAGATCACGACGACCAACGATCGCCAACATGACCACCTACACCGCCAAATCCCACCACCAGAGGGCACTTCAGGCTTGAGCCAGCAGACCACCAGCGTGCTAGCCTTCCATGGCAAGAACGTCCCCAGTATCTCCATTCTCAGCTATCTCAGCAGGATCCATAAGTATTGCCCTACCACATACGAAGTCTTCCTAAGTCTTCTCGTCTACTTCGACAGAATGACAGAGAGGGTAAATGCTGGCCCAATGTCGGGTCTTCGCAAGTCCAACCAACAGTCTGTCGAACAATCAAAAAGCACAATGTCGGCAACTTCGACTTCAGAAACGTCCCAGCCAGCATCCACTTCGGCACAAGCAGCCACACCTCCGCCATCAGGATCCCTGGGCAAGCCCTCCGAAGCACCAGGCCAAGGTCCCCAGCCGCCTTCTCCGCCTCAACAAGATTTGGAGACAGATGCACTAAATCTCTCCCACTTCTTCGTTGTCGATAGCTTCAATATCCATCGTCTCGTCATAGCTGGTGTCACATGTGCAAGCAAGTTCTTTTCCGATGTGTTTTACACAAACTCAAGATACGCAAAGGTTCGTATGCTCAAGCATCAGACATGACTTCTGCTAACATACCATAGGTTGGCGGTTTGCCGTTGGTGGAACTCAATCATTTGGAGCTACAATTTCTACTCTTAAATGACTTCCGCCTCGCAGTGCCCCTAGAGGAGATGGAGGCTTATGGAACCATGCTTGTCGAATTTTACGCACGCGAAGTGGCAGAGCAACACGAACGAGAGAATGCTGGAAAGTACTAATCGCGTAACTGACTTCAAATGCGCGCACAACAAGGTCAACTGAATTGAGGTCGCAAACAGAACAGGGAAGGAGTAATCCATGCTGAGCCAGTAGCGGGATCGGACACACCAAATCAGAAATGCCAGGGGACACCAATTTTGTGCGACATATACGCAGTTTGCGAACTGCACATGCTACAGCATCTTATTCAACACCGAGGATTTTTGCATTCGTATGCAGGTTGAGATAGGCTGGAAGCGGCACCCTATGACTCAGTATATGACTTTGGTCGACTTGAGTCTTTCTGTGAGCGCATGTATCTCCTTGAGTATGTTTAGACTTGGGGATACCAATTATTTTCATTGAAGAGAGAGATTCATGAGATTATGACCTAGCCTCATTTACTTGAGCTTCGTTAGCTTGTCTGTTTTTTTCCTTTTTGATACCTTTTGAATCATTAGGGTGGCGTTTCTAGAGCTGTCAGTGGAAGGAAATGGATATTTTGAAATATGTGTGTCTGTGTAACAAGTGACTATGACTAGTCGTTGGTTGAGTTCCATACTTGCCAAAGTGAAGTTGATAAGCCGAGAACATGTATGCGCAATCGACGTATGAGGGGTTACAAGCACAAGCAAGCCAAAAAAAAAGGTATTCTCCCATCCTCCCCCTCCTCTCCTCGCCCCTCCATTCTAGATCTTTTCAACCCCTACTCACACCCCTTATAATCTGACTAGGGGTCTCAAAGCCCCCGCCCCTCAATAGTTATGCGACCGAGAATCCGGCCAGCAGTTGGCGATGAGCACCGCCGAAATCAAACTAACCCCCAGACCTAACCCAGCCCAACCGAACCCCTGAACCTGCCGTCGCCGACGCGGCTGGGATAACGCTACGCTGCTGCGCCGCCGCGGGACTGACTTGGTTGGCTGCCGTCTCCACTTTACTTTGGCTTTCCGGCAAATACCCTGAGCCAAAAGTCTCATTGCTACATTTGTATGCGCGCCATTCACGTTAAGCGATGCGTTTTACCTAGCCTGACCGTCACGCCGCCGGTTACTCTATTCTGCTCGTCTTGTCTCGTAATTGTGTAAGCCAGGGGTAAAAAAAATAAATATATCGGTTGTAGTGGTTGTAACAACAGATCATGTTCAAGACGGACCGGGCCTACAAAGTCAGGATAATATGCACCAAGATTAATGGGATGGGAGAGAATTGATATCTAAGAAAAGCGAGGCTGACAGTAGCTTTGCAAGCTGGGTGGGATCTGGTGGAGAAGCTTATTCTGTCTTATGTGTGTGTATGTGATTTACACCGCTGTTTGGCTCCTTTATACTTTATACCCTATATTGTGTATACACCTAAGCTTTTGTGTTGATATATGTGTATGTAGATGAATGCACTGTGCAGCCTTGCAACCGTCTTCTTTTTGGGGAGTCCGTGTTTTTTTCTTTGGGAGAAGAAGGGGGGAGGGAGAGAGGGAGGCTTGTTTGCGGGCAGGCAAATAGGCTTGGGCGAGAATGCTTAGTTTATCTACCTCGTCATATGTGAAGCGGAAGTGTGATACGCAGGGTCCTCTTTTTCTTTTTTCTTTTTTTCGGGCGTTTGGCGTGTCTGGGCGGTCTGGGAGTTTTCGGCGGGCGGAGACCCTTAATTTCGTCTTGGGTTTGGGGGGGCTTCTTTGATCTACCATTTTCGGAATTTCTGTTTTCTCTTCTCTTCTTTTCTTCTTCTTCTTCGTCTCGTTGTTATTTGTTGTCTCGCTATCTTTTCGCCTGCTGTTGCTGCTGCCGTTGCTACTGCGTGGTTTCTGGACGTCGTTTGTTTGTTTGTTTCGTTTCGTTCTAAGTGGGGGTTCTTCTTGGTTTGACTGTCTTTTCCTCAGGCTCGTGTGCTCTCTGAGAAGCTGCATGTATACATGATAAGAGTACATCGGTGAACAGCCTTGTCAACGCCAGCAACAACAACAACAACCATCACAACAACATCATCGAAATATAGATCTGCCTCTTCCTACGACAGCAACAACCATTTTCCGCAACAGTTGTTTCCATTCCGCTATCACTATTGTCTTACTATATTCTTTTGCACACACACACACACACACTCACGCAATGCATTCATCTTCGTCAACGTCGGCTTGGTCCAAAATATCAATATCCTCGTTATTCCAATATACGTTCCTAGCCGCACTCGCCTATGTCCTCGCTGGCGCCCCGCTATCTTCGCTACTCAACAGTCCCTCCGGTACATCAACGAACAGTAATAAAGCAAGAGCAGAAGCGGGTCGAAATAGCCACAAAGTTCGGGAATTGGAAAACTTGGTCATTCCGGAGACAGGACTTGAATGTAGGGGACATCAATTCAAGGGTGTTTATGTATTGAGT
>Ga0265798_10010974_pt1 | contig 11091 bp, 7 predicted proteins | sample P3T30metagenome_FD_192430 | JGI IMG/M metagenome (GOLD analysis project Ga0265798, IMG submission 192430) | Plant litter microbial communities from East Loma Ridge, Irvine, California - P3 T30 | ecosystem: Environmental > Terrestrial > Plant litter > Unclassified | place: USA: California... | reverse complement strand
GAAGGACATGTTGCCCCAGGCAACCGCACGCCGCACCAGGCGCGGGACCGGGCTGTGCGGCTCCAGGGTTTCCAGGTAATCGGCCACGCTTTCCAGGCGCCGGTAGGCGTCGGCGCGTACCGCGGGGCTGGCCAAGCGCCGCAGCTTCGGCGCGGCGCCGGGTTCCCTGGTCGTGCTGTCCGCGAGCCGCAGCATGGCGGGCGGCATGCCGGCGGCGACCATCACGGGCCGCGCCCCGATCGTCAAGGTGCCACCGTTCCGCGTGTGCATGAGCCCTGCAGATCCGGCCGTGGCGGCGGCCACCGCGCGGTGCCGGTCGTATCGAGGCCGCTGCCCTGCATGCCGCTGCCGGGGGACGATGATGGTGCCCCAGAGAGAGCGCCAGGCGCCTCTTGCCTACGGCGCAAATACCGCGCGGACGCAGCCGTCCTTCTTGTGCTTGAACATGTCGTAGCCGCGCGGGCCGTCTTCGAGCGAGAAGCGGTGCGTGGCCAGGTAGGCCGGGTTCAATTCGCCCTTCTGGGCGTGCGCCAGCAGCCGGTCCATATAGGCTTGTCCGTGCTGCTGCGCGGTGCGCACCGTCATGCCCTTGTTCATGACCGCGCCCATCGGGAACTTGTCGATCAGCCCGTAGACGCCGAGCACCGACAGCGTGCCGCCCTTGCGGCAGGCCATGATCGCCTCGCGCAGCGCCTGGCCCCGGTCCGTCTCCAGGCGCAGGGCCTGCTTCACGGCGTCGTAGGCGTATTGCGGCCCGGTGCCGTGCGCTTCCATGCCGACAGCGTCGATGCAGGCATCCGGGCCGCGCCCGCCCGTCATCTCCTTGAGCACGTCCAGCACGCTGTCGACCTGGGTGTAGTCGATCGTCTCGGAGCCGGCATGCTCGCGCGCCATCCGCAGGCGCTCGGGAAAACGGTCGATCCCGATTACCCGCTCGGCGCCCATCAGGCGCGCGCTCTGCTGCGCCATCAGGCCGACGCCGCCGCAGCCCCATACGGCGACCGTGTCGCCAGGCTGGATATCGCAGAAGTCGGCGCCCATGTAGCCGGTCGGCGCCGCGTCCGAGAGAAACAGCGCGGTCTCGTCGGCCACCCCGTCGGGCACCTTGAAGCAGTCGTTGTCGGCGAACGGCACGCGCACGTACTGCGCATGCGCGCCCGCGTAGCCGCCAAAGGCGTGGGTGTAGCCGTAGATGCCGGCCGTGGGATAGCCGCCCAGCAGCGGCTCCTGCAGCTCGGGCTTGGGATGGGTGTTGTCGCACAAGGAGTACTGAGCATGCTGGCAATACCAGCATTCGCCGCACACGATGAACGAGGGAACGACCACGCGGTCGCCTTTTTTCACGCGCTTGACGGCGGGCCCGACTTCCTCGATCACGCCCATGAACTCGTGGCCGATCACGTCGCCGGCCTTCATGGTCGGAATGTAGCCGTCGATGAAGTGCAGGTCCGAACCGCAGGTCGTCGACAGGCCGACGCGCAGGATGGCGTCATGTGGATTCACGATCTCGGGGTCCTTTACCGTGCCGACACGCAGGTCGTTCACGCCGTTCCAGTACAGTGCTCTCATGTCTGCTCTCCTCAATGCGTGTCGGTGCGCGCCGCGGGCTGGCGCGCGGTGGTGGGGATCTCGCCGGTTTCGACCAGGTTCTTGAAGCGCCGCAGCACGCTGTCGGCAACCAGCTTCATGGGTGTGGCGCCAAAAAAGTGGACAAGTCCGGCGCCGAGCGCGCCCCCGGGCGGCTCGAAGCGCACGCGCAGGGTGACCACCGTGCCGCGGCCCGCGGGGGCGGGGCGGAAGCGAACTTGCCCTTCGTTGCGGATGGCGGCGCCCGGCAGCGAGCGCCAGCCGATGCCGTCGCCGGACTGGTCCAGCGTTTCGGTTTCCCATTCGTGGGCGCCGCCGAGCGGTCCCTCCACCTTCCAGTGCATGCGTCCGCCGCCGCTGCCGCGCACGGTCGCGAAGCGGGCCATGATCTGCGGCAGTGTCCGCGGGTCGAGCCAGGAATCGCGCAATTCGTCCGCGCTCTTGCCGATCGTGATCGAGCGCTCGGCTTCCGGTTCGCCGCCTGTCGTCTGGTGCCCGGACTGCGCGCAGCGCAGCGCGCCCAGCGCGCCCGCGCCGGCGACAGCCCCGAGCGCGAGCGCCGTGGCGCCTTTCCTGCGGCCGCCTAGCCCGGCCACGATGGCGGCGGCGCCCAGCGCGACGGGAATCCAGCCGAGACGCGGCGGCGCGCCTGCGGCCGGCCTGTTCCCTGGTTCAGTCGAGATCCTGCTTGTCATGATCGATCCTCCCTTGTTGACGATCCGCGGCGCGGATCTCAGTGGCGTGGCCGTGTCAGGCGCCACAGCTGTGTCGGCAGGGCCAAGGGCGCCTCCCGGTTGAAAAAGGCCGAGTCCTGGATCCGCGAGGTGGTCACGTACAGGCTGCCGTCCGGCCCCTGGCTGAAGGTGTCGGGCCAGCGCAGGCGCGGATCCTGCCGCACCGTGCGCGGCGCGCCGGCCGGGCCTTGCGCCAGGTCGCGCGCCTTGATCGCGTTGTCCTCGATGGAAGTGAGATACAAGGTATCGGTTCCGCGCCCGATCCAGAGGCCGTCTGTCGGCCCGACCTGGCCGTAGGGCTGGACCTGGCCCGCAAGGTCGGCCCCGGCCAGGCCCCTGGTCGCGAGCAGCGCGGTCCGGATCCGGTACAGGGTCCTGCCGGTGAGGGCTTTCCAGTACAGCCAGGCGCCGTCGGACGACAGGGCGATGCTGTCGGCGGCGAAGAGCACCGGACGCCCGTCCGGATAGCGCAGCGGCTTGCCGTCGGTGCGCACGACCACGCCTTTTTCCGGCTGGGTCGAGGGATGGCCGTCCAGTACCCGCCGCGCCTTGCCGCTGGCCAGGTCGACCACCACCAGGGCGCCGCGCTGTCCGGCGTCGGTCAGGAAGGCATGCTTGCCGTCCTGCGAGAAACGGACGTCGTTCAGGTAGGAGCCGGGGATCGCGACGTCCTGGCCGAAGCGGATCACCTGGACCACGCGGTCGCTGGCGAGATCGATGCGCACCAGCTTCGGCCCGCCCGGCACCAGGCCGTCCACGGCCGGAGCGGCGGGATCGACCACCCAGACGCTGCCGCGCCCGTCGGCCACCACGCTCTGCACGCAGACCCAGTGGTCGCCCGGATCGAGCTCGTCGCGCCTGACGTTGCGCCAGGCGTTCCAGCGTTCGTTGGGATAGGGACGCACGCTCCCGTCCGGCATGACTTCGGCAACCGAGACCGGCGCGTCCTCGGTCCAGCGTGGGAAGTTGACGAAGATCCGTCCGCGCTCGCTGACGGTCACGCCGGTGACCTGGTGCTCGAACTGCGCCGCCTGCTGGAGCATGGTATCGGCCCGGCGCTGGGACGGCTGGGATGCCGCCGCAGCCGGCGTTTGCGCGAGCGCCGGATCGAACGACAGGACTGTGCCCGCAACGACGAGCGCGAACAGGCTGGGTGTGATTCGCATGACTGTTCCTTTCCGAAAGCAGCGACATGTGCCGCGGGTTTGCAGATGGGCTGGAGACGCGCCGGTGTCCGGCGGATCATGTGAACGCGGAAGCCTACATCGACGATCACCAGTCCGCAAGGGTGTTCCGGGAGTTGTCGCCGGCGTCGGTAAAAAGCGACTCTGCGGGCCTGGTCGTGGGTGGGCCGCGCGATGTCAACCGTATGCGGGCAGCTGGCGCAACGGCGCCTGGAACTTGCGGAAGGCAAACGAATCGCCGCTTGAAATAAGGCAAACGCGTGTCTAACCTGTGTCGCTTCTGCCAGGGCGGGCGACGCTGCCGCAACAGGCAGACGGCCCCGTGGGCGCCTTCCGCGGGCGATACCAACAACTGCCTCGATGCGTTGCCGCGCCTGTCCGCAGGACCGGCCACGCCCTGGCAGGTCAAGGAGCAGACTATGAAAGCTGTTGTCTATCGAGGTCCCAACCAGGTCGCCGTCGAGGACGTGCCCGATCCGAAGATCGAACGTCCGACGGATGCCATCGTCAAGATCACCAGCACCAACATTTGCGGGTCCGACCTGCACATGTACGAGGGGCGCACCGATTTCGAGCAGGGTCGCGTCTTCGGCCACGAGAACCTCGGCGTGGTGGTGGAAGTCGGTCCCGCGGTCGAGCGGCTCAAGCCCGGCGACTGGGTGTGCATGCCCTTCAATATCAGCTGCGGCCACTGCAAGAACTGCGAGCGCGGCCTGACCAACTACTGCCTGAAGGCCAACGAGCCGGGCGTGGCCGGCGGCGCCTTCGGCTTTGCCGACATGGGCCCCTGGCAGGGCGGCCAGGCGGAATTCCTGCGCGTGCCCTGGGCCGACTTCATGTGCCTGAAGCTGCCGGACGATGCCGAAGAAAAGCAGTCCGACTACGTGATGTGCGCCGACATCTTCCCGACCGGCTGGCATGCGACCGAACTGGCCGGCATGAAGCCCGGAGACGCGGTGGTGATCTACGGCGCCGGGCCGGTGGGCCTGATGGCCGCGCACTCGGCGATGATCAAGGGCGCCTGCAGCGTGATGGTGGTCGACTGCCATGCGGACCGGCTCAAGCTGGCCGAGTCGATCGGCGCGATCGCGATCGATTATGCGAAGGAAGACCCGGTGCAGCGGGTGATGGACCTGACCCATGGGCGCGGCGCGGACGTGGGGTGCGAATGCGTCGGCTACCAGTGCCACGACCACCATCATCACCGCCAGGAAAAGCCCAACCTCACGATGAACAACCTGGTCAACTCGGTCAAGTTCACCGGCGGGATCGGCGTGGTCGGCGTGTTCGTCCCGGAAGACCCGAACGGCCCGGACGCGCTGGAGAAAGAGGGGAAGATCGCGCTCGACTGGGGCATGCTCTGGTTCAAGGGCCAGCGTGTCGCCACCGGCCAGTGCCCGGTCAAGGCCTACAACCGGCAACTGCGCGACCTGATCCACGCGGGACGCGCCAAGCCTTCGTTCATCGTGTCGCACGAGCTGAAACTGGAGCAGGCGCCTGACGCCTACCAGCACTTCGATGCGCGCGACCACGGCTGGACCAAGGTGATCCTGCATCCGGGTTCCTAGCCGGGCAGGGCCTGCATTCAGTGCCCCGTCGGTGCCGGCAACGGCGCTGTTCGTGCCGCCGCTGCCGGTGCCGCAGCTGACGGAGGCCGTGGCGTCCATCGCCAGCGCCGGCGGCACCTCGCATGCGCGCTTGAACACATCGGCCACGCCGCAGGCGGACCGGCGCGCCGTCGGCCGTTATTGTCTTCGAGTGTGGGAGCAATAGGGCGACCGCGACATCGGGCCGGCAAGGGAAATCGACCTGAATGGCGTGGCTATCGAATGGAAGGGCGCGGACGCCCCCGACGCGGACCGGCCGCGCCCGCTGACGCTGCGCTATGCCGTCATCGATCCGGTAGGCAGGGAAAGCACGGTGGTCATCCTGCGTGCCGATGGTGCCTGAGCGTGGACGCGGGCTGCGGAGGCAGGCGCAGGGGTGCGCCATGCCTTTGGAAACCAGGATTACTGCTTGACTGCTTCGACCGGAATCGTCAGCGTTACTTCATCGCCGACGTAAGGCGCGTACTTGCCGGCGTTGAACTCGGTGCGCTTGATCCTGGTGACGGCGTTGGCGCCGCAAGCGTCCTTCTTGAGCATCGGATGCTCCATGCACTGGAACGAGGTCACGTCGAGACGGACCGGCTTGGCGATCCCCTTGATGGTCAGCTGGCCGTCGACCGAAGCGAGCTTGTCGCCGGCGAAGTTCAGCTTGGTCGACTTGAAGGTGATCTTCGGGAATTTCTTGGTGTCGAGGAAGTCCTCGCCCTGGATGTGACCGTTGAAGACAGGGAAGCCGGTATTGACGCTGGTGGTGTCGATCGTCACGTTGACCGAGCCGGTCTTTGCGGCGCGGTCGAGCACGATAGTGCCGGTGGTCTTGTCGAAGCGGCTGACCTGGTTCGAATAACCGAAGTGGCTGTATTCGAAGCGCGGGAAGGTGTGCGAGCCGTCGATGACGTAGGTTTCCGGCGCGGCAAGTGCGTTCAGCGAGAAGCCGGCGGCGAGCAGGAGCAGGGCGGTCTTTTTCATACAGAGTCCTTGTGGTTGATGTAGCCGGCCGTCAGTGGCGTGGCTTGGGAAGCAAAGGACGGCAGTATGCCGGTATGCGCTCCGCTTGAAAAACGGAAATTTTGTGTTGGTATGGTCGAAGATTTCGAATGCCCGGCTGGGGGCGGATCCGGCCAGGGAGCGATCATCGGGCCTGGGTGAATACCGGGTGGGTGGGAGCATTGTTCGATGCGCGCGTTTACCTGGGAGGCTTCGATTTCCCAACGCGCATCAGGAAGCGCCCAAGCGCATGAAAGGCCGGGAGCGTGGTCGGATCGTTCGCTGCGTTTGCCGCCTCAGGATGGCTGGCAAAGCGTGCGATCACCATCTCCGCCGCCGGATCGATATAGAGGGCCTGACCGTGCACGCCGCGGGCCATGAACACCCCGTGTTCATTATGTGTCACCCACCACATGCTGCGGTAGCTCCAGCCGTCGAGCAACTTATAGCCCGCCTTTGCAAAGCGCCGCGGATCGGCCCCCTTGCGAATATCCGCGACTGCCGCCTCCGGTATGATTTGCTGCCTGTTGAACCTGCCATTCTTGCGCACCATTTCTCCGAACTTCGCCAAGTCGCGCAAGCCCATATTCAGTCCGCCCCCCGCAAACGGGGTTCCGGTTGAATCGACCGACATGTAGGCGTCCTGTTCGGCGCCCAATCTGCTCCAGATGCGTTCGGAGAGCAGTTGTGCGATGGAGCGCCCGCTCACGCGCGCCAAGACCCAGCCAAGCGCATCGGTGTTGGCTGTACGGTAGTGGAAAGCATCGCCGTGCACACCTTCAGGCTGGACGGTCTGCAAGAATTCATAGTACGAGCGAGGCCCGTCGTAATCCTTCGGCTTTGGCAAGGGGTTGCCGGCCGCCGCATGCATCCAGACTTCCGCCGTCGGATCCGCATAATCCTCGCTGAAGCGAATACCGGTAGTCATATCCATGAGCTGGCGCACGGTTGCGTTGCCAAACGCCGACCGTTTCAGTTCCGGCACATAATCGGCCACCTTTCTCTCCGACTGCAGCGTCCCGTCCGCCACCATCATCGCCGCCAGCGTGCCGATGAAGGTCTTGGTGACTGACATCGCTGCATGTTGCCCCTCGGGTTTCAGTACGCCGAAATAGCGCTCGTAGACCGTTTGCCCCCGGTGCAGAACGATGATGCCGTCCGTGTAGTTGGCCAGCAGTGACTCCCGCCAGCTCATCGGACGATCGCTGCCGATGGGCAGAAATGTCATCGCGTCGATATCGCCGCGGAACGATTGCTCGAGGATGAGCGGCGCGCCGATTCCACGTGAGACGTTCACTGTCGGCATCAGCTGCCTGAAATTGGACACGCTCCAGCGTAACGCAGGAAAAGTGAAGTAGCTTCCATCTTCAAACCGCAGGATTCGATCGGGCGGCGGTGGTGAACCAACCATCCAGCCCAGTCTGGCCGGATCGGAAGCAATCCCGTCAGGGACCTGTTCACCGCTGATGGCCAGGTTTGGAGCTGTACCCGCAATCAATACGGTCGCGAGTATGGCCTGACCCAGTGGTCGTGCTGAGGTTTGTCTCATGGTTTGCTCCTCTTGCCGGGGCCATCAAAGCACGCAAGACCAGTCTGTCGAACTTCAGGAGTAGTGATTCAGAGGCTAGCGCGAGTTCGTAAGAGGGCGCCTGCGTCCTCTGCGGATCCATTCGCTTTTTCTTCAACGAAGTGAGTCTCGCAACAGGAGGTGCCCATCTTCCACCCAAGCGCAAGGTGGTGTAAAGCGAGCTCAGCACTGCAGATTGTTGGTTGAAGCGATGACAAGGAGTCGGGGCACAGGGGGCCTGGCTCCCACGGCAAAAGCGTACAGTCCTCTCAATCTTCATGCCGCACCAATATTCTAGGGACGAGCGCTTTTCATACCTGGACAAAATGAATAGGAACAGCAAAAGCGTGGAGTTCGCGCGACTGCGCTGATGATAGTGTCGGACCTACCGAGCCCACAGCGCGTCGGCTTTACCTAGCTATGGCAACTTGATGACAGGTGCTTGAAGGCTTACTTGAACCTACTCAGTTGGCGTTCAAAGACGCGTTGGTATGCGGAGTAGCCATATGAAGGTGTGCCAAGGAGTGCGTTGTAGGTAAGAGCGCTTAGACGACCTGAACGAACCCAAACGCCGTACATGTCAGCTGCGCGTTAGACCTGACTTAAAGTGCGCATAATCTATATTATGTTAAATACGCTATCCGTAACAGGCCAAGTGCACACCTCTGCCGCAGTGTAGGACTAGTCCTTGGCCGTTCGATACAAGCCAGCATTCGCTTTTCAAGCTGGACTCGGATCGTCCCTCGCGAGGTCTGCTCTCGTTCAATCACCGAAGCGCCTGTCATCAACCCTACGGTCAAACGCGTGCCGCTTGGGCGTGCTGGCAGATTGCCAGCGACAGGATGTGCCGCTGATGCGGCATGCGTACAGCTCAGGGATAACAGCTAGGATCGGGAATTTGTCTGAGCCGCCCAGCACGGTACCGAGCCGTAGCCGCGAGCGTTCTATCCGCAGGCCGAGCCAATTTTCATTCACGCCAGTTCCGGCGGCACGACGTGTGTCGGTGCGGCGGCGCTGGCAAGGTCATGGGCAGCGTCGAGCTGTCGCCGCCAGCAGGCGCGGACATCGAAACGGCCTTGGTTGCTGGCCGCTGGCTATGGGCATCGCATCGACAACGACATGAAAGCCTGCATTGACAACGAGTGACAGCATGAGCCAGTCCAGGGCTGTGAATGGACGAACCGATACAGCCCAAGGCAGGAGCGGCCATGCAGACCTCGACAGTACCGCTGCAAAACAGGCGCCAAGGACCCAGCGGAGCCAAGCGGCGATGGGCTCGCGCTTCGGTTCAACGTCCTCACTCAGCATCTCGTCAGAAATCGGAGATAGGTGATGGATGGCGTACATAACGTCCGGCATGGTGTCGTTGTACAATTGATTTCCGCCGGGACAAGTGGCGCAGCGAATATCGCCCAGGCCCGACAACTCGCTGTAGACAAGAACGGGAGCACCGGAAAGCGGCCTCGCCTGTCAGCATACAAGCGCTCACGAAACGAACTCGACAATATATTTGCTAATGTCGATTTCGCTGCAGATCGATGTACGTTGATGCGAGTAAGCGAATCATGGGCAACATTCCTGATTCGACGAGCACGCAATGGGCAGCAGCGATTTCTTTTCTCCGCCATGCGCAGCGGCGTTCAGCTCGCGATTGCAGCCTCCTGTGACGGGAGCCCGCGCCATTTTGCCATGGCCGAAGTCCGTACCCGCGCCATCCGGCATCGCGCCCCGCTTTCCATGCCGCCGCGCCAGACCTACCGCGCGTATCGACAGGCGCGCACTTCCGCCCGCCACCGCTGAAAGGCTCCGCGTTCGCACCTGGCGCCGCGTGCGCCCTCCTCTCATTCATGCGGCCGCGCGCCACCAAACTATCGAAAACGTGCGCAAACGTGCGCAGCGTATTCTTCCTGCCCCGAACCGTCCTGTTGACCGTGCTCGTGCCTGACAGGCGTCACTTCCCCGCCTGCCGCCGGAACCGCTCCGGTGGCAGTGCCCGGCGTTACCGCCTGGCTCGACCGGGCAAGGAGCCATCGAAGCGCACACTCGACACCATGATCCTTCTCCCCTTCCCCTTCAGCCAGACCACTTCAGGCCCGGGTCGGGATTCGGGCTTGGCGGCACCACGCTGCAGATCAGGGCCAGCACGAAGATGTCGTCGCGCGAGGTCTCCAGCACCGACTTGCCCGGCTGCGGAGGCGGTGCAGGCACCGGGACGATGGGCGGCGATTGCTGTGACCTGCGGATCACCAGGCGCTTGTTCAGGATGGCGTTCATGGCAAAGCGCTGGCGCGCGCTGCCCGGTCCCGGCGGGCCGTTGGTCACCTGTATGTCGGCGCGTATCGAGCCGGCTGCGGGCCGGCTCAGCGCCGTCGCTAGCATGATGTCCTCCTCAAGAATGTCGCACCAAAGAACCGGTGTTGCGCGGTGTTGCGTGATGTCACGTGAGCAGCAACGTCTTCGGTTTAGACACTTGCGGGGTGCTTTGTTTGCGGCCCCGCTCTTGATTCAGAAAAGTCCTAATATTGTCGGGAATCTCGCAGAGACAGGCCCTTGCGCGGGCCAGCGGTGCGCGCTAGGCGATCCTGCGCACCGACTCGCGCACCATCAGCCCGAGCTGGGGCGCCTCGACCTCCACCTGCTTCTGCCCCAGCATGCCGAGCATCATGCGGCCAATGCCCTTGCCTACCTCGTACAGCGGCTGGCGCACCGTGGTCAGGGGCGGCGTCGTGTACATCGAGCTGTGCAAATCGTCGAAGCCGACGATCGAGATATCGTCCGGCACGCGGATGCTGCGCCGGTACAGGGCCAGCCGCGCGCCATAGGCGCTCAAGTCGTTGCTGGCGAAGATGGCGGTGAAGCTTTGCCTGGCCGCCAGCAGCTGGTTCACCGCCAGCAGGCCGCCGGACTCCTGGAAGTCGCCGGGCACGACCAGGGCCGGATCGGGCGCGATCTTGTGCCTGGCGAGCGTATCGAGGTAGCCGGCCAGGCGCGCACGGGCATCCTCGTGGTCCTCGGGGCCGGTGATGAAGGCGATGCGGCGGTGGCCCTGCTCGACCAGGTGCTCGACGGCGTCGCAGGCGCCCTGGTAATTGTCCAGGCGCAGGCTCATCAGGCGCTCGCCTTCGAGCTGGCGGCCGAAGGCGACGATCGGCACGCGCTGCGCATAGCTGCGGATCTGTTCGTCGCTCAACTTGCCGGTGAGGATGGCGACACCGTCCACGCGGCGGCCGATCAGCAGTTCCACCCGTTCGGCTTCCTCGTCGGCGTGCCAGTGGCCACTCATGATCAGCAGTGCATAGCCCGAGGCCTTCACCGCATCCTCGATGCCGATCATGGCCTGGCTGAAGTAGCCGGATTCCAGCGACTGGGTCAGCACGCCGATGGTGCGGGTGCTGCCCATCTTCAGGCTCTGTGCCAGGCGGTTG
>Ga0265798_10010973_pt1 | contig 11092 bp, 12 predicted proteins | sample P3T30metagenome_FD_192430 | JGI IMG/M metagenome (GOLD analysis project Ga0265798, IMG submission 192430) | Plant litter microbial communities from East Loma Ridge, Irvine, California - P3 T30 | ecosystem: Environmental > Terrestrial > Plant litter > Unclassified | place: USA: California... | reverse complement strand
CTCTGGGAGGTTGAGTAATGTCAGCAGGGTGCCGACGAGAGAAGGCTCCAAGAAGCTGGCGGCCCAGCATTGCCGTTCATTCAGTCAGCTTCTCAATAGAAGCGTACGAATGCCCGCTTTGGGTCGACTCTGTTGAGAAAGTCGCTGCCGACATGCTAACCGTCGAACGACGATATCGCTGCCAGATCAGCCGACACGACCTCGCCTCCACGCGCGATCACATCCCGGGTTTGATCCTTGAACGTGATGACCCAGTGTCTGGCAGCGAATGCCCGCCAGTATTGCGTTTCCTCTGTAACCACTCATTCGTTGAATGAATAGGGTTGCAAGCCGGACGCCACGTAGCGATGTCGCCCCAGGCCCTCATCATTGATGGGTGCCAGACGATGGTCGATCAACCCGGTGAACCGGACCACGGCAAGTATTTTGTTTTGGGGCTCTCAAAGTGACATCCCCATCTCAAAAGCACGCGTCTCGAACCCTATCTCTTCATACAGCCGAACGGCCGGAACATTGAAAGTCCATACGGCTAATCTGATGTCTTTGGCACCTTGTTGGATCCCCCACTCCTGAACCAGATTCACCAGTGTGCGGCCGATCCCGTTACCCCAAAAGCGCTCAGCCACACATACCGAGCCAATTCGGACGAATTTCATCGGCTGCATAAGTGGGCCGCTACCTGACGAGAGGCTTGCAGTGATAAAGCCCGCAGCTATTCCATCGACATGAGCGATGAAGACAATCTGCCCCGATCCTTCGAAGAGACTCATCCAATGAGAAGCATCCCGCGAGAAATCACGGGTGGCAGCGGTATAGATTTCAGGCCGTGCGGCATGGTGGATCGCGTTGAGCAACTGACCCAACTCACAAATGGCAGGCACATCAACGGCGGTGGCAGGACGACAAGTGATCGATTTATCCATTCTCTGAAACGCTCCTGGTTACGATATTGCAGACACATCTGCTGCTGCGCGGTGAGCCAACCTCAATACTTTTCCCGGCATCAAGGTCCTATGCGGTTGTCAGGCCTTGCACGTCGCGTACCGCCCGGGCATTTCTCAAAATGATTTTGATTACATGGCGTATCAACAGTAATTCCACGGCGACGGTATATCTTCGCACTCAGGTTTTCTTACAGTGACCGGCCTACTTCATTATTTCAACCTAGAGTGAATCCCAGTGCCTCACCCATTGCATCGACTGGAAACTGCGCTGGCTAGCTACCCCCGAGTGGCGCTCCTGGAAGGTCCGACACCGATTCAGAGGCTCTCCCGCCTAAGCCGGGCACCCGAACTGCATGGCTGCAATGTCTATGTAAAACGCGATGATTTGATGGGCCTCGGCGGCGGAGGTAATAAGCTACGCAAACTCGAATTTTTGCTTGGCGAAGCCTTGGCTGAAGGCGCGGACACACTGGTAACCTGGGGCGGTTTTCAATCCAATCACGGCAGGTTGACTGCCGCCGTCGCCGCTCGCCACGGCCTGACCTGCGAGCTCATTCTGACCCCATCCGCGGTCCGCAGCGATGACGATTTTTGCCATAACGGCAACGTCTTGCTCGATGGCCTATTTGGCGCAAAGGTCCATCGACTGGAGCGGGGTATGACGCCAGATAGCTATGCTGCCGAATTGCTCACCACGCTCACAGCCCAGGGTAAAAGACCCTTTTTGATGCCCTTGGGCGGCTCCAGCCCAAGGGGCAGTCTGGGCTACGCTGCTTGCGCGGGAGAGATCCTTCGCCAGGCAGACGCGCTTGGGGTTCAATTCGAGCGAATCATCGTCCCCAACGGCAGCGCCGGAACTCATTCGGGATTACAGGCCGGTCTTACACTCGCTCGATCATCAACGGACATTATCGGGTATTCAGTGTTGGCAACAGAGGAGCAGGCCACGGCCACGACCCTGGAAAAAACCCGCAAAACTTTGCAGCTCCTCGACCCGTCTGCAACCCTATTGGACAGCGCGATCAGTGTGGACGGCAGTCATCGTGGGGACGCGTATGGTGCAACCACCGAATCGATGCGCGAAGCGGTTCGGCTGCTGGCCTCCCTTGAGGGCTTGCTGACTGATCCGGTCTATGGTGGCAAGGCCTTCGCTGGATTGCTAGCTGCCGTGCGCCGAGGCGACTACGCGGCAGGAAGCAGTCTGCTGTTTGTGATGACCGGCGGCTTGCCTGGCCTTTTCGCCTACCGCAGTGCTTTCAATTGACCATGGCAATCACATTCGCGCAGGTTAATAGGGAGGGAGCACGTGATCGAAGACCGCTAAGTCATTTTGGGCCACCCCACCCCTAATCAACCAATGCCGCAGATCGTCTCGCTCAATGAATACCCGCTCCAGATTCGCGCGCAGGAGGGCGTTGTAGTCACGCTCGATAGCCGTCTTTGGTGCGTCATTGGAGTCAGTCATGACGTTTGCTTCGGTGGTGATGAAAAGAGGCGGTCTCCCCAGTGTCTCGGCGCATAAGCCCTCGCGAACCTGAGACAGTCAATCGTGTGAACCATGCAACGCTTCGTGGTTAGCAGATCAGGGGATCAGCAGAATCGACCCGGTGTGTTCGCGGGCAGCAATAGCTACATGAGCCAATACCGCTTCTTCCAGTCGATAGCGAGCAAGTTGCAAGTGCCCCAGAGCCCCCTCCCGGAAGCGCTCAAACAACTCCGATGCCGCCATGTCCTGGTTCTGCGCATTGACGTATTGCGGCGTAGACGGCTGGGCGTATCGAATGCCCCGTGACGCCAGCAGCGCGGCGTCCGCAATCACACCGCCTGAGGCATTGCCAACGTGAATGAGATCGCCACCGTCACGCAGCGCGATGATCGAAGCGTCCAGCGTCTGTCGACCGACCAGGTCGTACACCACGTCGACACCGTCCCCACCGTTCAAGGCTCTGATCCGTTGTGCCAGATCCGGCTCATCGGAACGCAACACATGGTCCAGCCCCCAACCCTCGACGATTCGGGCCTTGCCGGATGACCCAACGGTGGCGATAACGTTGGCCCCCAAGGACTTGGCCCAATGTACGAGCAGGCTCCCTACTCCACCCGAGGCGCCATGCACGACAACGGTCTCACCAGCTCGAACCCCATGCACCCGCTTGACCAGCGCCCATGCAGTGAGCCCTTTGGACAGCAGCCCGGCGGCCTGCTCGCTGGAGATATCGTCGGGAAGTTTGATCAGCGCACTGGCATCGATCACTCGACGATCCGCATACGCGCCAAACGCGAAGAAATAGCCCACACGGTCACCCACTTTCAGGCCCTGCACACGCGAGCCGACAGCCTCCACGATGCCCGCCGCCTCCACGCCCATGCTGAATGGCAGTGGAACCTTGAAGGTGCCATCTCTGAACATCGTGTCGACGAAATTCACGCCGATGGCTTCGTGGCGTATCACGACCTGCTCACGCGCGGGTGACTCCAGATCAAAAGTTTCTTGATGAAGCACTGCGGGAGTGCCCTGCTGATAAATCCTGATGCGTTGATTCATGACCGTCTCGGCGATTGGAAGGTGATTGGAAGGTGATTGGCGCAGACCCGAACCCCGGCGGTACAGCAGGCCGCATATCTGGTGCGCGGCACTGCCGGTCGGATCGCTGTATGTGAGGTCGATCAGGCGCTTTGGCCGCCATCAACGTTGAGTGTGGCGCCGGTGATGTAAGAAGCATCGGGCCCTGCCAGGAAGGACACGGCTGCGGCGATGTCTTCCGGTTGACCGTAGCGGCCCAGCGCTGCCAAGCCTGCCAGAAAGGGAGCATGGTCGGCGGTTTCTGGGTTCATCTCGGTGTTGATCGCGCCCGGCTGGATGACATTCACCGTGATGTTGCGAGGCCCTAGATCGCGAGCCCAACCGCGGGTGTAAGCAGCCACGGCAGCTTTGGTCGCGACATAGTCGGCAGCGCCGGGGAATGGCACGTGGTCAGCGCCCGTCGTGCCCAGAGAAATGATTCGTCCACCGTCGTTCATCAGACCGACTGCCGTGCGCACTGCCGTAACGACACCGCCCACGTTGACCGCTTGCTGGCGGTCGAATGCTGCAATGTCTGCGTCAGGTGCCCCCACGGGACCCGTAACGAAAACGCCAGCGCTGTTGACCAGGATGTCCAGGCGACCAAAGTGTTGATGAACCTGTTTGACCAGCCCGACGACCTGCGCGGTGTTACCTTGGTCTGCTTGGATAGCCAGTGCCTGCACGCCATGGCGCTCAATCTCCGCGACCACGTTTTGCGCCTGCTCAGGGGATTTCGCGTAGCTGAACGCGACATGCGCGCCATCCGCCGCGAGACGTTTCGCGATGGCTGCACCAATGCCACGAGAGCCGCCAGTGACCAGTGCCACCTTGCCTTTGAGTTGCTGAGTCATTTGTCTGATCTCCACTTGGAGCCAACCGGAATGGGTGGCTTCGTTTCAGTGAGATCAATGTATGAGATAGCGTCCGCAGGATAAATTAGCTAAAAACAACACCACTGTTCCTTTATGCGGGCTAATCGATTTAGCCTTTCTCTGATGAGTGAGCGACAACGTGGACTATTTCAATGCAGTCAAAGCGTTTATCCAAGTGGTGGAAGCCGGAAGCTTCACCAAGGCGTCGCAAACGCTGAACCTTCCGCGTAACACCGTCACCAAACATATCCAATCGCTGGAAATTCATCTGCGCGTGAAGCTACTAAACCGCACCACGCGACGTATCTCGCTTACCAACGATGGAACCGCTTACTACGAACGCATGGTGCGTGTGGTCGATCAATGGCTGGAGGCCGAGTCGGATCTGGCCAGCGCCCAGGCCCGTCCTCATGGTCGATTGCGTGTGGATATGGGCTCGACCATGGCGACTATGCTGGTGTTGCCCGCACTGCCGGATTTTCAGAGACGCTACCCTGAGCTGCAGCTAGACATCGGTGTGAGCGACAGGCCGGTTGACCTGCTCGGTGATCGGGTCGACTGCGTCATCCGTGGCGGCGCGTTAAACGATCCGTCGTTGATAGCCAGACGCCTGGGTAGCCTCAAGTTCGTTACCTGCGCGACGCCCGGATACCTCGCCACTCATGGCACTCCTTCGCACCCAACAGATCTGGAAACGAACCATCAGATGGTTCGCTATTTTTTTGCCGGAACCAATCGGCGCTTGCCTGTGGAGTTTGTCAAAGGCGACGAGCGCATCTCGGTGGATGCGAACTACTTCGTCTCGGTGAACGACTCCAACGCTCTGCTTGCTGCTGCCCTCGCCGGTATGGGCGTGTTGCAGACATTGATGTTCATGGCCGAGGCGCACTTCAAGTCCGGTGCACTGGTGCAGTTGCTGGAGGACTGGTCGCTGGAGCCGAACCCGATCTATATCGTTTACTCGCCCAATCGGCACCTGAGTGCGCGCGTCCGGGTGTTTGTAGAGTGGCTCGTGGAGTTGTTCGAAAGTAAGGGATTGCGCTGACGGCCCAGGATAACGCTGGCGTAATACCCTGGGAAACACCAGTCTTCGTCACCACAACGGAGAGGGTGGAGATGCAACAAGCAACAGTCTGCAAGCTGGGTTGGAACCCTCTAAGTGTCCACTCTCGGCCAGAAGCGGTCGCCCTTCCCGCACCTAAAGTGCAGGCCGCGATGAAGTAGCAAACTCAGGAGAACCTAAATAAATTCTCCCGTTGATTCTCAGCGTCCCACTAGGTCTACCGGTTTTCTGCGAAAGGGCTATGGCTAGAGGCAGTTTTGGGTCGATATAGGCCGCTGCCCACGCAGCATGACGGTCACATCCGATGCAGACGGGTGGTCAAGTCTGTGCAATTACCCAGATGATTGCGAAGCTCTCCGAGGATGCAGCTCGGCTGGCTCCATGAGATTTGGACGCATGACAAGAAAATTTACCGGGGAGCCGGAATAGTAGGCATTCTGACGTGATATCTCGAAAGCATCGAAGCTGACCGCGAGCAGCTAGACTTTCACATTGACATACGATCCCTTGGCGACTAAGCCGAAAGTCCGGCTCAGCGCCGGTTTTTTCTTAATGCGCCCCCAACGCCACTTCACTTAAAAAGGTTGAAATCATGCGAATTACTCTGCCCATATTAGTTTTAGGGTTTCTTGCCACTCAAGGTGCGATGGCTGCTGGCGATGGCACGGCTGCCGTTGGTGGGGGTATTGGCGGCGCGCTTGGTAATGTCATCGGCCAGCAGATGGGCGGAAGTACAGGCGCAGCTGTAGGAGCAGGTGTAGGGGGTGCGGCTGGCGGCGCTTTAGGCGCTGGGAAAGGTAATAAGACTGAGGCCGCAATTGGCGGCGGGCTGGGTTCGGCTGGCGGATCGATAATCGGCAACCAGTTGGGCGGAGCAACCGGTTCGACGATAGGCGCAGGCTTGGGTGGGGCTGCTGGCGGCGCAGTGGGTAATAACGTGGGCAATAGTGACGGCGATAGTCGATCTCACGGAAAGCGACACGGTCACAAAAAGAAGAAACACGATTGAGATTCACGGTGTTTATTCCCGGACTCTAGTGCCCGTGCGAAATTGCACGCCACCTGACCATCCGCTTACATTCGACCTTGAAGGGAATTTCCAATCGCGACAGCTTTAATGACTCAGCATCCTATGGTGTGAGTTGAATGGTTGGTATCAGCCAGAAGCAGCCTGCCGAGCAGTCGCCCGACCTGATCCGTCCATGGAGCACCTTGCTCAGATACCTATCCAGTGATTGCGATCAATATTCTCTACGTCAACTTCCTGAAGGGAGCTGGCGTGGATCGATATAACACCAACTATCGGCTGAGCCGCACCGTTTGATTGATCAAGCCTGTAATCGGTAGTGCCAGCGCCAACCAGAGCGCTAGCCCCACCCAAGCTCAAGGCTGGAAATACTCAGCGCCCAACTCGTTACCCAAGCACTCCTTCAATGCGGCAGACAACTTGTATACCCCGCTCAAGGGGCCGTGATGAATACCCACACCTGAGATATCGCCTGCGGCATTCATGGTGAGTGTTACAACACCGCGGATGGCCACCCCACCCATCAACAGCGCGTCGTATTCGAGCAATTCTCTGTCCGCGAAAGCGGCCCGAAATACCACCGAGTGTTTCTCATACATCCTGCCTACGGTCTGTACGACCTTGATAATCGCTTCCCTACCCTGCAACGAGCGATTGAGGACGGAGGAAATCAGGATGGCGTCCGGCGTCAACTTATGCAGCCAGGGTGGCGATAATACTGGTGCAGACGGCGGGCTCATGGCGCAATCCTCAATACGACCTTGCCCTGGGTGCTACCGTGCCCCACGAGTGCATGCGCTTTCGCTCCTTCACCTAACGGAAACTCATGACTGACGTGCGGCGTCAGCTGACCCGATTCAACCCACGCAGCGAGTTGTTGCATTCCGGCGCTATCGGACTCAACGGCAACGGCGGAGAAGCGTCGTCCGGCGGCCGCTGCCAAGGCCGGCAGATGAGCATGACTAAGCCCCAATGCTGTGACGACGATGCCACCTGGCTTGAGCACTGACAACGATCGTTCCGCGTATTCTTGACCCACAGTGTCGAACGCCACATCGATGTCGCTGAGTACCGTAGTGAAGTCGACCGCTTGATAATCGATCACTTGATCGGCCCCAAGGCTGCGAACGAAGTCGCGTTTACCGGCGCTGGCGGTTGTCACGACATACGCCCCGAGTGCTTTGGCAATCTGCACAGCGACGTGACCTAACCCGCCTCCGCCGCCATGGATCAGCACGCGTTGGCCCGGCTCAATCTGCGCGATTTCGCCCAACGCCTGCAACGCTGTTAGCCCAACCAGTGGCAGCGCCGCTGCTTGTACGTGGCTAAGGCGCGTGGGTTTTAACCAGAAGTGGCGGGATGGCGCGACAACGTATTCGGCGTACGCGTTAGCGGCGCGCGGGAACAAAGGCATGCCAAAGACTTCGTCTCCGACTTTGAAGCGAGTAGAGCCGATATCGACTTCTTCAACCACCCCTGACACGTCCCAACCCGGCACGAACGGCACTTCGCCCAGTAATGGGAATGCGCCCGACCGCACACTCAAGTCAACAGGGTTGATCGAAGCAGCATGTACCCGTACCAGCACCTCGGTGAAGTTGCGAACTGGCTTGGGGAGATCGACCAGCTCAAGCACCTCGGGGCCGCCTACGCGGTATTGAATCAAGCTCTTCATGGTTTCAAATTCCCAGATAAAAGCTCTGAAATAGAGCCGGCACAGCTATACTCGGCGACGCGATCTCCTTTGTAAATTAGGCACCTTTTAGTGCTATAGGTACCCAATGGATACTACCTTCAATCATCTTTCTCGTACCAAAATCAGTAAAATCCGGGCAGGTGACGTGTACGACGTCACTTGCCCGTCGCGCAGTGTGATTCAGATGCTTGCGGATAAATGGACGATGCTGGTGATCGATTCCTTGTCGCGTGGGCCGATGAGATTCGGTGAATTGCGCCGGCAAGTCGGCGGCGTGACGCAGAAGATGTTGACCCAAACCTTGCGCTTGCTGGAACGAGACGGTCTGGTCTTGCGAGAGGTCTACCCGAGTGCGCCGCCCAGTGTGGAGTATTCGCTGACGCCGCTTGGGGTCAGCATCACCGCAATCACTGAACAGATGTGCCTCTGGGCGCAGGACAATTTAAAACCGGTGTTGGTGGCGCGGCTCGATTACGACACCCGCATGGCACGGGAGGAGCAACTGCGACCAAGCCCCACGAAAGCGCGTAGCGAACGATAACAACCCACTTAGCCCCTTAGCGATCCGCGCATTTCAGCATGCTATCCAACACCGGAAGAAGCTGCCCGCCCCGTGCTGTTACGCGGCAATCCACGCGCGGGGCATCTCATCGTAAATGGTGCGAGTGAGCAGCCCATCGTGTTCTAACCCGCGCAACTCCTGAGCCAGCATCTTCTGCGAAATCAGGTTCTTCATTGTGTATGGATACAACCGAATGGCTCATTTGGGTCGATAGCGGTCCTTTGGAAGACCATCTTCACTGCTCAGGATCACGCTTCTAGCTTTCCACTCAACGCCCCTAGAGTTTCTTCATCACACAAATAGCGTGACTCTTACGCCGTCCGATGGATGCATTGGCCGTAAACGACGTCATGCTCTACGCCATACCGGTGATTTCCACAGCAGATGCAATCCCTGTTTTTTCCTGGGATCCAGCCTTTTATGGACATGGTTTCGGGATTGGTCTGGCAGCGAGCCTGCTCATGTCGCAACTGGCCCAGTGCCAATCCGCCCTGCATCGATCTAATGTCGTTCCGTTTTGACCGTTTCAGCGTTGAATGCCCAGGCGGTGCGCAACGCCGTGAAGATTGCGCCTGACTGAAATATGCTCCCTGGCATTTTCACGCTTCACAAACCGACTACATCTGCAGATGGGAGGTTCGCGATCCTTATTATTTGGTCAGTTGTCCCGAAATCAGACTCCAGGGCAATTTTTCCGACTCCGGCGCAGAACTCCATCAGTCAGGGCAAGGAAAAACCTGTGCCCTTCTCTCACACTCGGCCCCAGAGCAATCGCGTGAATAGCGCGAAGCATAAAAATAAGAGCCGAAAACATGAACAGTCATCCGCATGATAGCCAGACCAGCACCGGCCATATCGGTGCCCGGCAGGCCCGCGTCGAAGACGCCGCGCTGCTGCGTGGTTTGGGCCGTTTCGCCGACGATGCCGCCATTGCGCCCGGCACGCTGCATGCCGCCATTGTTCGCTCCCCCCATGCCCATGCGCGCATTACGTCCATCGATTTCGCCAAAGCCCTGACAATGAAAGGCGTTCGCGGCGTGCTGGTCGGTGAAGACGTCAAACGCTGGGCGCTGCCGTTTCCTGTAGGCGTGCGGCAACCCATGGAGCACTGGTGTATCGCAGTCGACAAGGTGCGTTATGTTGGCGAACCGGTCGCGGTGGTGATTGCCGAAAACCGCTATCTGGCCGAAGACGCCATCGAAGCCGTACGCGTCGACTACGAGCCATTGCCGCCGATCATCGATCCCGAGGCCGCTACTGAAGAACAAGCGCCTGTGCTCCATGAAGCGGTCGGCAGCAACGTGGTCAATGAGCGTCATTTCCGTTATGGCGAACCCGAGCAGGCCTTTGAGTCCGCAGCCCACCGGGTCTCGATCAAGGTCCAGTACCCGCGCAACTCCTGCACGCCGATTGAATGCTATGTGGTGCTCGCGCAGTTCGAACGAACCACTGGCGTGTACGACGTCATGGCCAACTTTCAAGGCCCCTATGCACTGCATACCGTGATGGCCCGTGCCTTGAACGTTCCCGGTAACCGGCTGCGGCTGCGGACCCCGAAAGATTCCGGCGGCAGTTTCGGGATCAAACAAGGGGTATTTCCTTACGTGGTCATGATGGGCCTGGCGGCACGCAAGGTCGGCGCTCCGGTGAAGTGGGTCGAGGACCGGCTGGAACATTTGCAAGGCGCGTCATCGGCAACCAATCGCGTCACCGAAATCGAAGCGGCGGTGGATGCCGACGGGCTGGTAACGGCTTTGCGTTATGACCAGATCGACGATTGCGGCGCCTACTTGCGCGCCCCGGAGCCTGCCACGTTTTATCGCATGCACGGCAATCTGACCGGGGCCTACGCCATCCGCAATCTGCTGGTGCGCAACCGCGTGGTGTTGACCAACAAGACCCCAACCGGCCTCAACCGTGGCTTTGGCGGGCCGCAGGTGTATTTCGCCCTCGAACGGCTGATGCAGCATATTGCAGTGCAGCTCCAGCTTGATCCGCTGCAAGTGATTCGCCGCAATCTGGTCCCCGCCGATGCCTTCCCTTACCGGGCCGCAGCCGGTGCCTTGCTCGACTCCGGCAACTATCAGGCGAGTATTGCCCTGGCCGTCAATGATGGCGGGCTGGCAGATCTGCTCCAGCGCCGTGACAAGGCGCGAGCCGAAGGACGGATTTACGGAATCGGCTATACCGCCGTGATCGAACCGTCGATCTCCAACATGGGTTACATCACCACGGCCATGAGCGTGGAGGAACGTGCCAAGGCCGGGCCGAAAAACGGCGCGGTGAGCACCGCCACGGTCACGGTCGGCCCTTTGGGTGATGTCACCGTACATGTCTCGTCGACGCCTCAGGGTCAGGGTCA
>Ga0265798_10010972_pt1 | contig 11092 bp, 10 predicted proteins | sample P3T30metagenome_FD_192430 | JGI IMG/M metagenome (GOLD analysis project Ga0265798, IMG submission 192430) | Plant litter microbial communities from East Loma Ridge, Irvine, California - P3 T30 | ecosystem: Environmental > Terrestrial > Plant litter > Unclassified | place: USA: California... | reverse complement strand
AAGGGGAGTGATGTATCAAGCTTCGCAGTGAAACCGGCATAGCCACATCCGCGTAATCCAAGCTCCGGCCAATGGCGACGCGCCAGACGTTGCTATGTGAGACACTGGCGCGGGAGATCGGCGCTTGCAACCTGGCGCCAGTTTTAAAACCTATCACAGTTTCGCCTGGTTTGCGCATCATTCGATAGGATCGGCACGGGAAATTTGAAGGTCTTGGTGTCGTCTCCCAAGGTTCATTGTGCATCGCCGTTGCAAACTCGATACCCGAAGCGCCGGACAGATCTGGGGATGACTCTCGGACGGGTTCTTTGAGGGGCTAATCGTATAGAGTGGGCAGTGCAGGCATGCGCCTCAGCCTTGTTCTCGTACTCGTTCTCGTTTCCGTCTGATGTCAGGTCAGACTAAAGGAAGCCAATATTATATTTAGGTAGCGCCGTTGATCGCCATTCAACCCCAACCTGGATGACCGTTGAATAATATGGAGATGATGCGTCACCATGCTATGCATTGGAACGCTTGCTTGCGGCAGCGTCACGCTTTCAGTCACGGTTCAGCTCATACAAAGGTGCAAGCAAGCTCATTTGCTACACATCTCACAAAGTTTGTTGTTCATCGAAACGGCAGGAGCAGCCCTTGGGAACTAGTCATGGCTGCTTAGTCAACGAGCTAGGCAAACCGAAATCTGCGCCGATGCTTGTGCATCTCTAATATTTCATTCATGCTTGCGAACTCCAAAGTATGCTTCTAAAATGCCTCTAGCTACAGCATGCTGCGTCGGCTCCTATTCTAGCCGTATCACCGTCGCCCATGTCTCTTCTACAAAGGTTACTTTGGCCGTACCTCGTTTCGCACAGGTTGCGCTCATACCTATCTCGGTCTGTCTACAACACAAGTCGCAAATTCTGATCATCTAGTGGTTCTGGTACGACATTCGCCACGTTTATCTATCCTCTCCGACATCTCGCAATTTCTCCCTGGTTTTGTCAGTCTGATGATAACGAACAACTAACGGCGTACTCACAGCGGAAAGTTTTCTTGGCGCCACAATGCAATAGGAGTTTTGCACAATCTATGACGACGGCATGTTAGCATATCTCCAAGGAGATCCTCCTGGCGTCAGATACTTACATGTATATCGTACGCGCCTGCTCCGAATTTGATCCTGAGGAGAGTTTTGAGCTTCGTGGGGTCGATATTCCTTCCAGCGATGGCTTGTGTGGGGGTCATGTTCAGCGACTCGTCATCAGATTCATCTGAAGCGCAATCTCTGGGTGTGGACCATTGAACTGTGGAGTCTGACATCGGATATCTACGGCGTCTGAATACGTGTGCTAAATTTTGAGGCGACTGGTGTGTTGGCTTATGAAGAAGAATGGAGGAAGATGGAAGATGCCAAGAGTTGGACTCAATTGCACAGTACAACAATCATCGCAATCGAAGGACTCCAATATATATCGGAGATGAAGCGCTCGTGAGCACGACGGACCTCAGCTGGGGTTGGCATGGTGCTGCGCCACCGTCGTGCTTGTGATCCGACACATTGGCTGTAGGCTGACGTTCTTGCCTCGATGCTTACAGCATTAGCCGCCTACAGAAGGCACACCGAAAGCCACACACCGGTCAAGGTGCATAGCCCCCACCGTCAAGGAGGCCGGCTTTCACACGCTTCGCCTGAGCTCAGCCTGGTTCCTTAGGCTATCCTGGCGCAATGGCCTTATTATACGGCGACAACTCAGGAATGTCTTGCAAACAGTGCGTTCGCTGTGCTTTGTGCTCAACCACGCCTCGAAGTTTCAGAATGCATAATTCGCAGGCAGAAGACGGGAGTCATTCGCTTGTTGTCTCGGTCAGAGACTCAGCCCCCACCAATCCCCAAACGAGGCTGCCTAACGCCCCTCTTTCCCGCGAATACCAACACCAACAACGACACTCGAATTTGACAGAACTGACGGGTGCGGGTACATGGGCGACAAACGATGGAGAAGAAGGTCGCCATAATCGTGTAATTGGGGCTCGACTTCGCAATGAAATTGCCCAAGATACTCATTCACGAGAGCAGTACCACGCAAACATCGTCGAACAAGAACAGTGTGCCGTTGTCACTACAGGCGTTCGTTCTGAGTCAAATCTGAAAGCCAAGTCTCCTTTGAAGCTCGTGGTTCAAGTATCGGATGACTCAACCCTCGGAGGCGCCGATGAGTTCCATGATACGGATGATGACTTTTCAGGCCTTGTGGTACGCGTGGAGCTATCCACCCTCGAAGCTTGTGACTTGGGCTAATCTAGACTAGCATACGCCTTCCGACTACAACACCTCGTTCGAAGACGGGCTTTTGGAATCAGAGAGACCTTATAATGATTCCTTAGTCCTTCCGACTGGCCTCGTGACCGGCGTGTCATCATCTGCCCTCAGCGTAATCTCAGATGCTGGACATCAGCAACAGCTACGTCAGAAGCAAGCGGAAGACCCTGTGGACGACCAGAAGGAGTCGATATGCAAGCGCAAAGACTCCTTCAATCCAAATACTAGTTTCCCGCCACAGTTTCACCTGCAAGACAGAATCTTCAACGCCATGGCGCAAACGAGAAAGAGCGACCCATACATACCCGATTTTGGATTCTTGCCACGGTTTCAGATGTATAACGTCATCAGTCCGGAGTCGGTGGCTGCACAGCTCACAATGGAGTTCTCACGAACACATAGCCCCGCAGAAATTGAGCGCTACACAAACGAAGTCTGCAAGGAAACTGAGGTCATCCGCAAAGGCAAAAAGAAACTCAAGACGTTCCAGAAGATCTTCGCTATCCTGGTTATGGTTGAAATGTCAGCAACAATACCTCAATTTCTGGAAGAAGATGTCAGCGATCTTGACCTGCCATTAGTGTTCGATATGCAACACAACACAGTGGTAGGTGTATATCGTCAGGACTCCTCTCTCGATACGGCGGCGACGCCGTTGAGATCCCTCAGGTGGCCAGTATGGTCACCCTCAAGGCTGCGCTGTTTTCAACGAGACCAATGGATCATGCTGGCTCCCTTTTTCTCACAAGGCGAGGATGGCGAGGTCAAGCACTATGAGCTACAAGACCAACACGTCCTCCCTTTCGTTGCTGCACAACAAGCTGAAGACGACGATGCAGAAAAACATGGCGGCTTTGCGAAGGTGATGATGGTACGCATACATCCTGATCATCACAACTTCAAAGACAAGATGCGATGTGATCGCGGCTTCGCCATCAAGCAACTGTACGAGAGCGACCGTGAGTCGTTCAGGAAAGAGGTCAGCGTACTCAAGAAGTTTAGCGGAGCGCGAGCCCACAAGCACATCGTATCGTTGTTGGCGACCTACGAACAGCGCAATAAGTTCCATTTCATATTCCACCGGGCAGGCGGCGATCTTCTTAAGTTCTGGAAGGAGCTTTTGCCAGAGCCAATTGTAGGCTACCCAAACGTCCTGTGGGTCGCTCAACAATGCGCCGGCATTGCTGAAGGTCTGATGAAGCTTCACAGACATCTGACCTTCACCATACGCCATAACGACGTTGAAGAACAGCCTACGCAAAAGTCCACCGGAGAGAGGCGAGTCAAGATCGTTGAGCCGTTTCGCTTCGTTCGGTCTGACTCGATGCAATCAAACGGTGTTCGCATTCATCCGGGCAGCCCTACTTGGAATCATATGCACCACTATGCTGTTACCCCAAAAGTCCATGATCTCCCACCAGACACTGAGATTGTGGAATTGGAGCAATTTGGCCGTCACGGAGACATCAATCCTGGTAACATACTCTGGTTCGCTGATGGCTCGACGAACAACGCAAAGCTCGATGGTACCCTCAAGATAGCAGACTTCGGACAGGCTGAACTGAACTCTTCGAGGAGTAGGACGAGACCGCGGAGCGTGGCAAATACTATGACCTATCGACCTCCAGAATGCGACATCCAGCCTAGCATAATTCGGCAATCCTACGACATTTGGTGCTTGGGCTGCGTCTATCTTGAGTTCGTTACTTGGATGCTCGGTGGGGCACGCATGTTAACCACATTCGGCGAGAAAAGAAAATCACACGACAAGTATTTGAACAACGACGTCACAGACACATTTTTCGAATTCGTCTCTGGTCATGAGAGCAAGGAGGTCAAGGTCAAGATCAAGCCGAGCGTCATCAAGGTATGTGATGAAACTGATCCAAACGTGAAGAAGCTTCGCTAAGACCAGATCGCAGTTCATTGAAGAACTGCACAGACATCCCAAATGTACAGAGTACTTCCATGACCTTTTGGTTACGATTCAACTGGACATGTTGATCGTGGACTCCACAGAGCGCAAGTCATGCGACAAGATCAAGCAGAAGCTTGACAGCATGTACCAGCGATGCTGCAAAGATGTCGGATATGCCTCTACTCGACGCCCCTGGAGTATCGGCAACAAATCATTGGCAGGGTCTTCATTGCGTCCTGTAAGAGTGGTTATGAGTGAGGAGGCCGAGCAGAAAATCATCGAGAACATAAACGCAAATCACGCGAAACGAGTACTATCCAACCTACAAAGACGTCGCAAGAGCTCAGGCCAACAGGACGAGGTCTGGCCTGCGCCTCAGAAATAAGCAACCATGCCAGAGGGGTAGGCAATAGTGTAGTATGCTTTTCTTATTACTCATTCTCTCGACTCAGGGCGTGGGGTGATCAGCCTTTCACGCATTTGTCCAGGGGCTGATAGGTCTAGACTCCAGGTGGTTTCGCAGGTATGTTAATTTTATTGTACGAGACTTTTGTCTGTAATAGTTGTTAGTTATGGCGTTTCTTGACGGCTGTTCATACGGCGTTCCGCGGTATTTGACAATGCGACTCGGTTTTGAAGAGCTGCTGGATCTTAAGATGTCATGCGATAACCAGCCGCCAGAGCTGAGGGGCGGCTCGCTTAGGCTTGGATCCTCCCCTCGAGCTGAAAACAGTTTCATGCATCGGCTGAACTGGTGGGGGCCGATATGCACGAGAGCTGCAAGTAAGTGGCGAGGGCACATGCGCTCATGCAGATCGATTTCCGTTGCGCCTATATCCTGTCGCGATCCCAAGTACTAGCGGCGCTGTTCTGCCATGCCCGATTCGCCACATCACGAGGCTTCACACCCTCAATACCATGTAACGCACTTGAGGCTCTGTGGTAGTACCCGGCAGCTGGCAAGATAAATCCGCTGGCTGTCCTTCGTGTTACGTTACGATACCTCACTTTGTGCTTGTGGAGATTTTCCATCAAGCAAAACTTCAGACGCACGACTTGCGATTTAGGTGTTGTGGCGCACACAATTCTGTGGCTTCGCATCGCCATACTTTCGAGAAAATGGCGCTAGCTACCCTATCACCCCCAGCAAGCCCTGACCAGACACTCAAGTCTGGCAGAAGAGCTCGCGCAAAGCTCTCCGAGCCGTCATTGGCGGACAAGATTCCCAGCTTGTTCGCGAAGAGCAATTTCGATGCTCAGATACGGGACTTCTTGCCAGAACCACGAATAAAGGAGCTTATCATCCGGTCAGCCATTGAAAAAGAGCTCCAAAAAGACCCCGCATTCAGGGACACCGAGGAGCTTATACGAGAGGAACTACTCGAATGGATTGCAATCAAAGGACGAAAGCTGTTCGCCATCACGCTGCAATGCGACCCTAAACCTCCCCACCTACTTGAAGCGATGTATCAATTCTCCGAGGCAGGCTTTGATGACGATGATTTACCCATCGCACAACCTACCCCTCCTCCTCCTGCGCTGCCACTTCCTCGACCAGCCGGGTTCGCAGACTCTGAATTGTGGACGATTTCCAAATACTACAGGTTCTACAGAGACCAATGGACATGTTTGTCACCAATTTTCAGACCAGAGAAGTATGCGTATAATGAGTACCCGGAATGTATTTTTCCATTCACGGTAGACGACGCCGTACCTAAGGCGGGAGCATTCAGCTTTGTCTACAAGGTCAGAATCCACGACGATCACCAGGAGAATGACAAACTACGAGAAGTATGTATCTTACAAGAGACTGTCACATACATCGCCGAGTAGAAATATCGGTGAGATAGCCGCTAATTCGTTACCAGGTTGCCATCAAAGAGATCAAGATCACGAGAGGCAACGACAAGAGTGGGACCGATGATGCTTGGGAGCAAGAGGCGCGTGCTTTGTCTAACATCAATGCGCTAGACCACGCCCACATAACGAAATGCATTGCCGCCATACGAAGGGGCGACAGTCGGTATTTCATGTTTCCCTGGGCAGACGGTGACAGCTTGAGAGATTACTGGGATATGAAGCCGAAGCCCGACCCCAATCCCCAAATCGTGCTTCAGACTCTCCAACAGCTAAGAGGACTGGCAGACGCACTCGACAGGCTCCATCATTGCGATAGCGGCACCACTGAAGTCGTGGTGAACGAGGATGATCAAGAGAGAACGTTGAACGTACCAGACATGCAGGTCACTGATGAACACGACCAAATGACAGACCACATAGTCACTACGAACAAAACATCCATCAGACACGGCGACCTCAAGCCCGAAAACATCCTTAGGTTCATGGAGGGCGGAGAAGGACTGGGCATGCTCAAGATCGCCGACATGGGTTTGGCCAAACAACACATCGTCGAAACGAGGGATCGGACTCATCTCACCAGCACTCGTTACGGCACCATCCGTTATGAAGCTCCCGAGGCGGTGACCGCTATCCGTGGCGGTCGATCACGACTGTACGATATATGGTCAATGGGATGCATTACACTCGAGTTCATCATATGGATACTATACGGAAATGACCAGCTGAACAACTTTTACAATCAGGTCAAGGGCGATGCCAAGCAGGTCTGCCAGTACTTCGAGATTTTGGAGACCGGCGAGCTAAGAAGACCCCAAGTCCACCACGTAGTTCTTCAATGGATCAACCACATTGAGAACACGGATCCGGAATGCGCGCAAGACTCTGCGCTTCACGATCTTCTGCGACTCGTTCGAGAAAAGCTACTCGTTGTACCTTTACCGCCAAATCGCGAGAGCTCTTTAACAGCTGGCCGTGTGTTGGTCCAACCCGGTGTTGGTGAAACTATCACGCGTTATCGTGCTACTGCTGACGAGTTCCGCGATGCGCTCGACAAAATACTAAGTAAGGTCGACGACTCCAACTATCTGTTGACGGGTGGAAAAAGGGAGAATGTCAAAGCACCCATTCCAAGATCAAGCATGCTTGGCACGCCCGCGGCTGGTCGCATTGATGGTTCAGTGATACCCACGCGAGCTGCTCCTCCTCCAGCCCCGTCCCAGAGCCCTTTGTTGACTGGAGTTCTGGGTCAGCCTATCAGAACCGACTATACTCTACCACCACTCAAAGATTGGGATTTCCCAGTCGATAACATGTTTGCTGAGACAGTCTCGGCTACTATCGGCCCTCGATCGTTGCTACCTCTAAGGGACACAGTCGCAAGAATATGCACACGTTGTTCAGGTCTTGATCTTTGGGAAGGTGGCTTTCAATTGTCTGACCGACGTTCTGCTTTGAAAGAGCGTGCTGCAGTATGTGAATTCTGCAGCATGCTGCATGATGTTTCTACATCTCATGACAGTCAGCGGGCAGACAGCGTTGTCTTTGAGAGAAAGCAATCCAATCTCATCATACAGGGAGATCTTTTCCCAGTGCTTTCGGTCTTTCGCAGTCCAGGTATGTCGTCTTACTGCATATGTGATACTGTCATCGACTTCAAATACTAATAAATAGTAGGGCTCAGAACGCCAACTGATGTCATTCAGCTTGGGTTCCCTGATCTGCTCGAGCCAGGTACCCCTGCTTTCTTCGCTCTACTGCGGCTTTGGCTTGAAGACTGCAGCTCTCAGCGAGATGCACATGATGTGAGCCATAGAGCCTGTCATGCGATCAGTAGGGAAAGTCTTCCGACTAGACTGATCGATGTCGGAACACTTGGAGATCCAAGACTTCGTTTGGTGGAGACAGCCCACGAGAAACTTGCAAATGTGAAGTACATTGCACTTTCACACCCCTGGGGAGATACGACGCAATATCGTCCATTCAGTACCCTGCGCAAAACTGTGGATGCATACAAGGTCGCCATACCTTACGAAAAGCTCCCAGCTACCTTCAAGGACGCTGTTATCTGCACTCGGAATCTCAATATTCGGTACATATGGGTGGACAGCATATGTATCATTCAAGGCAAAGACGGCGATTTTAATGAAGAAGCGACAAGAATGGAGGATGTTTTCAGCGGAGCCTTCTGCGTACTAGCGGCAAGTCGGGCTTCGAACCAGCATGATGGGTTCCTTGGACCAAGGGCGAAGCAGCAGTTCATCACCATGAAGCGGACAGATCAGAAGCCCTTTTACGTCTGTAAAACCATCAACAACTTCAGCAAAGACGTCATTGATGGCTCGTTGAACAAACGTGGTTGGGTACTGCAGGAGCGGGCCCTCGCCAGGCGGACAATTTACTTTACGGCAAGCCAGACGTACTTTGAGTGTGGAGAAGGTATAAGATGTGAGACACTCACGAAGATGCGCAAGTAAGCTTCCCACGTTCGCACCGTGTTCTGTCCAGCAAAGTACCGAATCGCTAACATGTTCTCTCACACCAGCAACATGGCTGACTTCCTCGGCGACCCAAACTTCCCCGATAAAGCCATGCGCGCCAAGCGCGGAGAAAGAATTGCCTACTTCCAAGGTCTCTACCGCCAATACTCACGACTGAACTTCACCCGCTACGAAGACCGACCTTACGCCATTGCTGGCCTAGAAAAGCGTCTCCAGAAGGCCTTCGGCACACATGGTGCATTTGGCATCTTTGATGACGGCAATGACCCCAACGGCGGTCTCTTCCACCGCAGTCTCCTCTGGCAACGCGGTGAAGAAAAGGAAGACGATAAGTACCTCACACCCATAGACTTTCCGCCGGAAAGACACGTAAATGTACCAACTTGGTCATGGATGGCCTACAAAGGAGGCATAGACTACATGGACCCACCATTCCAATCCGCAGACTGGGAAACGCAGGAACTCATTCCGCCATGGACACGCGGCGGTGCTCTTCTTACCGCTACCGACTCTGCACCTCCAGACGGCCAGGTCGCGATAGAAGCGACAGTACGCAATTTCAGTGTTGCGGGTCGAAGAGAGCACGAGACCAAGTTCTCGTACGATACGGAGAAAACGACGGCGTCGGATGGTCAGAGGGCGCAATGCGTCATCGTTGCTAAGGCGAGAGATAGCCGGAGCGATAGGGATAGGAGGTATTATGTTCTGCTTGTTACTCCCGTACAGGGCACGACTGGTCGGGGGTTGAAAGTGTACGAACGCGTTGGTGTGGGTTACATGCTCGGGAAGTTCATTCAGCTTGACGGAGAAGGGACGAGAGCAAAGATAATCTAAGGGCTGGCATGCCCTTCTTTTCCTGCTTTTTCCAGCGTCGTGATCCCAAGGTAGGGCAGGTGATGATCGCGCATCACGACTTTTAGGTGTACAATTGTATCTTGCGGTGTTGGTTTTCTGATGAATATGAATGTGCAGTTTGTTATGGCCGCGAAATGAACGTCTTACGTGGGTATGCTGTCTTTGAGTGTGGTAATTTGGACGCGCTATCACGTGACGCACCTCCCCGCCTTGATTCGTGCGGCGCGGACTGATGCCTGGAGGACGCCTTAACCAATGACGATAACAACATCACGACGCGAGCCATGCCGCCAATGCATCAAGGAAGGGCAGCTAAAGTCTGCCCTCCTACTGAAATCACTTGATCTTCCTTTTCCTCTCTTCGTCGCATCACCTGGGCATCATGGCCGAAGCAGCAACACCATCGAACCCGGAACAAGTCGCGCACGATGACCTCTGCCCCGTAAGCACCACACGCGAATACGCGTATCTTCGCTGATGGATTGCAGATATGTCAGCTCCTCCTCTTCACGCCCGTGAAAACCCAGTGCAACCACCTGCTATGCGCGTCCTGCATGGCACAATGGTCCGACGCCTCCAACACGAACCGCATCGAACACACCAGCTGGGACGTGAACCTTGCAGACTTCGATCCGAACTACGATCCGACTTATGATCTCGATTGCAACTGTCCCATGTGCAGGACACGTACTACCGCGACTCCGGATAACGCGTTGGCAAGACTGTTGGAACAGAAATATCCTATTACGTATGCCGAAAGGCGCGTGGAAGAGGAAGAGGAGAGAGGGTCGCGCATTGGGCGTGATGGATTTGAGGGCGTCATGATTCTCATAGGGAATAAGCATAGGCTTATCAGGAATGCTGGTGACGATAACGAGCATGACTGGACGTTCTTTGTGCGCATGTCGAGGCCGGAGTTGATTAAGGAGGTGCATATCTATCTGGTATGTTCTCAGTTCTTGTTTCGTCTCAGCCAAGGGGAGGCTCGGAACACGATGGCTCGATGCGAATGATGGCCCCATAGAGGTCCAAGAAGACCACGGAGGCGTGCAAATCGAAATACCTGCGCGCTGCCCACTTCCTATCGCTACAGAGCTAACACATGATAGCATCCAACATTTCGACGATCCCACGTCATCGTCCGAAAGCCGCCTTATGAGTACGAAGCTCGAGGCTGGGGAACCTTCGTCATTCGTACCGAGATCGTACTCAAGCAGCCGTATAATTGGATTGTCGATAATGCCAGACAGCAGGCTCTCGAGCTGGAATGGACCCTTGACTTTGAAGGGGAAGGCAGACAGGGCAGAGCGAGAGGCAAAGTGAACAGAGTTGATGCTGCAGCCAACAGCACCGGTCGTGTGTTACGGTCCAGGCATCCACCTCCAAGTGCACCCGTTCCGGATGATGACGATTACGAGGCCGCCCAAGACGAAGACGACGATGAGAGCTCATCAGATGAGGACTTTGAGGAGGGAGCCAGTGAATACGTTGAACCGTCACGAAGATAGCAACCGTGGACGCCAAAATATCTCCAGCAAGGGCTTCGCGACGTCTTAAATTCGATCACGAACGCTTGCCGATCATCTTCTCGAAATAGCCAACTCAGTGGCAAAGCTCCTCTTTCGGTCACTGAGCTGCGGATATGCATATCTTTGGCGG
>Ga0265798_10010970_pt1 | contig 11092 bp, 10 predicted proteins | sample P3T30metagenome_FD_192430 | JGI IMG/M metagenome (GOLD analysis project Ga0265798, IMG submission 192430) | Plant litter microbial communities from East Loma Ridge, Irvine, California - P3 T30 | ecosystem: Environmental > Terrestrial > Plant litter > Unclassified | place: USA: California... | reverse complement strand
TGACTGACACCCTCGACACCACCAGCCCGAGCGTCACGTACGCCGACGGCCAGGGCTCGCCCGACGTGACGGTCGCCGTCATCGGCGCCGGCGGCAAGATGGGCCAGCGCGTCTCGAACAACCTCGCGAAGAGCGCCTACACGACCCTCTACAGCGAGGCCTCCCCCGCCGGCGTCGAGCTGATCGAGTCGCTCGGCCGCACGGTCACGCCGACGGACGTCGCCGTCGCCGACGCCGACGTCGTCATCCTCGCCGTGCCCGACGTGGTGCTCGGCAAGGTCTCCGAGCAGGTCGTGCCCGCCATGAAGAGCGGCGCCGTCATCCTCACCCTCGACCCGGCCGCCGCGTACGCCGGACTGCTCGCCGACCGCGAGGACATCCACTACGCGGTCGCGCACCCGTGCCACCCCTCGGTGTTCCTCGAGCGCACCACGAAGGAGGAGTGGGCCGACACGTTCGGCGGCGTCGCCGCCCCGCAGGAGGTCGTCGCGGCCCTCGAGGGAGTGGACGAGGACTCCCCCGTCCGCGCACTGGCGACCGCGGTCATCACGACCATCTACGCCCCCGTCATCGCCGTGCACTACGTCACGGTGAAGCAGCTCGCAGTCCTCGAGCCGACCCTCGTCGAGACCATGGCCTGCATGATCGGCGCGTTCCTCAAGGAGGCGCTCGAGGAGACCGTCGACGGCGTCGGCGTCCCCTACGAGGCCGCCCGCGCGATGCTCTATGGCCACACCTGGATCGCGCTGACCAACGGCCTCCGCGGCTCGAACCCCTTCAGCGACGCCTGCCACATCGCCATGGACTACGGCCGCGAGTCGATCGTCAAGGACGACTGGAAGAAGATCTTCGACGACAGCCAGCTCGACAGCGTCATCGCGCGCATGCTGAAGATCGACGCCGTCCGCCGCTAGGCGTCACGCGCGGGCAGGTCACGCCTCGGCTGCGGCCCGCCCGCGCACCGCGTCGACGTGGGCCTGCATGGCCGTCCCGGCTGCGTCCGGGTCGCCCGAGTCGAGCGCGTCGCGCACTGCCCGGTGCTCGCGGATCGCGTGGTCGGCGTCGCTGACGCCCAGCCCGCCGAACATGCGGAACCGCTGCGCCTGCCCGCCGAGCGACTCGAACGCGCGGTGCAGGAACGGGTTCGCGGCCTGCTGCGCGATCAGCTCGTGGAAGGTCTCGTCGGCCTCCCAGTAGGCGTGGTACTCGGCGAAGGTCGGCCCCTTCGGCGCCTCGGCGAGACGGGTCACGGTCTCGTCGAGGGCCGCGATGAAGGCGTCCGTGCGCCGGGGAGCGGCGAGCCGTGCGACCGCGGGCTCGATGACGCCGCGCGCGTGCATGAGGTCGTCGAGCTCGGCGCCGGTCAGCAGCGGAGCCGCCCGGTAGCCCCGCAGGGCAGCTCGGGTGACGAGACCGGTCGACTCGAGTCGCGCCAGCGCCTCCCTGATCGGCGTCTGCGACACGTCGAGGTCGCGAGCCAGGGCGTCGATGTTGAGCGGCGTCCCCGGAGGCAGGGTGTCGTCGAAGAGCCTTCGGAGCAGCTCGTCGTAGACACCGTCCGACAAGGACACCCGCTTCGGTCGGCGCTGTCCGTCGGTGGCTGGCATCCGCCCAGTGTTCCACACGCCGGGAACGGTCGTCTTTCCTATAGGCAGGCTCATCGAGCCCGCTGTTCCGTGCTGCGTGAGGGACGAAGGGAGGCGACGAGCGCCTCGTCGAGGACGCTCGCCACCCCGGCGACGTCGTGGGCACGCCTCCCGAGGAAGAGCCCGTCGACAGCAGGCGTCGTCGCCGCGAGCAGTCCCGGCCCCGCGCTGCCCCCGTAGACGAGCCGCGCGGCGGCGACTCCCTCGGGCAGTCCCGCCCTGAGCGCCTCCGCGACTCCCACGACGTGGTCGACGGGTGCCGGCTCCGCCGCCCCGATGGCCCAGACGGGCTCGTGGGCCACGACGAGCGGCCCGTCGCCCGCGGCGGCGGCGACCTGGGCCAGGCACGACGCCGCAGCCTCCACGGGGCCGACCCGCGTCTCCTCCCCCACGCAGAGCCACGGCACGAGCCCCGCCTCCCGGCTGCGCAGGACCTTCTCCGCGACGACCGCGTCCGTCTCGCCGAGCAGCCTGCGACGCTCGGCGTGGCCGACCTCGACGTACGCGACGCCCAGGTCCGCGAGGAGCGACGCGACGTCCTCGCCGGTCACCGCACCTCCGGCGAAGCGGCTGACGTCCTGCGCCATGACCGCGACGCCCGTTCCGTCCAGGAGCCGGACCGCCGCCTCGAGGAGCGGCGTCGAGGGGGCCACGACGAGCTCGACCGCACCGCTGCGCACCGCGACGTGGTCCCTGGCCAGGTCGGCGAGCTCGGCCAACCACCCGAGGGTGCGTGCCCTCGAGAGGTACGCCTTGGTGCTGATCCCGACGAGCACGGTCAGGGCTGGCGGACGGCGCGACGGCCGGCCACCGCGATGGCGACGTCGAGCGCGCGCTGGCTCGACGTGACGCTGGCGACTCCCGTCCCGGCGATGTCGAACGCCGTGCCGTGCGCGGGCGTCGCGATGACGACCGGCAGGCCGCCCTGCACGGTGACCCCGCCGTCGAAGCCGAGGAGCTTGATGGCGATCTGACCCTGGTCGTGGTACATCGTGACGATGCCGTCGTAGCGCTCGCGGGCACCGACGAAGATCGTGTCCGAGGGGAACGGGCCGACCACGTCGATCCCGCCTGCGGCGGCCTCGGCCACGCCGGGGGCGATCACGTCGATCTCCTCCCGGCCGAAGATGCCGTTCTCGCCGTTGTGCGGGTTGAGGCCGCAGACGCCGAGCCGGGGGCGCTCGACGCCCGAGTCGCGCAGCAGCTCGTCGAGCAGCCGCACCGCGTCGACGACGCCCTGGGTCGTGATGCGGTCGGCCACGTCGCGGATCCCGATGTGCGAGGTGACCCGCGCCGTCCAGAGGCCGGGGATGATGTTGATCTCGCTCGTGACGCCCTCGCTGCGCAGCTCCTTCGCGAACCAGCGCAGCTCGTCCTCCTCGGTCATGCCGCCGAGGTGGAGGCTCGTCTTGTTCAGGGGAGTGAACACGATGGCGCCGACCTCGCCCGCGTTGGCCAGGTCGATGGCCCGCCGCAGCTGGTGCAGGGCGCGCTCCCCCGCCTCCTTGCTGACCTGGCGCGGGGGGAAGGGATCCGCCGGTGCCGACCCGTCGTCGAGCAGCGTGGCGAAGCCGGGCCGGGGCTCGTCGCTGAGCGGGATCGTCACGCCGATCACGGCGGCCGCGGCGTCGAGCTCGGCGCGGTCGGCGAGCACCAGGATGTCGGCGGCCTCGAGGTTGGCGGGGTCGGCGAGGAGGCGGGCGGCGAGCTCGGGCCCGACGCCGGCGGGGTCCCCGAGGGTCAGGGCGATGCGGGGACGCCGCGCGGCGCCGTCGGCGGCCTCGTCGCGGTGGTGGCTGGCGGAGGCAGGTGTGCTGACGGTCATGCTGCGGATCCTTCCGGGGATTCCTCGTACGAGCTGATGGCGTCGACCTTGGCGGCCGACGCGCTGGTGGGGTCGAAGCGGTGGTCGAGCCACTCCGAGGCGAGACGACGCGCGAGTTCGACGCCGACGACGCGCTGCCCGAAGCAGAGCACCTGGGCGTCGTTCGAGAGCACGGCTCGCTCGACCGAGAAGCCGTCGTGCGCGGTCACCGCACGGACTCCTGGCACCTTGTTCGCGGCGATCGCCACCCCGAGCCCGGTGCCGCAGACCAGCAGGGCGCGGTCGGCACGGCCGTCGGCGACCATCCGGGCGGCCTCGACCGCGACGTGCGGGTAGGCGGTGTGCCCGTCGGGGCCGACGCCGACGTCGACCACGCTCGCGACGCGGTCGTCGCCCTCGAGGTCGGCGCGCAGCCTCTCCTTGTACTCGAAGCCGGCGTCGTCGCAGCCGACGACGATGCGCAGTGGTTCTCTCACGGGTCAGGCCTCCTGGCTGATCGGGATCCGGGTCGATGCCGGGGTCGGTGTCGGGGTCGGTGTCGGTGCCGGGGCGTCGGGCGCCGCGGTCGGGATCGCCGTCTCGCGAGCGACGACGCCGGCGATGCGCGAGAACGAGACGGCGCCCGCGTCCGGGTGGCCGACGCTCTTCTCGGCGAGGGGCCGGGCACGGCCGAGGCGAGGGCGGAGGTGCGCGGTAGCGTCGGCCGCCTCGTCGGCTGCCTCTGCGGCACGCGCCCACGCGTCCGGCAGGTCGAGGCCGTCCGCCGCCGCCCGGTGCAGGGCATCGACCAGGGGGACGAACGCGTCGACCAGGGTCTTGTCGCCGACCTCGGCGCCGCCGAGGCGCTGGATCGCCGCGAGTCCCGCCGCGGCGGCCCGTGCCGAGGCCCGCGCATCACGGAGATCGGGCTCAGCGGCCAGCGCGGCTCCGGCGCTGGTGAGGCAGACGCCCCAGAGCGCGCCCGAGGTGCCTCCGGCGTGCTCCGCCCAGCCCTCGCCGGCCTCGGCCAGCACGGTGGAGACACCGGCCCCGCGCTCGACGGCCGCACGAGCCGAGGCCACAGCCGCGGTGATGCCGCGCGCCATGCCGATCCCGTGGTCTCCGTCGCCGGCCACCGCGTCGAGGCGCCCGAACTCGTCCTCGGACGCCACCACCATCTCCGCGACGCGTTCGAGCCCCGCCAGCAGGGGGCCGCCGACGCGGGCGTGACGCAGGTCGTCGACCGGGAGCACGGCAGGCACCTCGTCGGGCTCGCGGTCGTCCCCGGTGCGGTCGCCGTGCGTCTCGACGGCGCCCTTGCGGAAGGCGGGGCTCGAGGCGGGGCTGCCCCAGAGCTGCTCGAGCTCGGCGTCGACCCAGAAGAAGGTCGCTGACACGCCCGCCATGTCGAGGCTCGTGACGAGCTCCCCGACCTCGGGCTGCACGATGGTCACGCCCGCCTCGTCGAGCAGGCGCGCGACGTGGCCGTAGAGCACGAAGAGCTCCTCGTACTTGTAGGTGCCGAGGCCGTTCAGCAGGACGACGACCCGGTCTCCTGCGTCCTCGGGCGCCTCGGCGAGCAACGAGCCCACCAGCAGCTCGGCCAGCTCGCGAGCGGACGGCAGGTCGGCCTCGCCGACGCCGGGCTCGCCGTGGATGCCGAGGCCGATGGACATGCGCCCCTCCGGCACGGTGAAGAGCGGCTCGACCGCTCCCGGCAGGGTGCAGCCCGAGAACGCGACCCCGAAGGAGCGGGTGCGGTCGTTCGCGCGGCGCCCGAGCTGCTCGACGCGGTCGAGGTCGTGGCCCGCCTCGGCCGCGGCGCCGAGCACCTTGAACACCGTCAGGTCCCCGGCGATGCCCCGGCGCTTCGCGATCTCGTCCCGGCCGCCGCTGGCGATGTCGTCGGTCACGGCGACGACGCGCACGTCGACGCCCTCGGCCCGGAGGCGCTCGGCGGCCTGGCCGAAGTTCAGCACGTCCCCGGCGTAGTTCCCGAACGACAGCACCACGCCGCCGCCGCGCTGGACGGCCCGCGAGACGCGGCAGACCTGGCCGGCCGACGGCGAGGCGAAGATGTTGCCGTAGGCGACCCCGGCGGCCAGGCCGGGGCCGACGAGCCCGGCGAACGCCGGGTAGTGGCCGGAGCCGCCGCCGACGACGACCGCGACCTGGCCGTCGGCCAGGCGGTCGCGCCTCACGACTCCGCCGTCGACGCGGCGCAGCGACCCGTGTGCGGCCGTGAAGCCGTCGAGGGCCTCGTCGGCGAAGGTGGTCGCGTCGTACTCGAGGATGGTCATGACACCATCTCCTCTCTCGGGTCGGTGACGACGGAGGCGACCAGCGCCTCCTGCTCGTCGAGGACGGCCATCCGCTCGGCGCTGGGCAGCACCCGGCGGAGGTAGTCCCTGTTCAGGGCAGCGACGGAGAGCCCGTCCCCGCCGTAGTGCTCACAGACGAAGGTGCCGCGGAAGCCCGCCTCGACGGCGTCGCGCACGGCGTGCCGGTAGTTGATGAGGCCGAGCTCGAGCGGGGCCGGCAGAGCCGTGTACGTGCCGGTGGCCGGGTCCTCGTCGCGGTGGTAGTTCTTCACGTGCCAGTAGTTGGCGTGGGGCAGGGTGGCGGCCAGCGTCTCGCGCCAGTCGTCGATCGGGCGGTGCAGCCGCACCAGGTTGCCGACGTCGGGGTTGAGGCCGACGTTGTCGAGACCCACCTCGGTCACGAGGCGCACGGAGCTCTCCGCTGTCCCGAGGTAGGTGTCCTCGTACATCTCGAGGGTCAGGTCGAGTCCGAGCTGGGCGGCGTGCCGGCCGAGCTCCGCGACACGATCCACGGCGAGCCGCCAGTTCTCGGGGTCGTCGGGCGCGTCGACCTCGCCCTGGGCCGTCCAGAACCAGAGCCGTTCGCGCTGCTCCGGCGTGAGCGGTCGGTGGAAGCCGACCGACACGACGCCTGCTCCGAGCCGGGCCGCGGCCTCGAGGGTGCGGTGGCTGTACGCGAGGTTCTCGGAGCCGGTCGCCGGGTCGATGACGCTCGACCGGACGACACAGACGCTGGTGAGGTCGACCCCCGCGGCCCGGCCGGCGGCGGCGAGCTCGTCGAGCCGACGGTCCGGGAGGTCGCCGACGCGCAGCCAGTTGTCGTTGATCTCGACGAGGTCGAACCCGGCCTCCGCGATCTCCTCGAACGAGGCCTGCCACACCTCGGGCTCGGCGTCGAGGGTGCTCGTGCCGTCGCGGCCGACGGCGGGGAACTGGAGCATCGCCGCGGCGATGGGCCAGTCCGCACGGGAGGGGCTCATCGTCCCGCCTCGTCCCGCGCGTGCTCGCGAGCCTCGGCCGCGTCGGGGTCGACCGCGGCAGCTCCGCGGGGGCTCCGACGCACCGCGAACCGGGCGGCCAGCTTCGGGCCGACCATGAGCAGCACGGCGAAGAGCAGGATGCCGACGCTGATGGGGCTCTGCAGCAGCACCAGGAAGCTGCCCTGGCCGATCGCCGACGTCTGCACGAGGGCCTTCTCGAACAACGGGCCGAGCACGAGGCCCAGCACGAGCGGCGCCATCGGCAGGTCCAGCTCCTTCATGACCCAGCCGACGACTCCGAAGATCAGCACGAGCACGACGCTGAACATGTTGTTGCTGACGGAGTACGCGCCGACGAAGCTCGTCAACAGGATGATCGGGTAGAGGTAGCCGTAGGGGATGCGGAGCATCTGCGCGAAGACCGGCGCGAGGGGCAGGTTCAGCACGAGCAGCATGACGTTGCCGATGAAGAACGAGACGAGCAGGCCCCAGATGAGAGTGGGCTGCGTCTCGAACAGGCGCGGGCCGGGCTGCAGGCCGTAGACGGTGAACGCGCCGAGCAGGACCGCGGTCGTGCCGCCGCCCGGGATGCCCAGCGCGAGCGTCGGCACGAAGTTGGCGTTCGCGGCGGCGTTGTTCGCGCTCTCGGGCGCCGCGACGCCCTCGATGGCGCCCTTGCCGAACATGGCCTTGCGGGGCGAGACGCGCTTCTCGATGCCGTAGGCCATGAAGGAGGCCAGGGTCGAGCCCGCACCGGGCAGGATGCCGAGCACGAAGCCGATGCCGCTGCCGCGGAGGATCGGACCGGCGCTGCGCTTCAGCTCGCCCCGGCTGATGACCATGTCGCGGAAGCGGGTGCGGATGGGGGCGTCGGCGCCTCGACGGATCTGGTGCAGGACCTCGCCGACGGCGAAGAGGCCGATCATCACCTCGATGAAGGGGATGCCGCTCAGCAGGTTGATGCTGCCGAAGGTGAAGCGGGCGTCGCTGAACCCGGTCGCGACGCCGACCGTCGAGATGAGCAGGCCGGCGGCCGCCATCATGAGGCCGCGGGACAGCGAGCCGCCCGCGAAGCTCACGACGATGACGAGGCCCAGGATCATGATCGCCAGGTTCTGGACCGGGCCGAAGTTCAGGGCCAGGTCCGCGAGCGGCGGCGCGAGCCACATCAGCAGGGCCAGCGAGATGATCGCGGCGACGAACGAGCCTATGGCGCTGATGGCGAGGGCCGAGCCGGCCTTGCCGTTCTTGGCCATCTGGTAGCCGTCGAGCGTGGTGACCACGCTGGCGGCTTCTCCCGGCGTCGAGATGAGGACGCTGGTGATCGTGCCGCCGTACTGCGCGCCGTAGTAGATCCCGGCGAGCATGATCAGCGCGGTGACCGGCTCGAGGGTGAGGGTCAGGGGGATGAGGATGGCGACGCCGGTGGTCGAGCCGAGGCCGGGCATGAGCCCGATCACGGTGCCGAGCAGGACGCCGATGAAGCACCACAGCAGGTTCTCGGGCGTGAACGCCGTCGAGAAGCCGAGGACGAGGTTGTCGATCATGAGGGCCAGTCCCTAGATGAGGCCCAGCAGGCCCTGGGGCAGGGGCACGCTGAGGAGGGCGACGAAGACGGCGTAGGTGACCGCGCCGGCGGCGAGCGCCACGAGGGCGGAGGGGAGCACGCGGCGGCGCTCCACGAAGACGGCGACCACGAAGAGCAGCAGCACGAAGGCGAGCAGGAACCCGACGACCTGCACCATGACGAGCGTCGCGACCACGAGGCCGAGCACGACGGCGAGCATCCGGTTCCGCTGACGTTGCGTGCGGCCGAGGATGTCGACGCCGTCGGCGTCGTCGTCGGCCAGGAGCGGCGAGTGGATCGACTGGGTGCTGGTCGAGGGGGCGCCCGGGTCGAGCGGGTCCCCGAGCACGACGCCGTCCTCAGGACGGGAGGCCGTGTCGAGGATGAGCTCGGCCTGTGTGGGCCGATCGGACCGGCGACGGAGGCGCCCCACCAGGTCGAGGACCGCGAAGACCGCGACCAGGCCGCCCGCCATCGCGGGCAGGAACCCCGGGCCGATCTCGCCGCCCTCGACGGTCACGCCGTAGCCGAGGCCCCCGAGGAGGGCCGCGACGCCCACGGCGGCGAGGACGGCGCTGGCGGCGATCCCGCCGCGCTGCGCCGCGGTCACTCGCCGAACACCTTCTCGAGGTCGGCGGTGTTCTCGCCGAGGTACGTGGTGAACTCGTCGCCGTACTGGGCGTTGGGCTGGAGGTAGTTGCTCTCGACGTACTCCGTGTAGGCGTCGCTGTCGGCGTAGGCCTGGCCGGCGTCGATCCAGAACTGCTCGGCCTCCTCGCTGATCCCGCCCGGGGCGATGAAGCCGCGGAACTGCGCGAACGAGACGTCGATGCCCTGCTCGCCGGCCGTGGGGATGTCGGCCAGCTCGTCGTACTGGTAGCGCTCCTCCGCGACGGCGCAGAGCGCCTTGAGGTCGCCGGCCTCGAGCTGGGCGATGACCTCGGCCGGGTTGAGCGACGCGACGTCGACCTGGCCGCCGAGGAGGCCCGTGAGCACCTCGCTGCCCGACTCGAACGGGACACGGTCGAACTCGACGCCTTCCTCCTGCTCGATGAGCGTGAAGACGATCTCGTCGAGCGAGGTCGAGCCGGAGACGGCGGCGACGACGCGCTCGTCGCCGGCGGCGTCGACGACGTCGGTGCAGGTGTCGTAGTCGCTGTCGGCCGGCACGACGATGAGCGTGAAGTCGTCGCCGACCTTCATGATCGGCGTGAAGTCCTCGTAGGTGAACTGCACGTCCTGGGTGACCGGCAAGGCGAGCATCGCGGTCTCCGCGGCGAGGAGCAGGTCGTTCCTGCCCTCCTGGCCGAGGAAGTAGGAGTAGCCGATGGCGCCGGAGCCGCCCTCGCGGTTCTCGACGCTCACGTTCAGGCCGGTGCCGCTCTCGAGGCCCGAGGCGATGGCCCGCCCGGACAGGTCGCTGCCGCCGCCGGCGCCCATCGGCACGAGCATGGTGACGTTGCCCGTGGGGGCGCCGTCGGAGGATCCTGCGCCGGCGGCGGAGCCGCAGGCAGTCAGGCAGAGCAGGGACGCCGCGGCCAGGCCGGCGACGAGGGGGGTACGTGACTTCATCGTCTTGATCTCCAGTGATCGGTTCCACCCGGGTGCAGACCACCCGCTTCGGCAACTATCGCATATCCTATCGGATCTACGCCAGCCCGATCTCGAGATGCGCGGCTCGACGACCTGATGAGGCACGACCCGAGGACCCGTGCCGGGATCGCCCTGCTGAACAGCGCCGCGAGGATCGGCGCGAGCCGGACGTTCAGCGCGGTCGGCGGCAAGTTCTTCTGGCCCCCAGCCGATGCGAACGACCTCCCCGACTGCTCGCACCTCGTTCGCTGAGGCGGCCCGGCCCGGCCAGGCCGACCAGCCCGGCGCCGATCTGCTCAGGGCGCCTCGGTGGCCCTCTCCCGGAGGGACGACTCGAGCATCGTGTCGACGGCGGCGTCCACGAGGTGGTCGGCCTGCGCCCGGGCGATGCGGCCGGACGAGACGAGCGCCGCGATCCCCTGCATGGTCGCCGCGAAGAGCATCTTGAAGACGTCACGAGCGTCGGCGTCGGCGGGCGCGTCCGCGGAGGGCCCCAGCGCACCGTCGAGCACGGAGAAGAGGACGCCCGCCGTCTCGTGCAGCCGGCCGGCCCGCTGGGTCACCTTGGCCTGGAACATGAGCTCCATCAGCGCGGCGTCGTCGACGGCGAAGTCCACGTAGGCCCGCGCCACGCGCCGGAACCGGACGGGCAGGTCGCCGCCGGCCTCCAGCACCTGGCGCACCTCCGCCGTCAGCCGCTCGAAGCCGAACTCCGCGAGGGCGTCGAGCAGTGCCTGACGGTCGACGAAGTGGCTCCGAGGGGCCCCGTGGCTGACGCCGGCCCGGCGCGCCAGGTCGCGCAGCGACAACCCGTCGACGCCCGACTCCCGGAGGACCGCGGTCGCCTCGTCGAGCAGCACGGCCCGCAGGTTCCCGTGGTGGAAGGGCCGCTGGGTCATCGGCCCAGCATAGACCCGCACTAGTCGTTGCCTATTTTCTAGTCAGTGACTAGATTGGCCGCATGACAACTCAGCGATCCCTCCTCGTGTTCGGCGGCACGGGCCAGACCGGACAGCACTTCACCCGCCTCGCCCTCGCCGACGGACACCGCGTCCGCGTCCTGGCGCGGACCCCCTCGAAGCTCGCCCTCGACGACGACCGCCTCGAGGTCGTCCAGGGCTCCGTCACCGACGACCTCGACCTCGACGCGCTGCTCGACGGCACCGACGCGGTCGTGATGA
>Ga0265798_10010969_pt1 | contig 11092 bp, 8 predicted proteins | sample P3T30metagenome_FD_192430 | JGI IMG/M metagenome (GOLD analysis project Ga0265798, IMG submission 192430) | Plant litter microbial communities from East Loma Ridge, Irvine, California - P3 T30 | ecosystem: Environmental > Terrestrial > Plant litter > Unclassified | place: USA: California... | reverse complement strand
GCGCGCGCAGATCAGCGTGGAGACGGACGACGCGCACGGCTACCTGACGGGCGCGGCCACCCAGGCCGTCGGCGTCGGCATGACCAGCGTGTTCGGCAACGCCATCACCTCGCAGTTCGTCTCCGGGATCTACACGACGTTCGGCGGGCTCAAGGGCTCGCTCACCGACGCGGGGGCCGGCGCCGGCAAGCTGGCCGACGGCGCCACGCAGCTCTCCTCGGGCGCGACCACGCTCGGCGACGGGATCACCCAGCTGGGCGACGGCCTCGGCCAGACCCAGCAGGGCGCGTCGCAGCTCGCGGACGGGCTCGGCACCTACACGGGCGGCGTCTCGCAGCTCTCCTCCGGGCTCGACCGGCTGCAGACCGGCGCTGCGGGGCTGTCGCAGGTGTCCGACGGCGTCGGGCAGTACGCGGGCGGGGCCGGGAAGATCGCGGCCCAGGTCGCCGGCATCCGGCAGCAGCTCGCCGCGGATCCGCAGACGGCGCCGCTCGCCGCGCAGCTCGCGCCGCTCGAGCAGGGGATCGACCAGTACGCGTCGCAGGGGCAGGCCCTCGCGACGCAGACGGCGGCCGGGATCCAGGGCGTGCAGCAGGGCATCGGCCAGAGCGCGTCCGGGGCGTCGCAGCTCGCGGCGAACGGCGGGGCGCTCGTCTCCGGCGCGCGCCAGCTGGACGACGGCCTCGGTCGGCTCCGCACGGGAGCGTCCAGCGCGGCCTCCGGCGCGGGCGACCTCGCGACCGGCGCCACGTCGCTCTCGTCCGGCGCGACCGAGCTCGGCCAGGGCCTCACGCAGGGCGCGGAGCAGATCCCGTCGCTCGACGCCGACCAGGCGACCGCCGCCTCGGGCGTCGTCGCGGATCCGGTCGGCCTCACCGTGCAGCGCGAGAACGAGATCGGCAGCCCGGGCGACGCGATCGCCGCGATCTTCGTGCCGATCGGCCTCTGGCTCGGGGCCTTCGCGACCTTCCTCGTGCTGCGCCCGGCGGCGAGGCGCCTGCTGGCGTCGTCGGCCGCGACCGGCCGCGTGATGGGACGCGTGCTGGCGCGGGCCGCGCTGATCGCCCTGGCGCAGGTGGTGCTGCTCGTCGCCCTCGTGCACGCCGCGCTCGGCCTGTCGCTCGCGCTGCTGCCGGCGACCCTCGGGTTCGCCGCCGTGACCGCGGCGGCCTTCACGGCGATCCACTACCTGCTGCGCCAGGCGTTCGGCCGCACCGGCATGGTGGTCTCGCTCATCCTGCTGGCGGTCCAGGCCGCGGCGATGGGCGGGGTCATCCCGCTGCAGCTCGTGGCGGAGCCGTTCCAGGTCATCAGCCCGTTCCTGCCGCTCACCTACGCGGCCTCGGGCATGCAGGCGATCATCGCCGGGGGAGCGCCCGCGGTGGCATGGGGATCGGCCGGCACGCTGGCCGTGTTCCTGCTGCTGAGCCTCGCCGTGTCGTACCTCGTGACGCGTCGCTCCCGACGGGCGCGCAGCCTCGGCCTCCTGCCCGGCGCCGCGCCGTCGTCGGTGGCCGTCGCGGTCTGACGCCGACCGCTCGACCCGATGCCGGGCGCCCCACGGGGTGCCCGGCATCCGTCGTCGGGCCCTCGCGAGCGACCGGCCGCCGCACCGCCTACCATGTGAGAACCATTCTCGACAAGGAAGGCGCCCATGCGCACCCCCTCTCTCCCCGGAATCGGCCTCGTGGTCGTCGGCCTGCTCGCGGCCGGCGTCGGATCCGCCGCCGTCCCGCCCGTCTCCGCATCCGCCGCCGGCCGCGCCTCCTGGCTGCTCGTCGCCGACCCGGCCGCGCACGCCGTCTCGATCGTGGACTCGGCGACCGGCCGCACCACCGGCTCCCTGCCCGGCGCGACGCTGGGCGCGCACGCCGGCGTCGTGCAGCTCGGCCACGGCCGCATCGCCTTCGTCGACGAGAGCGGCCCCCGGCTCGACGTGGTCGACGTGCCCTCCTCCGGCATCCCGCGCCTCGCGTCGGCCACGCCGATCCCGTCGACCGCCGGCACGTGGACCCGCGCGGGCTGGATCTCGGACGACGCCGGCCACCGGTACGTCGCGGTCGGCTCGGACCTCGACGGATCCACGACGCAGCAGGTCACGCTCGTCGACACGCGCACGGGCCGCGCGAGCACCGCGGCGATCCGCACGAGCGAGGTGACCCTCGCCACCACGGGCGAGCGCGGCACCGAGGAGATGGAGACGTTCCTCGTGGGATCCCCGCTGCGCCTCGTCGTGAGCGCCGGCGGGCACCTCGAGGCCTACGACGCCGCCGCCATCCTGCGCGGCGACGCGCACCCGGCCCCTGTCGCGTCGACGCCCCTCGGCGCCTACCCGCACGGCCCGATCGCCGACGCGCGCGGGACGGTCGTCGGCTCGACCCTGCACGACGGCGTCGAGACGGTGCCGCTGACCCGCGACGGCTTCGGCCCGGCGACCACGCGGCCCTACCCGGAGCGCGCGCAGCAGAGCTACCGCCCCCGGATGGCCCCCGACGGCACGACGGCCGTGGGCGCGCAGGCGGGCTCCACGGCGAGCGACCCGGCGGTGCTGACCTCGTCGTCGATGCGCGGCGCGGGCATCGCGAGCGTCGACCTCGGCGCGGGCACGCCCACGCGGGCGGTCGTCGCCCCGTCCTACGCGGCCGCCGTGGTGACGGCGGACGGCGTCGACACCCTCGACCTCGTGGCACGCGGCGCCGACGGCCTCTACGACGGCGCGGTCACGCGCGTGCGGCTCCCGGCGCTCGGGCAGGCGACGGGCACGGGATCCGCCGCGCGCTTCCTCGCGGCGTCCGCCGACGGGTCGGAGCTGTTCCTCTCGCGGGCGGGCACGGGATCCGTGCTGGAGATCGACGTGCGCGGCACGGCCGCCACGGTCCGCGGCACGATCGCGGTGCCGTCGGCCCTGGCGGACGGCGGCTACCTCGCCACCGTGGACCAGCACCAGCGGCCGTACGACCTCAGCGGGCGCTGACGCGGATCACGTTGCACGCGCGCGACGCGACGAGGGCCGCCCGGTGCGCCGGGCGGCCCTCGTCGCGCGTCGTTCCTCGTGCGGTCGTCGCTAGAGCGCGAGCGCGATGCGCCCGCTGAAGACGCGGGTCACGGGCGGCGCGGCCAGCACCTCGCCGAGGCGCGCGGCGCCCTCCGGGGTGGCGCGCCACGCGACGTACGCGTCGTGGTCGGCGGTCGACGCCCACTGCTCGACGACGACCATGCGGGCGGGGTCGGCGTCGTCGACGAGGACCTCGAGGCCCTCGTTGCCGGCGAAGGCGCGCGTGGCCTGCAGGGTCTCGGCGAGGACGTCGGCGACGTCGCCGAGGCGCGTCTCGTCGACCTGGATCTCGAGGTGCACGGTGGTGCTCATGGTGTCTCCGGTCCCGACGCCGGTCGGGCGGGATCCCGTGCGACGTCGCTCATGTGCGGGGACGTTCCCCTCGTCCATCCAACCCCGGCCGGCGTCGGGGAATGCCCGGGCGGCCGCCGCGGGCGTGTCGGCCGCAGGCTCCGCGCGGCCCGGGCCGCTCAGCGGTCGCGGCGGAGGGCGGTGCGCAGCCGCTGGTAGCCGGAGAGCACGGGGGGCGAGACGGGGGTGCGCTCGGGCGCGGTGTCGAGCCGGAGCTGGCGCTGGGCGAACTCGCGCGTCTCCACGAGCATGGCGAGCCGCTGCTCCTCGGTCTTCGCCTTGCGGGTGTTGACCTCGGCGACGACGCCGCCCTGCCAGCCCTGCTCGGCGAGCCAGCGGAGCGTCTCGGCGACCGGCTGCGTGCCGCGGCCGGGCAGGAGGTGCTCGTCGAGGATCCGGCCGTCGTCCTGCGAGCCGGACCCGTCGCACAGGTGCACGTGGCGCAGGCGCGGGCCGAGGGCCTTGGCCATCTCGAGCGCGTCCTGGCCGGAGAGCGAGGCGTGCGAGAAGTCGAGGGTGGTGGCGTCGCAGTCCATGTCGCGCGGATCCCAGCCGGGCGCGTACGCCTTCATGCTGCGGCCGGCGACCTGCCACGGGAACATGTTCTCGACCGCGATCTCGACGCCGGTCTCCGTCTGGATGGAGCGCACGATCTCGAGGAACGACTCGGCGTAGCCGGCCTGCCAGCGGAACGGCGGGTGCACCACGACGGCGGGGGCGCCGACCGCGCTCGCGAGCTCGGCCGACCTCTCGAGCTTCACCTTCGGATCCCGGCCCCACACGAAGTGGGTGAGGAGGAGGACGGGCGCGTGGATCGACAGGATCGGCAGGCCGTGCTTCTCCGACAGGGCGCGGAGGGCGTCGGCGTCCTGGGTGACCTGGTCGTTCGTCACCATGATCTCGACGCCGTCGAATCCGGCGCGCTTGGCCATGACGAAGGCGTTCTCGACGGGCTGGGGGTACACGCAGGTCGTGCTCATGCCTACTCGGATCACGTCGGCGAGCGTACCCGGCGACGCTGAGGGCACGGCAGACGCGAGGGGTCGGGCGCGTGTCGGGTGCGCGACGCGGACAGCGGGCGTCGGCATGCTGGACGGACGCGCGGCGGCGCACGGCCGCGGCGGGAGGGGATCGGCATGGCGGCAGGCGGAGCGGGCGGCGCGGCGGACGCGTACCGCAAGGAACGGGCGGACGCGCCCCCGGGGTTCTTCGAGACGGAGGCCGCGGGGCTCGCCTGGCTGGCCGAGGCGGAGCCGGCCGGGGGAGCGCGCGTCGTCCGCGTGCTCGGCGTCGCGCCCGGGCGCATCGACCTCGAGCGGCTCCGGCCGTCGCGCCCGACGCGACAGGCGGCGCGCGCGTTCGGGGCCGCGCTCGCGATCACGCACGCCGCGGGCGCGCCGGCGTTCGGGGCGCCGCCCGCGGGGCACGACGGCCCGGCCTTCATCGGGCGGCAGCCGCTGTCGGTGCTCCGCGACGCGCGGGACGGCGGCGCGGCCGCGGATCCGGGCGCGGGCGCCGGATCCGGATGGGGCGCCTGGTACGCCCGCGAGCGCGTGCTGCCCTACCTCCGCCGCGCGGTCGACGCCGGGAACGCGACCCGGGCGCAGGCGGCCGACGTGGAGCGCGCGTGCGCCGCCGCGTCCGACGGCCGGTTCGACGACGACGCGCCGCCGGCGCGCATCCACGGCGACCTCTGGTCGGGCAACGTGCAGTGGACCGACGGGGGAGCGGTACTCATCGACCCCGCCGCGCACGGCGGCCACCGCGAGACCGACCTCGCGATGCTCGCGCTCTTCGGCTGCCCGGGCCTCGACGACGTGCTCGGCGCGTACGCCGACACGGGATCCCTCGCCCCGGGCTGGCGCGAGCGCGTCCCGCTGCACCAGCTCCACCCGCTCGCGGTGCACGCGGCGTCGCACGGCCCGGCCTACGGCGACGCGCTGCACGACGCGGCCCGGGCGGTCCTCCGGCGGTGACGCACCGGCCGCCGCGGGTGGCGCTGGCGCCGTCGCGGGGCGACGCGGACCCGGTCGCGCGGGCGGCGCACTGCTAGCCTCGGATGACCGAGCAGGCACGACAGACCTCTGCGAGAACGAGACGGGAACCGTGACTCCGCCACCCTCATCCACGCCCTCCGCGACCGAGCCGACCGCTGCCGAGGAGGCCGACGGCGGCGACGTCCGGCCCGGCACCTACGACCTCGTCGTCGTCTCGAACCGCCTCCCCGTCGACCGGGTCGTCGCCGCCGACGGCACCACGTCGTGGCGGCACTCGCCCGGCGGCCTCGTCACCGCGCTCGAGCCCGTCATGCGCGCCAACGAGGGCGCGTGGGTCGGCTGGCCCGGCATCGCCGACCACGACGTCGAGCCGTTCGTCGACGCGGGCATCTCGATCATCCCCGTGACGCTCAGCGAGCAGGACCTCGCGGAGTACTACGAGGGCTTCTCGAACGACACGCTGTGGCCGCTGTACCACGACGTCATCGCGCAGCCCAGCTACCACCGCGAGTGGTGGGACACCTACGTCAAGGTCAACCAGCGCTTCGCCGACGCGGCCGCGAAGGCCGCCGCGGCCGGCGCCACCGTGTGGGTGCAGGACTACCAGCTCCAGCTCGTCCCGAAGATGCTGCGCGAGCAGCGGCCGGACCTCACCATCGGCTTCTTCAACCACATCCCGTTCCCGCCCTACGGCATCTACTCGCAGCTGCCGTGGCGCACGCAGATCATCGAGGGCCTCCTCGGCGCCGACGTGATCGGCTTCCAGCGCGTCGCCGACGCCGGCAACTTCACGCGCGCGGTGCGCCGCCTCTTCGGGTACACGACCCGCGGATCCACGGTCGACGTGCCCGTGCGCGGCGGCATCCCGCTCACCGTCCCCGGCACCAAGCCGTCGAAGCCCGTCCGCGAGCTCCGCACGCGCCAGGTCGTCGCGAAGCACTACCCCATCTCGATCGACGCCCGCAGCTACGAGGAGATGGCCAAGGACCCGGCCATCCAGGAGCGCGCCCGCCAGATCCGCGCCGACCTCGGCAACCCGCGGACGATCCTCCTGGGCGTCGACCGGCTCGACTACACGAAGGGCATCGGCCACCGCCTGAAGGCGTTCGGCGAGCTGCTCGCCGAGGGCCGCGTCACGGTGGAGGACGCGACGCTCGTGCAGGTCGCGAGCCCCAGCCGGGAGCGCGTGGAGACCTACCGGCAGCTGCGCGACGAGATCGAGCTCACGGTCGGCCGCATCAACGGCGACTACGGCTCCATCAGCCACACGGCCATCAGCTACCTGCACCACGGCTACCCGCGCGAGGAGATGGTGGCGCTGTGCCTCGCCGCCGACGTGATGCTCGTCACGGCCCTCCGCGACGGGATGAACCTCGTCGCCAAGGAGTACGTGGCCACCAAGCACTCGAACGAGGGCGTGCTCGTGCTGAGCGAGTTCGCGGGCGCCGCCGACGAGCTGAAGGCCGCGCTCCTCGTGAACCCGCACGACATCGAGGGGCTCAAGGAGGCGATCCTCCGCGCCATCGAGATGCCGAAGGCCGAGCAGCGCAAGCGCATGCGGTCGCTCCGGAAGCGCGTGTTCGAGAACGACGTCGCCGCGTGGTCGAGCTCCTTCCTCGCGGACCTCGGGCGGACGCACGCCGCCGCGATCCACGAGGGTCCCGACGAAGAGGTCGTCGCGCCCGCCCTCGACGAGGGCTGGTAGCGCGTGGCCGAGCTGACCACCGACATCCAGGCGAAGGGCGGCCGCGGCTTCCCGGGCCGGCTGTTCGAGGCGCTGACGGAGCTCGCGCGCACGCCGCGCCTGCTCGTCGCGCTCGACTTCGACGGCACGCTCGCCCCGGAGGTCGACGACCCGGAGAAGGCGCGCGCCGTGCCCGAGGCCCGGGCCGCCGTGCTCGCGCTCCTCGCGCTGCCGGACACGCGCGTCGCGCTCGTCTCGGGCCGCGCGCTCCGGAGCCTCGAGGCCGTCGCCGACCTGCCGGACGACGTGCTCCTCGTGGGGTCGCACGGCGTGGAGATCCGCCTCGACAGCGATGACATCGAGCTCGTGCTCGACGAGGGGGAGCTCGCCCAGCGCGGCGTCCTCTCGGACGTGCTGGAGCAGGTCGCCGACTCCCTCGACGAGGTGTGGATCGAGGAGAAGCCCGCGGGCTTCGCCCTCCACACGCGCCTCGCCACGGAGAAGCACAGCCGCATCGCCCACCTCGTCGCCACGCAGGAGGCGCACGCCGAGGTCGACGGCCTCAAGGTGCGCTCCGGCAAGGACGTGCTCGAGTTCAGCATCCGCCAGGCCACCAAGGGCGAGGCCGTCGAGCACCTCCGCCGCTACGCCGAGGCGACGGCCGTCTTCTACGCGGGCGACGACGTCACCGACGAGGACGCGTTCGCGTCGCTGCAGGCCGGCGACCTCGGCCTCAAGAGCGGCGCGGGCGCGACCGCGGCCGACTTCCGCGTCGACGGACCGCACGACGTGGCGCGCGTGCTCCAGGTCCTCGCGGACCTGCGCGGCGAGCCGGCCGTGCGGCCCGACTGACCCCGCGGGCGGATCCATCCCGGTCTCCCAGGCAGGGCCCAGGTAGGCTGGGGAAATAGCCGACTCGCGAGAGGAGACCGCAGTTGCTCGTCCTCCTCTCGGCGTTCCTGATCGCCTCCGTCGCGCTCCCGTTCCTCACGCGGGCCCTCGGCGTCCGCGCGTTCGTCGTGGCCGCGCTCGTGCCCGCCGCGGCCTTCGTCGTCACCGCCCTGCAGGGGCCGGCCGTGCTGCCCGACGGCGAGGTCGTCGAGCGGCTGGAGTGGATCCCGTCGCTCGGCATCGCGCTCGACATGCGCATGGACGCGCTGTCCTGGATCCTCGCGCTCGTCGTCACGGGCGTCGGCTCCCTCGTGCTCCTCTACTGCGCGCGCTACTTCCGCTCGAGCGAGGACGGGCTCGGCCGGTTCGCGGGCCTCCTGCTCGCGTTCGCGGGCGTGATGTACGGCCTCGTGCTCGCCGACGACGTGTTCGTGCTCTTCACGTTCTGGGAGGCGACGAGCGTCCTGTCGTACCTCCTCATCGGCCACTACACGGGCAAGAAGGCGAGCCGCGGCGCCGCGCTCCAGGCGCTCCTCGTGACGACCGCGGGGGGCCTCGCGATGCTCGTCGGCCTCGTGATCCTGTCGGTCGCGGGCGGCACGACGAGCCTCGCGCAGCTCGTGGCCGACCCGCCCGGCGGCCCGCTGATCCCCGTCGCGGTCGTGCTGATCCTCCTCGGCGCGCTCTCCAAGTCGGCCCTCGTGCCCTTCCACTTCTGGCTGCCGGCCGCGATGGCCGCGCCCACCCCGGTGAGCGCCTACCTGCACGCGGCCGCCATGGTGAAGGCCGGCATCTACCTCATCGCCCGCCTCGCCCCCGGCTACGCGGACGTGCCCGGCTGGCGCGCGCTGCTCGTGTCGCTGGGCGTCGCGACGATGCTCGTCGGCGGCTGGCGCGCGCTCAAGCAGATGGACCTGAAGCTCGTGCTCGCCTACGGCACGGTCAGCCAGCTCGGCTTCCTCACCGTGGTCGTCGGCTACGGCACGCGCGACGCCGCGCTCGCGGGCGTCGCCCTCCTCCTCGCGCACGCGCTGTTCAAGGCGACGCTGTTCCTCGTCGTCGGCGTGGTGGACCACCGGGCCGGCACGCGCGACCTCCGCAAGATCAGCGGGCTCGGCCGCAAGGCCCCGGTGCTCGCGGTCATCGCGGCGCTCGCCCTCGCGTCCATGGCGGGCCTGCCGCCCTTCCTCGGGTTCGTCGCGAAGGAGGCCGTGCTCTCGGCGCTCCTCCTCGACGCGGAGCTCGGGGGCGGGCTCGGCTGGGTGGCGCTCGTCGGCGTGTCCGTCGGATCCTGCCTCACCGTCGCCTACAGCGCGCGCTTCATGTGGGGCGCCTTCGCCCGCAAGCGCGGCGTGGACGAGGTCCAGCCCGTGCACGAGCACCTCGACTTCCTGGTGCCGCCCGCCGTGCTCGCCGCCGCGGGCCTCGTCCTCGGCTTCCTCGCCTCCTCCGTCGACGGCTGGATCGCCGGGTACGCCGACACGCTCCCGGCCGTGAGCGCCGGGGCGTCGGGCGAGCCCGACCACACGTACCACCTGGCGCTCTGGCACGGGATCGAGCCGGCCCTCCTCGTCTCCGCGGGCACGCTCGTCGTGGGCCTCACCCTGTTCCGGTTCCGCGACGGCGTCTTCGCGCTCCAGTCGCGCGTGCCGTCGTGGATCGACGCGGCGCGGGTCTACTGGGCCTCGATGCGCCTCATCGACCGGGTCGCGGCGCGCACCACGGCCACGACGCAGCGCGGCTCGCTGCCCTTCTACCTCGGCGTGATCCTGCTGGTGCTCATCGGCTCCGTCGGATCCGCGCTCGCCCTCAACCGCTCGTGGCCCACGACGGCCGTGCCCTTCGACCACCCGGCGCAGCCCGTCATCGGCGTCGTGATGATCGTCGCCGCCGTCGCCGCCGCCCGCGCCGGCAAGCGGTTCCAGGCCGTCGTGCTCGTGGGCGTCACCGGGTACGGCATGGCCGCGCTCTTCGCGCTGCACGGCGCCCCCGACCTCGCGCTCACGCAGGTGCTGATCGAGACGATCACGCTGGTCGCGTTCGTGCTCGTGCTCCGCCGCCTGCCCGTGCGCCTGGGGGAGCGGAACCGGTCGGTGCACCCGATCTGGCGCGCGGCGATCGGCATCGCGGTCGCCGTGCTGATGTCCACCGTCGCGGTCGTCGCGCTCGGCGCCCGCGTCGCGTCGCCCATCTCGCTCGAGTTCCCGCGCCTGGCCTACGAGCAGGGCCACGGCAGCAACGTCGTCAACGTCACGCTCGTGGACCTCCGCGGCTGGGACACCATGGGCGAGATCTCGGTGCTCATCGTCGCGGCCACGGGTGTCGCCAGCCTCATCTTCCTCAACCGCCGCACCGACTCGCTGCCGCGGCTCACGGCGCCCTCGCGGCGGAGCCTGCTCGCGCGCCTCTCCGGCCGGCGCGACGAGTCGACCGCCCAGGCTCCCCTCGAGGTCGAGCAGGGGGCCGACGGCCCGCGCATGGAGGCGCGGCAGGCGGTCAAGGACCAGGGCCGCACCGAACGGAGCCCCTGGCTCCTGGCCGGACGCACGCTCGCGCCGCAGAACCGCTCGATCCTCCTCGAGGTCGTGGTGCGGCTCCTCTTCCACAGCCTCATCGTCGTATCGGTCTACCTGCTGTTCTCCGGGCACAACCTCCCCGGCGGCGGATTCGCGGGCGGCCTCCTCGCGGGCATGGCGCTCGTCGCGCGCTACCTCGCGGGCGGCCGCTACGAGCTCGGCGCGGCGGCACCCGTGGACGCGGGCCGCGTGCTCGGCACGGGCCTCGTCTTCGCGGTCGGCACGGCGATCGTCCCGCTGGTCTTCGGCGCCGACGCCCTCACCTCCACCTGGATCGACACCTAGGTGCCCGTCGTCGGCCACGTCGAGTTCGTCACCAGCACCTTCTTCGACGTCGGCGTCTACCTCGTCGTCGTCGGCCTCACGCTCGACGTGCTCCGCAGCCTCGGCGCGGAGGTCGACCGCCAGGAGGAGAGCGACCGGACGGTCGAGCAGGGCGCGGACGGCATGGAGACCGAGCAGGGGGTGAGCGTGTGAGCGTCTCCGTCACCCTCATCGTGATCATGGCCGCGCTGTACGCGACCGGGATCTACCTCAT